>ERZ1740072.133-NODE-133-length-33853-cov-23.258861_pt1 | contig 33853 bp, 30 predicted proteins | sample MGYA00581733_ERZ1740072 | MGnify/ENA primary metagenome ERZ1740072 (study PRJEB43018, sample SAMN04849741) | marine metagenome | isolation source: floating plastic debris | place: Pacific Ocean | collected 2008-08-30 | study: EMG produced TPA metagenomics...
TGACGGTCCAGCAAAAGATCGCATGCGTGCTTCGCTGAATGAAATGCAGGGAAAGGCCCCTGAGCCAGTGCCTTCAAAAACCAATGACTTCGAGCGCGGCGACTAATCCAGGTACGACCTTAAAACGACTGAGCGCGCCCCAAATATTGCGTCCGTATCCCACATGTCATGCACAGAGACATTTGCAGAAACCGCCCAAGCGAGGGCGGTCCTAGCAACTTGCGCTACTGACACACCGTCCTCGTCAGCTACGAATTTCAGCATCTTCACGGTCTCGTCCTTTAAGTAAAATGACCGCTGCGTTGAGGATTCTTTTCGCGCGCCCAGATAAACGCGCGGCACCCTTTTTTCGTCTCGCGCACTAAGCCAATCCAAGATCAATGTCTCATAATGGGCGTGTCGTTCACCTGTCGGAACGTCGAGGGCAGTCAGCTGTTCATAGAGCGCATCTTCCATGAGAGCACCCGCCAAGCTCATGCCCTTTTTCATCCGACTCAAGCGTCTACTCCCGTCATCAACCAACTTTAACGCTGCTGTAATAGGTTAACGCGCTACCACACCTGAGGCCAAGTTGCCATAAACCCTAGGTTTTGTAAGGTAACAGAGCCGGTGAGCGTGGAATGCAAATCCGGTAAGCGTGAGGTTGACGGTGACGTTGACAGCACATGCGCCGGGGTGAAAGCCCCGGCGCATTTCTATTTTTACTCAGGATTGGCGAACGGCCGAAGGAAGAGTTGGCCTTCCTTGTCGCCATCAGGTAGGGCATTCACCCGAACCTGGTTGCCCATGATGCTGAGGCTCATAGATAAATACTCATTGTCGTTTTGGGAAATCCTGCTCCAAGCGGCGCCAATTTCAACACGGCGTCCTCGAGGGCTTTTTCCATAGATGACAAATTTTGGATGTTCTTCTTTCGTCTTGCGCGGGTTTGGAACAAGCTCGATGTCCGCATCAAATGCGAGATCTGCGATATGGCCGGTAAAGCCGGATTTGGTTTCAATCAGAGTACCTGCGGTGGTCATTTCATTCTCCTTTGCTGTGCCGTTTGGCCGTTTCAGGAAAAGAGGGGTCCTAGTCGCGCTTCAGCGAAGCCGGCACGAAGTCGAGAGACCCCAAAGGGGTTGAGGGGCGGCTAGGACCTCTCTTAGAAGCGGGCCAATAAAAAAGGTGCGGCAAACAGGGGTATGAAATCTTGTTCACCCACATGTCATAAGAAACCGTGTAAACGGCTTTATCTATATTTCGTCATGTCTATTGATGTCAGTTTCAATAAACGTTATATGTCGGCATAAGTATAGGGGATACAAATGAAGCCACAGCTTGTCATCGACAATGATGCCAGCAAGCGCCCACGAGCAAAGGGGCTCAAGCTGAACTTCCGTCCAATTGGCTTAGCGCTAGGCAATTTCCTTGGCGCGCTCAATCTTGGTCAGGTCGTTCTCCTATTCGCAATCTCAGCAGTCTTTTTCGCAATGGCGGCATACCTGAATACCCAAGTTCCAGCCGAAGAGCTCTCACCTCTGTACAAGGGTTTGATCAGCCTTGCTGTCTCTCTAATGGGCCTATTCGCAGCAGGCCTTGCCGGACGACGCAGCTATGCAGCGAGCCCAATCATCGCAATCGCCCTTGTCGGCGTCCTCGAAGCCGACGCCCTCAGCCTTCCAATACCGAAACCGGAATTAACGCAGCTTCTATCGACGGTTCTTATAGCCACGCTGATAGGCACATTCCTTCGGATCGTCTCGCCAAATTATGCTGCCCATACAGAGCCGCCCGAACAATGGCACTAATAGCGCGACCGCCAATACGAGCGCTGCTGCTTGGCGCGGCCGCGGCGATCACTGTCCCGCCGCTCCTATACACTGCTGCAGACGTGTTCGAATATTCGACTACCGGAGACGTGATTGAGCATCTTATCCGAAAACCAAAGACAGCTCTAACGCCTCGTAAAACGCTGAATCCCGATCACAAAACCTATCTTCCGATCGTGGCCGAAGCCTCGGCTACTCATGATGTGCCAGTGGATCTTATCCTGGCGATGATCCAGGCAGAGTCGGATTTTCAGCCAAACGCATATTCAGTCGGTGATAATGGCGAGCCTTTGGGCCTGGGGCTGATGCAGCTAACCGCGCCAACTGCGGAGCGCTTCGGCTTAACCGATATCGAAGATGTATGGTTGCCATCAAAGAACATCGACACAGGCACGAAGTATCTGGCCTGGCTACTTAATCATTTCCAAGGCGACTTTGAACGCGCCGTTGCCGCCTACAATGCGGGCGAAGGCAATGTCGCGAAGTATGGCGGGATCCCTCCTTTTCCCGAAACCATAGCATTCGTAGCACGCGTGGAACGCTTTTACGGAAAGCCATTTGACCAGCCGCCACCACCATCCCCAACAAGCTTGGCTCCTTATGGATTGAGTTCGGAGGAGCTCAGCACTGCTGACCAAGAACCACGACCGAACGAAGAGGCGGAGGCCAGCGAGCCAGAACCGTCTCTAGAAATCACCGAAAACGATCCAGCCCCCTTCTTAGTTTACGACGCCTATGCAAATCCGGAAGAGCAGGTGAGGCGTGACGACTGAAACCCTCTTCACTGTGTCCTGTGCCCATGATCAAGTTAGGCGGGCCACAATGGCGTTCGCTAAATACTGTCCGGATGAGCTTTCTATTCCAGCATTAAAACAACACCTCGAGCCATCATCGGAATTAGTTTCCGATCAATTCAGCGCGGCCCTGTTGCGAGCGCTCGCGTTGTTCGATGCGCTGATTATCCAAGCCGAGAAAAAGCAAATGGATTTCGATACCGCCCTGGGTCTTCTAGAAATGGGTGTGATTTCGGACGCCGTTTATGCTGCTGCCGGACGTGAAATCATAGTCATACGGCGAGGATTAGATCAAACGCTCCCAGCGCGCTTCAGATCATCGATTGTCGGAGACTATATCGATGCCGGATTGTTGAACTGAGATTTGTAGTCTGGGCAATGATTCACCACGAGAGTGAGTTTCTCGCGCTCGGATACAGCTAGCCAAAACAGTCTGCCGGCACATACAAACACAAGGAGTGGGACATGACCGAGATATACGAGGCAGGTATTTCCAAACAAGAATTGTTGGATATGTCCACGCGCATAGTTTCAGCGTATGTCAGCAACCACGCTGTAGCCGCACCAGAGCTACCGAAGTTGTTGGATAAGATACACAACCAACTTGAAGTTCTGTCATCTGAATCTAAAACACTTGAACCGCAAACACCTGCTGTATCTATTAAAAAATCCGTCGCAGACGATTACATCATTTGCTTAGAGGACGGGCGTAAATTGAAGATGCTTAAGCGATACCTTCGTAGCCGATACAATATGGATCCGGAAGAATATCGCACCAAATGGGGACTCCCAAGTGATTACCCAATGGTCGCTCCAGCATATAGGCGCCAACGATCGGAGCTAGCAAAGTCAATCGGTTTGGGAAAATCAACTTAAGCAACGTACTCCAGAACTTTCTTCAATCCGCTCTACGCCCGTTTCTTCGTGAATTTCGGGGATATTCCCGCCTTGCGCCGACCGCACCTTGAACACTTAGCCTTCACTCTTAGCGATCCAAGCGTTTCGTCTTCCCCAAACGCATGGATGCTAAACACTGCAGAATTCCCGCAATTTGTTGTCCTGCATCTAAACTCAAGCTCGATAACGCCCTGCGATTTGAGTTCCCTCAGCGGCGGATTAGGCGCTGGTTTTGGCCGATGCATTACCATGGGCATCGCGCATAATGTTCTTTTTATGTTCCGTAAAGCGGAATCAAACGATGCTCTTAACCCGCCACCCAACTTCCATCTCGGCCACCGTGTCGCCTTTCTCGTTTTCTAATGTCACATCGACGGTGTAAGCCACATCGCCCTTATCATTGAATTCCTGCAGGACTTCTGCAGCGGGTCGCTGCATACGCCCCTTGGCCAGAATTGTTCCTCTCGCGGCCTTCTTGTATTGAATCACAGCGTCTGCGATGGCCGCTTTGACGCTCGAAACCTTGTCCGCAAATATCGCAACCGACGCGGCGCCAGATGCCGCTTCACCTAAGGTGAAAAGGGCGCCTGCGTGCTGAGAGCCCATATGATTCAAGGTCTCCGGCCGATTGGGCAGTCTCGCTTGCCCGTGTCCTTCGGCCACTTCCAAAAGTTCGATACCAGTGTGTTTTGCATAAGGTACGTTTTGCTCGAAGAAGCTCTTCATCATGTCGTACATGACGGATTTATCTAAACTCATTGCGGGACTCTCTAGGTGTGACGACCGATACTGGTGCCGGATTCAACGAAGATAAACAAGCACTCTTTATTCACGTTCTCGAAGTTACGCAGCAGTTCGCTTAGTGTAGGTCACCACCTGCCGGTCAAGGCAAAAAAGTCTTTAGCCAAAATCTGCGATAGGGGGGTTCTATATTTCCACCAATGAACGATGTCATCCTCGCCCCGTCGAACGAGGATACGGTTTAAATGGCTAGAAACCAGACAGAACAAGCTGCAAAGGACCTACTCTCATCCATCCAGGAATATTGGGAGAAAAAGGGCTTTGTTGTTCAAGGTGAGATTGTCCCAGCCGGATATAGCGATCGTTTAAGGGCAACTGTGTTTGAGCTCAGAACCGACATGGTGGGCGGCCGCCCCATCAAAAGAGTAACTACGGCCGCCCGATAGTCCTTGTTTAATCCTGGATTTCTCCGAGGCAGATCACAATGTGATCGCTGTATCCGCAACACCCACCGGGGCGACCTCTAAGTTCATAGCGCACGAATTTTGACCCGTTGCAAAGATATCTGGCGTAGTCATCCGCCAATGTTGTGTTGGAAAAATTCGATGGAGAGGTCAGCCCGTTGATGCGGTACTGTGAGGGCAGACCGTTACGTGAGTCCAGCCGCGGTCGAAACAGCGCGGGTCCATCATACTCACCTAGAGAAAATGTTCCCCATTTAAGCACCCCGATTGAGTTGGCCCGGGCCTCCTCCGCATCAGCTTTCGCCTGTGCCTCATTTAGTGCCGCTTTCGTTTGATCCAGCTCAGCAGCGAGTCGATCAGTCTCAGATATGAGCGCCTTGGCATCTCGAAACCCTAAACGTGTGCTTTCGATCAGCGTGGCAACGTACGTTCCCGCGCTAGTCGCCACACCAATGGATGTACGCGGGTAGATCACGTTTGTTCCATCGAGCTCAGGCTCTCGGGTACAGGAAATATTCCAACTTTGCCCGTTTGGCTCGAGCACCTTATCTCCACGCACAACCCGCTTCTTACCTCTAGAATTGAAGTCCACAGATGTGCACGTGAATGATTCATCAGCTACGATATTGTCGATCGTCGGTTTGAAATTTGGATCAAAAGACCGCCCGTGTATGACAACCGTTCCATTACCATAATCGGTATGAGAAATAGCCATTCCCTGCTTGGCTGAGCTGATACAGTCATTGAAGCTCGAAAGCGCTGCTACGACCACATGGTTATCGTATCGATCAATACGCACATAGTCTTTGAAATTCTCGTATTCAGTCGAGCAAAACTCAGAGTGTTTGTTCTCGCTCGAGCTAAAACTGAAGTTCACGTCCAACGCTTCGTATGCCAAACCAAAGTCTCCGGCGTTTCCTTTGGTGGATCCGTCTGCTCGGCAATAACGGCTATACAGGTCGTGAACTACTTCCGAGACCTCGACGCTTTTCGTTATGTTTCGCGTAGCGTCTTGGTACACGTCTTTACAGATCCGAGCGCTTTCCATTGCAGAGGCGCTCATCGTCGCGATCGCGGCCAATCCGGCGATAGTCGCCATGACTTTTAACGAATATTTTGGTCGAATAACCATCTCATTCTCCTAGACTTGTCTAAACAAATCGCGCGGAAACCCATCACAAATGCCCATTTGCGCATTCTGTTTCAGTATTGAATTTATTATGAAATTACCTCGAACCCGACGATCGGGCAGAGTTACCTCCCACTAAGTCGCGGGAACCACTCGTTGTAGATTTAGTTGAAGTTGCATTTGCCACTCCTTCGTTTTCTAACTGGCCTAAAATCTGGGGCAGGACGGTTAACGCCGCAACCAAAAAGTATGATGCACTGCAAAAAACGGTCGAAGAAATTCGCTCAGAATACCAGGCGGCAGAAGCTCATTAGCACCGCTGTATTTTTTTCGATTTTAGCACCTCTTTAACTGCCGGTATCATTGAAAATCGATAAATTCTGAATCAGCGCGAAGATTCGTGGTACTTTTCATTCAAGTTGAGAACAGTACCGCCCATTCATTGGCGCGCCTCGCGGATTTTGATCAAGTTATTTGAGAATTTGCTCTGACGTTGATCGGGGTCGTTGAGAAAGGCATTCTCATCGAACTTGATCAATTCGTTCAACAAACTGAGAATGTCAGGGTAGGGCGGACAACTTGATTGGATACCCAAATCCGAACGAGAGTCCGGTGTGGGGCAATTCTGTTGAAAAACTCGCGATTGACTTCGGCGGTCCTTTGATCCGACGATCTACATCGGCCTGTTTCTATTGGATGTTCGTTCCCGTTGCCCGCTCTAAGCGGCGTTTTGCATGGGTAGAAACGGATTTGGGGCGTATTTGGCGAGTTTTCTAAGGTTTTGAGTTGTTGCGGCGAGGAGAAATTCGTCATTGGCCCCAGTGGGGCCTCGCAACCTTAATCGTCGGAAGCGGTGCTGGCACTTCAAGTGTGCGAAGCTCATCTCGACCTTCTTTCGATCCCGTCTCGATTGCTCATACTCTTCGGTTCCGCGTAGTCGCTTCACCTTGTCTCGTGCATGCTCGTAGATGGACCGGCTGACTTTCCGGAACGGTGCGGAGGGACAGCAACTGGATTTGAGCGGGCAGACCGCGCAATCGGTATTGCGGGACCTGTACATTCGGCGATTGTCTTTAGAGATGCCGGAGCGCGGTGTTTTATAGTTTCTCCAAAACTGGCGCAGCTCCTTTCCAGCAGGACAGGTGAAGACGTCCCGGTCTTCGTGATACTGGAAGTCTTTAATCGTAAAATTTGTCGTTGGGGCGCCTGGTGTTTCGAACAGGGCGACATGAGGTTCGATCTGTTTCTCATCGACCATCCAGCCCAGCATTTCTGCTGAGCCATAAGCAGCGTCACCCATGAGTCGTCTTGGCTTGAGCCCAAACCGGTGTTCGGTTCGGTCGATCATCGTCTTCGCCGCTTCAACCTCGGCTTTGCGATAGGCGGGCGTTGGTTCAACATCGACGATGACGGATGTCTCGACATCTATGAGGTAGTTGGTCGCCCATGTAAAACGGGCTTGTCCGCCGATTGCAGCGGTCCACCGTGCGGTTGGGTCCGTGAGTGATATCTTCTTACGCGGCGCACCATCCTGATCAATTGCATCGAGATATTCGGTGACTGGGCGAGAGGCAATCTTTGGGTCTGACCAGTCGATCGATTCTCCGGCCTCAACCGCGTTGTCCTCACTTGCATCGGCGCGGATCATGCTGGCATCAACCGCGAAGCCTTCGCCTTTGACGAGGCCCTCGGACATGCAGCTGAACACGACTTGCTCGAACAGTTTCCGGAACAGATCGCTCTCGCGGAAGCGGCCATGACGCGCTTTGGAAAACGTCGAGTGGTTTGGGATCTTGTCTTCGATGCCAAGCTTGCAAAACCACCGATAAGCGAGGTTCAAATGAACCTCTTCACACAAGCGGCGCTCCGATCGGATGCCATAGCAGTATCCAACGATCAGCATCCGGCACATCAGTTCCGGATCAACCGACGGACGGCCGGTGTGACTATAGAACGGCTTTAGATGCGCCCGGATGTCATCGAAGTCGAGGAACCGATCAATCTTCCGGAGCAAGTGATCCGCCGGAACCATCTTATCCAGTGAGAACTCATAGAAGAGCTTTGCAGCGTCTTCTTCCAATCGTCCCATCATCGCGCATCTCCTCGATCTGCACGAAAATCAGTGAATCATAATTCGGCCGTTTTGACTCGGTCTTTTTCAACACCATCGGGCGAATTTAAGCCTCTCGGTTTTCGCGCATTCCTCTATAGATTTAGATGATGACAAGAACGATTCGAGTTGCAGCGGCTCAAACATACGAGATTATTGGCGATGCTTCCAAAGCGACGTCGGTCGTGATTGATTTGGTCAATCAGTCTAAAGCGGCGGGGGCTAGCCTGATCTGCTTTCCTGAAGCTTTCTTGCAGGGTTATGTTTGCGAAAAAGCGCATGTTGAGCGTGAGGCGCTGTCAACTGAATCCCGCGAATTCCGAACCTTATTAAACGACCTTCCAGAAAACAGCCCAACAGTCGTACTTGGATTTATCGAAGCTATCGCGGGCGGTTACGCCAACAGCGCAGCGATCATTCAAAGCCGCAAAGCTATCGCGTGCTACCGCAAATCTCATTTGCTCAAACGAGAGAGTATTTTCTCAACTGGCGACGCCTATCCTGTTTTCGAGGTGGATGGACTTCGGTTTGGAGTGATTATTTGTAACGATGCCAACTTCCCTGAGACCGCTCGATCAATGCGCGAACAAAGCGCCGAACTGTTGGTCTGCTGTGCGAACAACATGTTTCCGCTCGACACTGCCGAGCAATGGAAAAATCAGCACAACGCAATTCGAAGCGAAAGATGTCGTGAGACCGGAATGTGGCTGCTGTCTTCTGATGTTACGGGCCATCGCGATGAATGCGTAGCGTTGGGACCCACGTCTCTGATAGCTCCGAGCGGCGAAGTCGTACATCAACTCCCATTAAACGAGCCCGGATTACTCATAGCCAATATCACCATTTGAGCCTCATTCGCAGCGACTGACTTGGGCGAAAGTAAGCCGCTCACGCTTTCGTAAAATTGGCAGCTAGCACGTCCATTCTGTCCGCGCCGAAATAGACACTATCGTTGTGGCGAAAACTTGGAACGCCGAAAATGCCATCCTCATAGGCCTTGCGGGTGTTTTCGGTGAGGCGCTCGTTTGCGCTTCGATTTTCGGCCTCCGTTAACAGCGAGACATTGGCCTCTAGGAGTATCCGGTCATATACCTCTCGATCTTCAATATTTCGTGCCTGCTGCCAAAGCGCTTCAAAAAACCGATTGGTCAGCGCATGCAGATCGACTCCCAATGAGGACAAATGTGTGAGCGTGTTCATCGCCAATTTCGATGAGGGCTTAAATGTGAACGGGCCGCCAATCGGTATGCCCCAGTAGCGAGCCATACGCGGAATATCTGATATCATATGAGCGCGTTTCGGCGGTGCGAGTGGATCAACATACTCCGCCCACGGCTCGCGCTTTGCCTGAAGGTTCAACAGAACGTCTATTGATACAGGTTGAAGTGAGAACGTTACACCCGACGCTTGCACCGAAGCGCGCCTCATCCAAGCAAAGTATGCGTAAGGGCTTCGAAGGTCGTAGAAAAAGTCGACTTTGGTCATTTTAAGCTCGATACTAGATTACTAACACTCCAACAACATGTTCTCCATCGACTTCAGTACTGACGTCTGACCTAAGTCGCATGTCGATTTTCCACTCTAACCAAGGTCCGTTTCGGGGCGATTTTAAGTCGTTGAGGCTTGCCTCATTAAGCTCTCATTTCGCTTGATTAGATCACGTTGATTGCCGCAGTTCTTCGAGGCATTCTTCCGTGTCGATTTCTGACAACAAGTGATCGATTCCTATTTCTGCGTTTACTTGATCAACTGCAAACCGCCTTAGTGCGTCATTCTTTGCGTAATTGAGGGCTATTTCGAACAACGTTGGATATCTCGTATTGAACTTTGAACACTGCTCTAGTGACCATCTTTCGGAAAATGTGATTAGCGGCAGCAAAGCGCACAAAACCGAGTACCGTTGATCGACGAAATACTGAAAATGATCGTAAGCATTTGCTGCGGCCCAGTAGGGATCTTCCGCAAGAAATACGGCGTTGCTGATATCTGCCAATACTGATGCACCTACGCACATATCGCAGGGCTGCAGCGATGCCACCATAGTGCCGCCTCGAATCTCTGGAACTCTTACCTTTCGAAGCGCATCCATTTCGGCATGTGCGATTGCAGATCGAGAGAAGTTGGTGGCATCAGGATTGTCCTGAAGTGATTGATTCCGTCCTTCTGAAATCACATTACCTTCAGAGTTTAGCAAGACGCATCCGATGCCCACATTTCCTTCCGCGAAAGAAGCCCACGCAAGTTGAGCGCATAGCGAGATTGCTTCGTTTGAACTTCCCATAAACGCCATGAGAGAATATGTGGTGGAGAATGCTTCGATCGTCAATCTAATGTGCGGTTAGCGAAACCTCAGAGGAGCTAAGTGTCCATTTTGGGGCGTTTCCCGCTGTACGCTCAGAGGCTGATGTGTAGCGAATTTAAGCCGCTGCTCAGCACTCTTTTCCTGCGATCGGCACAAGCAACAAACGAGGCTCAATCGAATACGCTTTTCGCCATTCCACGGAATATGATGCCGTTTGTGATTGAGGTGGCTGCTCTGTTTCATCGTAGACCGACCATAAATCGTGAGCTGTCGGATAACGAAAACTGAACTGGTTTTCGTCAATCCCTTCTACGACAACCAATTCATCTCCATAAGCCCACAAACAATCCTGGATCGGCGAAAATCCGAGAAAGAAACTTTCTGGATCAATTGATTGGTAATTGTCTGGATCTTCTAAGTCTTCGATATCGATCCAACCTATTCGATCTGTTTGGGGAAGCTGAATCGCCACCCGGTTTTGCTCAATCGCTAAAACGGTAACGGCATAGCCAAAGCTGCCATATCCCCAGTCGCCTTGATAATAATCCGGGGCAACCAGTGACGGCGTTTTCGACCCCTCAGGCACAAACCAGACATCCGGATCAATGATGAGATCGCCCAAACGCTCTGCATTCACCTCGGGCCCCGACCATACTGCCTTTTCAACAACACGACGACCAACAAGCGCCTCGGTGCAGTTTTGCAAGCGCCAGCCATTTTTAAACGCATCGGCGCACGATGCCCTGGCGGAATCCCATACAGATGAATTGAGTTCAAGGTCTCTGATCGCGATCAAGTTCACCAGTTTGAAGCGGGCGTTTGGTGGGATTGTCATCTCGGGCCTATCGACGAGAGTTTCGCCTCCGAGGGGTGACCGTTGGATCGGCGACTGACTTATGATTTCTACTGGGCCGTTCGTCCTAGAAGCATCCCAAATCTCCAGCGTCATTTCTATTTCCGCTGGTCCTTCCAACTCAATCTTCCCTCGTGCCCAGAAATTTGCGAGGGGCAAATGCGGAGCTTGTGCACTCGCCGCAGCTCTCGCATGAGCACTAGCCGTAATTTCACCGATGGGAACATCTTCAATTTCAAACCAACCCTCAGCATTCGTCTTTGCGGTTCGACCGCCGACACTGACTTTTCGGTTTTCCAGTGACACGTGATTACGTGTCGTCTTTCCACGAATGATGCGGCCTTTGACCGTAACTTGTCCGAAGCGAAACCGCTCAGTCGTGCCTTCATAAACAAGCCCTCGTTCCACGTCTTGAGCCAGAATCGTGAGCTTATTGTTGACGTCGCCTCTGTCACAATCACGCAGTCTCTGTTCAAGCAAGTTTGGAGCAATGACGGAAATGATACCATCAGGCTCAATCTTGAAGTGATCATCAATCGCTAGGGTTTCACCGATCCAATTGCGACAGTACAATCGGGCGTCTGCAAGCTTTGAGATACTTATTTGACTACCGCTCGGATCGACGAAGCGTAGCGCGTCAATTTGCGTTGCAGACAGGAATCTCTGATTGTCCAGGCCGACCCATTCCAATCGAACTTTATCAGGGTAAAGATCGAGTCCGGTTAGGTGAGGCCGCAGGGTAATTTGGAATATTCCCGTCGTTTCCTCAGTAACGCGGACGTTAGATTTGTCGGCGCCCCAGCCGGGGATGAGCGCCTTGATTGTCCAGCTGCCCGTTTCTAGTGGCTGCCGAAATCTTAGCGGATCAGTATCGAGGTTAGGCTCTAATTTCTTGCCTTCAAGTTCTACTATGAGAGACTCGGTCAATCCAGGATCAATGTTTTCAGGCAGGTCGACAATGATACTTAGAACGGGCGGTGACTTGTCAGGATTCTCCGCCCACGCATCGAAACCCGAAAACACAAAAACTATAAGAAAAACAATCCAGCGCAATGTGCACTCCTGACGTGTTCTGATCCGATTTGGCACCCACGACGATAGCAGAAAACCAAACCAAAAATACGACGATACGATGAACACAAGGTGGAAGCGCTATTCGAAATTCTAGGATCGAAGACACCTCGGATATTGCACCATACTAGCACTACAAAGAGAAGATGGTGATTTGCCCAACGACCTGTGTGGATGGCTCCTGCATTGCAAGGTCTTTTTCGAGTTTTCGGTTCACCTCGGTCTGGTACTGACCTGTGTCCGGCCTGTTTGCGCGGAGTTGCTCCGCTGGCCCTTATGGTTTCCGTGAGCTGAGTCCCAAACCGTTTTGCGGACTTTTCATGTCCATGACGCTCGTGGGGTGGCTTAGCTCCCGGGCTGACCCGGATGACCATAAACTCAATTCGTCCTTGCAAGTCTGATAGTCTGTTTGGTTCTTTCGTTGGTTAGGCTGTGGTAGTGTGTCTAAATGGCTCGCCCCGCGAGAGCACGGCCCAGATTATGCGCGCGGTCTTGTTGGCCATCGCGACGGTTGCGAGCCGAACCGGCTTCTTCGCCAGTATAGATGCAGTCCAAGGATCAACGCGGTCTGGGCGCGATATGGCTGCGCTAACGCGTGAGGTCATCGCGATCACGAGCAGCTTTCGTAGGTATTTGTTTCCCATTCTGGATATTCGACCAAGGCGTTCTTTCCCGCCTGATGATTTATTGATCGGCGTCAGCCCGACCCAGGCGGCAAAGTCACGCCCCGTCTTGAACTGCTCACCGCTTCCGATCGTTGCCACGATTGCAGACGCATTGATCGGCCCGACACCAGGAATGGTTTGAAGAAGCTGCACGCGCTTATCCTTTCGGGCGACACGAACGATTTCCTTCTCCACTTTGATCAGCTTCTCATTGAGCTCGAGGAACTGGCGGCACAGCGCGGTGATCGCGCTTCGCGCCATTGAAGGTATCCCTTCAGTCCCACCAGCCCGCATATCTATTGCGAAGTCTCGGATGTAATTGACGCCTTTGCGAATGATGTAACCAAACTCTCCGACCAGCGCTCGAATGGTGTTCGACAACTGAGTTCGCTGACGGATCAAAAGCTCACGCACGCGGTGTTGGGTCAGAACGCCTTGTTGCTCGACAGACTTGATCGGAACGAACCGCATAGTCGGACGCGTCACAGCTTCGCAAATGGCTTCCGCATCGGCTGCGTCTGACTTGCCGCGTTTTACATAAGGTTTGACATAGACCGGTGCCATGAGCCTTACATCATGACCGAGCTTGGTCAGCTCGCGTCCCCAGTAATGGCTTGAACCGCACGCCTCCATACCAACCAGGCAAGGCGGTCGCTTCTTGAAGAACTGCAATAGCTGCGCTCTTCGCACGGGCCTGTTGAAGGCAACTGATCCATCTTCTCTCACGCCATGAACCTGGAAAATGTTCTTGGCCAAATCTAATCCGATTGTGGTAACTTGCATGTGGGTGGCTCCTCTTGGTTGCAGCACTTTCGACGGTGACTGCGTATTATGGCGCAATTTGACGCCGGGGAGCAGGAGCCATCCACTCCATCCGTTTTAGGGTGTTTTAAGTCTGTTGTTCGTTTATGATTTTGAGAAGGGGAAAGGCGCTTCTCACGGTCGTGAAAAACCCAAAAATTCCCAAAAATTTCGATTTCTTCCCATAATCTTAGTTACCGAATTTCGTGAGACACCCCCTCATTTTCTCAGAAGGGGTGACAAATTCTCATTCGTTTGATCAGGAATTGCCGATTTTGATGAGAATTCTCAACGAGTGTGAAAACTACCATTTAGTTAACCAGCGGAGCATATCGTTATTCGATAATCTACGTTATGGGAAATATTCCGTATACTGACTATAAATATTCTCACGGTGACGAATAAAGCGAAAAATTTGATGGTCAATCTTCGCTCGGTTTTATTGACTAGCTGTCAAACTGGTTCAATGTCCACAGATCATCTTAAGCCAAAAACCAATCCCGCTGATATAAAGCAATCGCCGCTCATCACGGACTATGACCGAGCGAATATGCCCACTTACCTAATTGTGCATGACGCACGCAAAGATGGGCTGACTGACTCGCAGATAGTCAAAATGCTATGGGGTTCTCCAGGACTGCTCGATTCCTCCTGGATCGTAGAGGAGCATCTGAAAAGAGCTCAATGGTTCATAACGACCGGATTGGACCTGTCGCGCTTTTGTGCCGCTCCTAGTGCTCGTTTAGGCCACTTTACGTTCGAACGCGACAGGGCTTTTCCAGCCCAGTGCTGAGTGGCGACGACGCGGGTTGTAGAACCCGTTGATGTATTCGAAGATCGCCATCTCTGCTTTGCGCCGGGTCCCCCAAGTATGTCGCCAGATCAGTTCAGCCTTGATGGTTTTGAAGAAGGTCTCAACAGCCGCGTTTCGTAGCAGTTGCCCTTACCTGACATCGACACCTTGAAGCCATGCTGCCGCAGGATCTTCTGATAATCATGAGAACAATACTGCGACCCGCGATCCGTGTGATGGATGCAGCCTTTAGGCGGCGAACGGAACGCGATTGACATCTTCAACGCACGGATCGCCAAGTCACGTTTCATGCGGTTACTCACGGCCCAGCCGATGACACGGCGGGAATGCAAGTCCAGGATTACCGCAAGATAGAGCCAACCCTCGCCGGTCCAGACATAACTGATATCACCAGCCCATTTCTGGTTTGGTTTCTCAGCTGCGAAGTCCAGATCCAGCAGGTTCGGCGCGATATTAAACTTGTGATCACTATCAGTTGTGACCTTGTGCTTGCGGGTCCGTACGACCGATATACCGTTTTGACGCATCAACCGGCCTACACGGCGGTGCCCGACATCCAAGCCGATCTCCTTCAACTCTTCCGTCATCCGTGGCCGACCATAGCTTCCCAAGCTGAGACGTGACTGTGCTTTGATATGTGCCAGCGTGACCAGATCAGACCGCTGTCTGCGGCTGGCAGGTCTGCTGCGGTACGCCCGTAACCCGCGCGGACTGACAGCCATGACCCGACACATCAGTTCAATGGAAAATGTAGATCGGTGTTCTTCGATAAACTTAAACCTCACGGCTTTTGGCTCGCAAAGAACACCGTAGCCTTTTTTAACACTTCCCGCTCCTCCTTGAGAATGCGGTTCTCACGTCGAAGCCGGTCATTCTCTTGGGCGAGGCTTAAATCCTCTTTCGATATCACGTCAGTGTCTCGATAGGCGGTGATCCACTTGTTCAGCGTCGACATCCCGACACCTAGATCATCAGCCACCTGTTTACGCGTAAGCCCGCTTGTCAGTGCAATCCGCACCGCATCTTTGCGGAATTCGTCCGTCCGTTTCAGTCCCATAATTTGTCTCCTTTGTTGCAGTAAATGCTATCAAAGGAGCGGCATCAAACCGCGACAGGTCCAATCATAGCATTATGCCGCCAGTTTTTGGAGCTCAATGAGAAGCTGATCAAAGTGGAGAAGGAAATCGTTCGTGTCGCCCGAAAGGATAAACGCGTGCAGCTTCTTCAAACCATACCTGGTGTCGGGCCGATCAATGCGTCTGCAATCGTCGCCACGATCGGAAGCGGTGAGCAGTTCAAGACGGGCCGTGACTTTGCCGCCTGGGTCGGGCTGACGCCGATCAACAAATCCTCAGGCGGGAAAGAACGCCTCGGGCGAATATCCAGAATGGGAAACCAGTACCTTAGAAAGCTACTCGTGGCTGGAATGACCGCACGCGTTAGTGCCGCCAAAGCCTATCCGGACCGTGTCGATCCATGGACTAAAGCTTTGCTCGAAAGAAAACCTGTTCGCCTTGCGACCGTGGCTATGGCGAACAAAGCTGCGCGTATTGCTTGGGCTGTCTTAAGCCAGAAAGAACCGTTCCGCCAACCAGTCACTCAAGCAGCATAAAGAAAGGACCAATTCGAATTGCAAGGACGTTCTGAAATTATGGAAATCCGGGTCAGCCCGGGAACTGGGAAAACCCATGAGCGGCAAGGACTTCAAACGTCCGCGTTTAAGTTTGGGACCTGGTTCGCGGAAACCATAAGGGCCAGCGGTACAAAGTCCGCGTCAACAGGCCGGACACAAGTCAGTACCAGACCACGGACAAATAAGATCAGAAATCACTTGCAATGCGGGAGCCAATGGTATGGACCCCGCCACCCGCGGGCGGCAACTGTTGCAAGACTGCAAAGCAAGGAGACATATCATGGAAATTGCACGTATCGGTTTGGATTTAGCAAAAAACATCTTTGAGGTTCACGGAGTGGACGCTCAGGACAAAGCGGTTCTGAAGAAGACACTGAGACGCGAGGCGGTCACCCCTTTCTTTGCCAATTTATCGCCCTGCATTGTTGGAATGGAGGCGTCCAGTGGATCGCATTACTGGGCAAAGGTCTTCACAGATCTTGGCCACGAAGTTCGCCTCATCTCACCACAATTTGCAACGCCCTATGTCAAATCCAATAAGAACGATCGGAATGATGCCGAGGCGATATGCGAAGCCATCAGTAGACCGTCAATGCGCTTTGTTCCGCCCAAGTCTTCAGAACAACTCGAGATCCAGGCCGTCCACCGCATCCGTCAGAGGCTGGTTGCTAACCGAACCAGACTGGTGAACCAGATCCGGGGTCTGTTGGCTGAGCATGGTTTGGTCGTTGCCCGCGATATCTCAAGGATCAGGCGTGCATTAGTGCAGATAGCAGACGGCGTGGATCACAATCTGGGGGAAATGTTTGTCGAACTGGTTCGCGACGTGCGTGAAGAACTTCGAGAGTTGGATGAGCGTGTCGTGGCCTACACAAAGCGCATCCGAGATTTGTTCCGATCTAATGAGATGTGCAGACGCATCGGCAAGATCGAAGGGATTGGGCCAATAACGGCTACAGCGCTTGTTGCTGCAGTCGGTGACCGAACATGCTTCAAGAATGGAAGGCAATTTGCAGCCTGGCTCGGACTTGTCCCTAAACAAAGATCCAGCGGTGGGAACTCTCGCCTCTTTGGGATTAGCAAACGAGGAGATCGGTATTGACGAACCCTGTTGATTCATGGTTCTCGTGCAGTTCTGCGTAAGGCGGGCGGCAAAACGGATGGCAGGAGCCTGTGGATAGAACGGATGCGTGATCGGCGGCACCCGAATATCGTCGCGGTCGCGCTGGCAAATAAAAATGCCAGGATCGTTTGGGCCGTCTTGTCGGGTCGGTCTGAGTACCAACCACATCTTTCCGTTTAGAACGCACCGGGGATATCAAGACTTAGGATTATAAGAATATTGCAGCAACTTGGCATGGGATGGTGATAACAACACGAACCGTTGCTTCTTGAACCTGGTGTGTGGATCGGCACGGTAAAGCTGATGCCTTGGAGCCAATGAGGGAGAAGCGAGCGGAAATCCATCGGGGCTCGCGGTGACAATATATTGGGCCGCTCGCAGAAGCCGGATATACGTCAGCAATCGTGTTCCTGAACCAACCCAATCAAGTCCGTTGCAATTAGGTGGGGTCCATATACATCCGCACAGGACGCTCATGGTGTCAGCTTTGTGTCGAATGCGGGCACTTTGGAAACAGCTATTCCTCCGTTTCTCTTGCGCGTTTCAAAGCCATGCCTTCGCGGATATATTCTACTTGGTGTGGGTACGGAATTTCAATGTCTTCGCGGTCAAAGACCTGTTTGACAGCTTTTGTGATGTCGGCTCGGATTTGTATGAACTCGCTCGTCGGCACCCAGGCCCGGAGACGGAGTACAATCGCCCAATCTCCAAGTTCACGGACGCCGACCCAGGTGTCATGCTTCATCAGCACACCTGGGTGATCATTTGCGATCGTTCTCAGAACGTCTTCGACATGGTCAAGGTTGGAATCGTAGTGCACGCCGAAATAGAGATCGAGCCGGCGCCTAGGTAGCTTCGTGTAATTGATGATCGGATTGCCCCAGACCTGATCATTCGCGAACAGAACAAATTTATTGTCCACTTGCTTGATAGAGGTGTTGAAAGGCGTAATGTCTGCGACCTCTCCTTCTTCACCACGGATCTGGACCCAATCCCCAATGCGAAAGGGGCGAAATGCGGCGATCATGAAGCCTGACGCAACCGCTTTGAGCGTGTCCTGAAGCGCCAATGCGATGGCCAAACCAACCGCACCGACGACCGCAATCAGAGACCCTGGAGCGAATCCAAACTGGATCATGGCCATCAAAATGGCGACGCCGAGGATTGCATATCTGATCACAGAGGATGCAAAGCCAATCAGCGTGTTATCGACTTTGTTTTTGCCATGCGCGCGCTCGGCCACGGATCTCAGTGATTTATTGATCCACGTCGCCAGCATCACAGCTGCGGCAATAATCAATAAGCCTGCAAATGCCTTGGGCCAAAACCCGGCCAACTGGTCCGCGAACGTGAACCCGACCAGTTCCGAGCCTGCGGTAAAGGCCAATAGAAATACAAGGAGTTGAACGACGGGGGCGGCAAGGTCCCAGCTCGACCCGATAAATAGCTCTTCGGTGGCGTAGGACCGACGCCCAATACGTCGAACCGAAGCTTTGGCGACGAATCCGAGTGCATAAGCCGCGATCAAAAGCGCAACGAGCAGGCTAAGGAGCCAAATCGACGGCGCATATGCTTGCAAAAGGTCAGGCCAATTGGTCGTGTCGAACGGGAGGTCACGGATGCTATTCGTCATCGCGATCTAGCGCTGACGGGGGTGATCTCAATAAAAAAGATCGGGCAATTTCTTCTGGATTTACGCCCGCGATGGCACATGTCTTATCCTGTATTCAACTCATTTCGGGGATATTGAAGATGATGAAATCATTCCTGGCCGCTTCTCTTGGTTGTGTGCTGCTTGCTGGGTGCGCTGTTACCGCGGAAGAAGCGATTGATGTCGAGCCAGAAGCGACTCCAACCGCTCAGGCTGTCTTGAGCGCACAGGACTCTGACCCCAGTGTTATGGGTTGGATGCAGGGCTTTCCTCCGCCAAAGGACAAGCTCATTACGCAGCCTGACTCCAATTATTTCAGTTTTCCCAAACTGCGCTGGTCGGTTTGCCATTTGCGGGAGTTCCTGCCGACGGAAGAAATTAGCCGTGGGTTGGGGGCTCCAAGGTCTCTTCCTTATGCACTCGATGATCAGATTGATGCGCTCACTTTCACACCCATGAATAGCGATGAAGCCATGACCTGGGAGGAGTCGCTGTTTGCAAATTATACAGATGGAATGTTGATCCTGCGCCAGGGCCGCATCGTTTACGAGCGCTATTTCGGGTGCCTGAAGGAAGATGGTAAACATGCCATCATGTCGATGACCAAATCGGTCACTGGACTGTTAGCTGAAACAATGGTGGCCGAAGGCGCCTTGGATGACAGCCTGTTGGTTGTCGATGTGATTCCTGAAATCGAAGGCAGCGCGTTCGCGAGTGCGACGGTTCGACAGGTCATGGATATGACAACTGGAGTGAAGTATTCTGAAGACTATTCTGATCCAAACGCAGATGTTTGGCTCTATTCGCGTGCGGCAAGCCCACTCCCCAAACCTGCCGGGTATGAGGGACCGGATGGGTACTTTGAATACCTTCAAGAGGTCGAACCAGAAGGCGAGCATGGTGACGCGTTCCACTATAAAACAATCAACTCCGATATGCTCGGCTGGATCGTTAGCAGAGTTTCCGGGCAGTCCGTGACCGAACTTGCCTCAAATCGTCTATGGCGGCCCATGGGCGCTGAGCTGGATGCTTATCAAACTGTTGACGCAAAAGGCGTTCCATTTGCGGGTGGCGGAATCACAGCCGGTTTGAGAGATCTTGGACGACTCGGTTTGCTCATGTTGAATGAAGGCACGATCGGCGAAGAACGGCTTTTTCCTGCCGAAGTGGTCCAACGCATTCGCGCCGGTGGTGACCGTTCAAAGTTTCAAGGTTATCCTACGATTCCCAATGGCAGCTATACCAGCCAATGGTGGGTGTTTCACAATGAAAACGGCGCCTTCGCAGCCCGTGGTGTGCATGGACAGACCATCTATGTAGATCCCACCGCTGAGATGGTGATTGTCCGATTGGCGTCTTTTCCGAGAGCTCAAAACGGTTCTATTGATCCAACATCTTTGCCAGCCTATCAGGCTGTTGCAGATTACCTGGTCTCGAAATCTAATGCCGCCCAAGAACAAACCGATATGAAGACAGAGTCTGATCTGACCGGCGAGTGGCGATTTACGAGCATTGGCGGTGATCCTGTCATTGAAGAGTCACAAGCAGGAATTGTCTTCATAGAGACTGGCCGGGTGGCAGGCAACGGGTCTTGCAATCGGTTCTCTGGAGACTTCTCTGTAAATGGCTCCGCGGTGATGATTGGAGGCGAGAACGGCAATCTCGCAGCGACCCGGATGCAATGCGCTTCGGATGCCATGGCGCAAGAGGACAAGCTATTTGCCCTGCTTGCGAGCGTTGATGCCTTTGCTGTGTCAGTCGACGGAGCACTGGCTTTATTCGCCGCTGGAGAGCAAGTCGCGACGGCTATTAAGAACTAATAAGCGACCACGAGATTGAAAATACCACCGGACCAGGTCTCGGCATTGCCATTTGCAAGCTGATCATAACCGTCACCCGGAAGAGAAACGCTCACGCCAGCGGTTAAGAAGACATTGGGAGTCACGACCCGCGTGTATTTGACGAAAAAGTCGTCGGAAAGATGCTCATCTGCCACGCCTGAGAATACAACCGGCACACCGTCGGCAAAATCTACGCGCGTCGCTTGTCCAAATTGCAATGGACTACCAAGCTCATTGGCGCGCGTGTGAGAATAGTAGGCTGTGACAAAGTCTCTAGGAGTGGGGTACAGCGCAACTTCAAACTGATGAGCGTTGACATTGGTATTGATCAAAACCATCGAGGCTTTGCTGCCAGTTCCCCAACGCCCGGGGCTGCCGGGGTAATAGAGCGGGTCGAACCGTTCGAGTTCGGGTGTCGTCGGATCATCGCCGGAAAACGTCTGAAAGCCGTATTTGACTCTTGGCTTCCAGGGAACGTGTTTGAAATCCCAACCGACTTCAACACGCCCTGCCCAGGCTTCAAGATCAATGTCGTCATTGCGTTCGACCGTAAGGTCGAATGACGCAAATCCACCCGATCCAATCGTCCCTGGTTCGAGCGCACCGAAAACGTTTAAATAGTTGAGGCCTTCGCGAGCGCCCGGAGTGATAATCGGTGCGCCGGTGCCGCCGGGGGGAACTTGCGGATATGGCGCGTCAGACTGGACCACACGGCCTAAAGTCGCACCGATGCGCCCGACATCTTCTCTAGCATATTCGGCGACAATACCTGCGATTTGATTGTTTGTATTGTTGGAATTCAATTCACGCGGATCAAGGAAGTATGCCTCCGCTTTGAACCCATTTCGTTCAATGCCTGCGATCGCAGCGAGCTCCCATGCCTTTCTCGGACCAAGCTTCAATGCACCGCGTTCAAATCCATTAGATGCACCGTTTTCAATCAGCATGCCGCTGCCGACAGAGTATTCTTGTGCGCCAAGGCTCACTTCAACATCCCAATCGGAAATCATTGACGAGTACGTCAACGCAGCTGTTTCAAGCAGAATTCGGCCAGTATCTTCAAAGTCATATGGGTCAGATGACGCCGTCAATGATGCAACGGCGGAGATGTCAAACTCCACTTCCCCGCCGAGTAGGTTCGTTTTCGCGTTTAGTCCGGGCTCAACATAGGCCTCCCACCAATCACGGTCCGTCTGAAAGCCGACTTCAGGCGCGAAATCATCAGAGATGGACCAAAACAGGTTCGACTCGACATTGTACTGCAACCCCATTTCGACGCGAGGGTCCCATTCGATCTCTTGCGCAACGCATAGGCTGTTCGCGGTCAACAACAATACCACTAGCGATTTTAGGTATCTCATCTCAATAAATCCCCGTTTCCGAGTTGGAGTTAGATTTTTGGAAGACGAGAAAAAGGTTTAAATCAACAAACAGCGCAGTTTTGTGTTGGCGTCAGGAAAAGCAAATCACGCAAACGCAATATTGACTAAGCGCACAACCAGTTTGCTTCAGCTTCATAAAGTCTCGAATGTAAAAGCCTTTTCTTGCCTTCGTTTCTCGCAAGAATAGTTCTTCGTTCATAAGCGAGGGACGTTGCTATGACATTCTGGACAAAACCAAAGCACCTAGCAGCGGCGCTCGCAATTGGTTTCCTATCGCCACTCGTCGCATCAGCGTGCGATTTCAACGATGAAGACGGACCTGATGTCGCGCTTGTATTGTCTGGCGGGGGTGCACTCGCAGCGAGCCAAGTTGGCGCTATTGAGGTCTTGGAAGAGAACGAGGTTCCGATCCACTGTGTTCTCGGCACGAGCATGGGAGCCGTTGTCGGATCTCTATATGCGGCCGGCTATGATGCTGAGGCTTTGCAAGAGATCTTCATCGAGGCTGATTGGGGCGCGATTACGACTGGGGCGAGATCGTATCGCGTTCGAAGCTTCTTAGAGAAAGAAGAGCAAGAAAACTATTTATCTGATTACGTGCTTGGTATCGATGAAGACGGGTTGAATCTCCCGTCTGGCGTGAGTTCGCTTCGGAATGTCCGCCGTTACCTCAGATATTGGACGAGTGACCTAACGGCCGATCAGAGTTTCGACGAGCTTCCGCGTCCATACCGAGCGATCGCGACAGATCTCGAGACGGGTGAAGCGGTTATCCTCTCAAGTGGCGACCTTGTAGATGCGGCTGTAGCGAGTATGACTGTACCGTCTTTGTATCCACCGGAAATTCTAGGCGGGCGTGTGCTTGTTGATGGCGGAATGTCAAAGCAAGTCCCTATCGATATCGCGCGCGATATGGGCGCAGACATCATCATCGTTGTTGATACAACGATCCCACCGCCTGCTCTCAGCGGACAAGCACCATCGATCACGGATGTGGCCCTTCGGCTGGTGAGTTTGCAAGTATGGAACAACCGACAAGAGCAAGTGAAATTACTCAGAGAAGAAGACGTTCACATCCGCCCAGATATGACGGGCTATTCCACCTATGATTTTAGTCGGATGGGAGATGGCAAAGAGCGCGGTCGTGAAGCCGCGATGCGATTTGAAGCTCGCATCAAGGAAATCGCAAGCGTGGCGGCACCAGCCCGCGCGCCAAAAGCCACCGCTGATAAAGAGCTTTTGATCGCATCAGTCTCTGTGTCCGAGACTGAAAACATAGATGAGGATCTCATCATCGAACGATTTGAGGTCGAGCCCGGTCAGACTGTTACTCCAGCGGAGCTTCAAGCATCAATCGATCAAGTTGATGCATTAGGCGTCTTCACCTCGGTCGATTATCGAGCGCTTCAAGGACCGACCGGTACCGATCTCATAATAGATGCGGTTCCGCGACGGGTCGGAAACGATCTGGTCCAGATCGGCGCCACTTTTGAGTCGTCTTTCGACGGTCGCTCCGAATACGCGTTAAAAGCGCAATGGACGCGGCTTCCAATAAACCGGTTTGCTGGTCAGCTTAGCGTAGGATTAGAACTTGGCTCAGAATTGGCCGCTGAGGTCAGTTTTCGTCAGCCTTTAGGCTCTGAAGGGCGATACTTCATTGAGCCCACGATTTCTTATGAGCAGAGAAATCGATTCCGTGTCATCAATCAGGACATTAATAGTGAATGGCGCGATTCATTCGGTGAAATACGCTTAAGGACCGGACGCGAGTTAGGATTATGGGGGCTTGCATCGATTGACGCATTCGCGATTTCGTATGATCCCAATTTATCGGTGGGCCTGCGCGGCGTCGAAGACCCGAGAGCTGGTGAATATTATGGCGTTAGAGGACGCTTCGCCGGCGATACGCTCGATCGATTGGCGTTTCCCACGGAGGGATTGTTTGGTGATTTGAGACTTACCAGTCTTGTTTCGTCGTCTGCTTCAGATGACGCTCTAATCACATCCATACGAGGCGGCGGGGCCACATCGGTCGGGTCCTTCGGTATTCGGTATACGCTTGATGCGGCGCAGCTTGATCAAAGCGGAGCGGGATTAGCGCCCTTCCAACTTGGCGGCTTTAAGAGGTTCTCGGGGTTCGTAGAGGACTCGGTCTGGGCCTCAGAATATGCTCTTGGTCGCCTGGATGTTTATCGTCGACTAGGCGGTCGAATTGATCAGTCTTTTGGTGTGCCAATCTATATCGGAGGCACAGCTGAAATCGGAAGCACAAATCTCGACTTTAGTGATCCGCTCGCTGATCAAGACGACATCATAGCAGGTAGCCTTTATATCGCTGCCAATACACCTATCGGACCGGCTCACCTAGCCTTTGGCTCAGGAGAGGGAGGTCGGCAAGCCATCTATTTGTCAATCGGGAGGACGTATTGAGAATCGCACCCTTCATGACACTCGTCGCGCTCTTGGCCCTTGCCGCAGCGTGCTCCAGTGTATCGCAATCTGAGCGAGACTTGCTGCTCGAGGGGCATGTTTCGTTCTTGGCACCTCAGCCCGAAACCGCCTCGCAGAGCCGTTCTTCCTTGGTATTGTTGCTACCGGGATGCGGTGGTCTGGTTGGGTCAGACGGCCCTAAGGATGTTATGAACGGCTATGCCAAAGCAGCGGTAGAGGCAGGTGCGCATGTGGCAATCATCGATAGTCATGGCGCGCGCGGCATAGGATATGACCAAGCTGTCACAAGAGTTTGTAGTGGACTAACGCTGCGCGGTCGGCAACGCGCCGGCGATTTGGTATCTGCGAAGATACTCGCCGAGCGTCATTGGCAACAAGACTTCGACCATGTCGTGGTTGCCGGGTGGAGCCATGGCGGTTGGGCGGTGATGGAACAGCTCAGCCTTGATGCGAAATCGGAGACGCAACACCTAGATCCTGATGCAGTGATGTTGATCTATCCGTATTGTGGATTTTTCAATCAGGCGGACCGAACAGACTGGTCTTTTACCGGACCATTGGTTCATATCTCTGCAGAGAATGATGGGCTCAGTCGGACCGTAAAGTGCCGCGAAATCATCGTGAAAGCACGTCAAGGCGACGACCGTTTTCGCACAATCGAACTTGAGGGCGTGACTCACGCCTTTGACGAATCCGATCACCTTCCTAGCTCGCGATATGTCTATGACCTCGATATGGCCCAATACATGCACGACATCTTTGGTCAGTTTATTGAAGCTGTGACGGATGACGCTTCAGCGTCCTAATCGTGAATTAGGCGAGTGAAATGGTACGGGCGCTACTTGCCTTCGTTTTTGGGGTTTTCGTATCGCCCACCGGCTTGGCGCAAGACCTGAAACTCTCCGGACCAGAGCTCACACCAGAGCTTCGAGTTGAACTCGAAAACATCCTTGGGCTAAGGCTTGAAAACGAGCAGCTTTCTGCCTCGACTTACAATCAGCTCGCGGACGTTGCAAAACGCTATTTGCGATCGGTGGGGTTTGTTGACGGTGATGTTCAGGCGATCCTGACCGGAGATGATATCTGGCAATTGCAGGTAGAACCAGGTCCGACCTTTGAAATTCTATCCGTCCAAGTGGAGGTTGCGTCTCCCCCGCAGGCCCGCTTAAACGTTGATTTACAGCAAATCGCGAGCAACTCTCTGGTGACAGGAGAGGTGGTCAAAGCGGACGCGCTCATCACTGCGGAACAAGAAATATTGGACGCTTTGTTTGAAGCTGGCTTTGTCGTCGCCTCGATCGTAGAACGCTCGGTTACAATCAACCGTGACCGCACCGGCGTTGATGTGGAGTTAAAAGTGCGGACCGGTGACTTTAACCGCCTCGGTTTGCCGACTGATCCATCAGGATGGTTCGAAAATGACTTTCTCTCATCCCTCAAGACCTGGGAGGACGGTGAGGTTGCAACCCGCAGCACCCTTGGCGAGTTTGTGTCACGCCTTGAAAACCTTGACTCTATTCGATCAGCGACCTTGCGGTTCGACCGCAGCGATGGGGATCAAAGCACCACGCCCGTAATCGTCAATCTAAAACCAACCGCAAAGAATAGGTTTGAGGGCGCTGTTGGTTATGCAGGTTCGGAGGGGTTTGGGGTCAATGCACAGTGGTTCAGGCGTAACCTGTTTAGACGCGATGAGACTTCTAATGTGTTTGGGCTTTTTGCCGAGCTTGAAACCAGGATTGGCGCAGGCATTGAACGACCGCATTTCGGTCGATTGGGTCGCACATTGAGGCTCAACGCCGAGGCTTACCAGCTCAGAACGGATGCTTTCGACGTTGATGGAGGTCTGATTTCAGTTGGTTTTGAAAGGCAAACGTCCGATGTCTTGAGCCAGTCGGCGCGAACGAAGCTTCAAACAATTCGTGGTCGCGACGCCATTGGTGACAGGCGGCTCTCGACCCTTTCCTTCGAGGTCAACAATGCGTTCGATTTTCGCGACGATCCGTTCGACCCAAGCCAAGGAGCGTTCTTCGCCCTAAGCACGGAACCGGCTTATAGCTGGGGTGAAGAAAGTGCCACCTTCGTGCGGTTGGTCGGTGAAGCTCGAGGCTACGTATCTTTCGGTGATATCACCACGGCGTTTCGAACACGGATGGGTTCTCTTATCGGCGCTGAAGCGCAGGAAGCGCCGCCTGACCTTCGTTTCTATTCTGGCGGAGGAGGATCAGTAAGAGGATATGGATACCAAACACTCAGTCCCAGGATTGCAAATCAGCCCGTCCTAAATGGTGTTCCGATCGACCGCCGCGATGAGTTTGAGTTCTTCGGCGGGGCCTCCCTGATCGAAACCACCGCGGAGCTCAGAATTCGTCACACAGAAACCTGGGGGAGCGCAGTCTTCATTGAAGGCGGAAGTGCCGACCTTTCACCAGAGCCGCGCTTTGATACTATGCGTTATGCGGCCGGATTCGGGTTGCGATACTTTACAGAGTTTGGTCCGCTCCGCGCTGATATTGCTTTTCCAATCGACGCGCGCTCAGAGGATGAAGCCTTCCAAGTCTATGTGAGCATTGGGCAGGCATTTTAATGGTCAGGTCTCGCCGAACACTGCTTATCGCCTTGGCCGCCATCATGGTTTTTGTGGTCGGAGCTTGGCTGGCGCTTACTGGTCCGGGGGGGCGATACATCGCCATGCAGTTCCTTGATGGCTATGAAATCGAGGGCCTTGGCCGACTAGAGATTGAAGAGCTAACCGGCGACGTCACCGACCAATTTTCCATTGGCGCGGCTCGTATTGTTGATGCGGAAAACACGCTCATCGAGGCAGATGACATTTTTGTCGATTGGAGCTTAGTGGCGGTGCTAAGAAATCGGCTACAGGTTGATGACCTAACGATTAGCAGGCTCAGCTTTAAAGACATGCCGAAACTCGTGAGTGAGAGTGAGCGTGAGGCGGACAGCGGGTTTTCGGCGATACGCTTTGGCGCGATATCTATCTCTGAACTGGATCTATCGGCAGTTGTGGAGCAGCAGCCTGCATTCAGTCTTCGCGGCTCCGCAAGCATGGAGGAAAAAGCATCTCTTATTGAGCTCTTCGCAGAACGCGACGGCGTTGAACAGCTCGACCTTTCCGTTCAATTGCAAGACGACGTCATGGATGGAGAATTACTTGGAGACTGGGTCATTGCGGGTGAACGTTTATCAATTTCTGCGATTATTGATGGAAGCGTCGCCGAAGGCAGAACGGACATATCAATACAAACTGATGAGCTAAGCTTGGTCTCAGCTCAGGGCGTTTGGGATCCTCAGATACTTCAGGTCAAAGCCGAAGTCTCACCCGTCGTTTCCGAAATTTTTGGTGGACCGGTTCTTCTGTCAGACTCACAATCGTTTCTGGTCGTAAACGCGGTTCGCCCGAGTGAAGCTTCGCTTGGTCGGATTGATGCATCAGCGGAGTACGGCGAGTTGAGATTCGCCTTGAGCGGTGAGCTCGACGCGACGACTGAAACCGTTTTCAGAGGGGAGTATTCGACCAGCAATATAGATTTTGCCGAGACGGTCTTAGTTGGGGCGACCGGCAGTGTCGCGGTAAAAACTAACGGATCGATAGACGCTACGGTTGCTATCGCCACCGATCAGATTTCGGTCTTGGATCGTGACTATGAAACGCTTCTAGAGGAGTTCCGATCCGCACTGTTCAATATCCACTATGACGAAGCGTCAATTACACTTAGAAATGGGCGAATCGAAACGGGCTTCGGTGCGATAGAGCTTTCAGGTCATTATAGTCCACAGGGTCTAAGTCGGTTAGAGGCATCTGCTGAAACACTCGATATTGGCTCGGACCCGAGTTCAACGTTCTCTTTAGACAACGCGACGTTTTGGGTCGAGCAAGATGAGGCCGGGAAACAATCGGCACAGCTGAAAATTGGCTCCATTGCAAATGAACTGCTCACAGCTTTCTGTGCCGACGAGGAACCTGGTCTGGTATTGGACGTTCAGGCTCTGAATTCAGAAATTCGAATGGATGCACAATCCGTCGATGCCCAATGTCTCCTTGATTTAAACGCGGTCTCGGTGACAAGCGGCGTTCGGTATGAAGGGCAAGTACTGAGTGCGCCGAGCACGCAAATTGCAGCGATTACTCTGCCCGCCTCAGCAGCGCTCAGCTTTGCGGGCACCTATAGGCCCGGTGAACTAAAGCAAGAAGCGCGCATGTCGGTACCGAGAGTTCTTTTTAACGGGCAATCACTGGATAACGCGAATGCAGAGTTTGTTGCTTCTGGCGATTTGTCTTCTCTGTCCAGCAGACTTAGAGGCGATTTTCTGATTGAAGATGAGCCCGCAGCTTTTAGCGCGCGGTTCGAGCAGTTCGAAGATCTGCTCGATTTTCCCGAGATATCCGCAGGTTTTGAAACCTGGTCGATAAAAGGTGATGCTTCGATCCGCGCGGGAGGTATGGAGGCACAACTCATTTTAGCGGGACCATCAGATACGCAAGGCACCGCTAGCATCTCTCTTTCAAATGAAGAGATAACGACGAGGATCACGCTGCCAAAGCTCGCAATTGAAGAGGCATCGCTGCATGATGTCCGCTTCGTTGGATCAGGGGCTCCTGAAAACTTCCGCTTTGAATACCAGCTCGGCGCAATCGACGATATTGAATTAGCTCTAACGGGAGAAGGTCGAAGCCAGACGCAGGGCGATCGGATAATCTTGCGATCCGATTGGAGCGTCACGGCTGACACGTTGCCCGCGACTGGCACTTGGTACATCAACGCATCGCAGCAGGATGTTTCGGCGCGTTTGATTGCGGGGTCTGTGGCAGGACTTGAACTGTCAGCCGATTTCGAGATGGACGCTCAAGGAGATCGCAGGATAGACTTTGATTTCGATATCAAAGATCTGAGCACGATCGCTCGAAATTTTGATATCGATTCGTTGATCGGCCAGTTTGAGGGAACCGGTTCAATCGTTTTTGGATCGAGTGAAGCCCCTCAGGGCGAAATCTCGGTCCAAGCAAGACAGATTGGCTGGCAAAACGCAGACGCTCAGCTCGATGCCGATTTGCACGTTCAGCTTACAAACCAAGCGTCTGCGGATTTGTCATTTTCCGCGCCCGGCGTTTTCGGAAGAGCCTCTGCTCTGGTGGAGAGCGACGGCGAACGTCGGCTAACCGTCAGAGAGACAAGTGGGCGCGCGCAAGCCACCATTGCTGGGCTTCTGGCACTCGCGCCAATCGAAACTGTCAACGCGTCTGGCGATGCCGATCTTACTTGGTTTTTTACCCAATCATCAAATGGGCTCAACGGCGACAGTCAGCTTACGATCGAAAATACTGCTTTTGCCATTCCGGGTTTTGGATTGTCGTTCAAAGATGGAAATGGCGCCGCGACGATTGATCGTGTTACAGGCCTCATATTTGACGCTTCGATTCTTCAAACCGGTGGAGGGCAGCTGAGCGTCAGTGGACAAGTCGATCCCGATTTTGATCCCGAGATCACGGCGAACTATGACTCTTTCACCTTTATTAATGCCAACGATATGCTCGTACGCGGGTCCGGGCATTTAACTGTGTCGCGAGAGAATTCGAGCCTCAAGATTGGTGGCCGGACTGATGTGACAAAGGCGAATTTTGGGCTTCAGGGCGGAACAAATCCGGGATTCGCGGAAATTGACTATACCGACCCAGATATCGATACCGAAGCTCTCGGCTCGGGGGAACTAAGCTTACCGATCACAATCGATCACCGAATTGTTTCAGATCGAACGATCTTGGTGAACGCGCCTCAGTTTGAAACCACCTGGTCTGCGGATCTGCGTTTGCTCGGCCCACTCGCTGATTTTGGTGTTTTCGGCGATGTGCAATTGGACAATGGGGCGGTTCGTTTGGTTGGACCTGCACTGCCGATTACCCAGGGCAGAATTGAATTTGGGGGCGACCCACTGGCAGGCAACATTGATCTATTGGCATCGCGGCGACAAGGAGAAACAACGGTAGAACTGATCGTGGCAGGCACCGTTCAATCGCCGCGCATTGACTACACATCGCGACCAGAACTGCCGCGGGATGAAGTTCTTGCGATCTTAGCATTCGGCAAACCTATCGATGATCTAACTGCGTTTGAGCTTGCGCGCCTCACCCAATTCGTTTCGGGAGTTGGTGGCGCCTTAAGCTGGAACCCGCTTTCGCCGATAGAGGGGATGTTTGGCTTGGAGCGAGTTTCATTGCAAACGAACCGAGCCGGGCGCGCAGTCATAGCTCTAAGTCAAAGCATCGGTGATCGTATTTCAATCGATGTGGAAGCCGGAGAGCGATCCACAACGTCGCGAATTGAATGGTCATTAAACCGGAATCTCAGTTTGCTATCCGTTCTGACGGGAGACGCTAGCTCATTGGTTGCGCTGCTTTGGGGTGTCGACTTCGACGATTGGGAGCGGGTCGAACGCAACGATTAGCCTTGGTCCGGGTTCGTTTCACGAGGTTCGACAATACTGTTGGGTTTCGCGCCAGAAGCAAACTTCTGCTCAATGGCTTATTATCGCCCGATGGTGTTGAAAAAGACCGAGTCAAAACGGCCGAATTCTGATTCACTGATTTTCGTGCAGATCGAGGAGATGCGCGATGATGGGACGATTGGAAGAAGACGCTGCAAAGCTCTTCTATGAGTTCTCACTGGATAAGATGGTTCCGGCGGATCACTTGCTCCGGAAGATTGATCGGTTCCTCGACTTCGATGACATCCGGGCGCATCTAAAGCCGTTCTATAGTCACACGGGTCGTCCGTCGGTTGATCCTGAACTGATGTGCCGGATGCTGATTGTTGGATATTGCTATGGCATCAGATCGGAACGTCGTTTGTGTGAAGAGGTCCACCTAAACCTGGCTTATCGATGGTTCTGTAAGCTAGGTATCGAAGACAGCGTCCCTAACCACTCGACGTTTTCTAAGGCCCGTCATGGCCGCTTCCGTGAGAGCGACCTCTTTCGGAAGCTGTTCGAACAAGTGGTGCTGAGCTGCATGTCCGAGGGTCTCGTCAAAGGCGAAGGGTTTGCGGTTGATGCGAGCATGATCCGCGCCGATGCGAGTGAGGACAATGCGGTCGAAGCTGGCGAGCCGATTGATTGGTCAGACCCAAAGATCGCGTCGAGACCGGTTACTGAGTATCTTGATGCGATCGATCAAGACGGTGCGCCACGTAAGAAGATTTCACTCACCGATCCAACCGCAAGGTGGACCGCGGCTATAGGCGGACAAGCCCGGTTTACCTGGGCAACCAACTACCTCATAGATGTCGAGACATCCGTCATCGTCGATGTCGAACCCACACCCGCCTATCGCAAAGCCGAGGTTGAAGCGGCGAAGACGATGATCGACCGAACCGAGGACCGGTTTGGACTGAAGCCAAGGCGCCTCATGGGTGATGCTGCTTATGGCTCAGCAGAAATGCTTGGCTGGATGGTCGATGAGAAACAGATCGAACCGCATGTCGCCCTGTTCGAAACACCAGGCGCACCAACCACAAATTTTACGATTAAAGAGTTCCAGTATCACGAAGACCGAGACGTCTTCACTTGTCCTGCTGGAAAAGAGCTGCGTCAGTTTTGGAGAAACTACAAAACACCGCGCTCTGGCATCTCTAAAGACAATCGCCGAATGTACAGGTCTCGAAACACCGATTGTGCGGTCTGTCCTCTCAAATCCAATTGCTGCCCATCCGCACCGTTCCGAAAAGTCAGCCGGTCCATCTACGAGCACGCTCGCGACAAGGTGAAACGATTACGTGGGACAGAAGAGTATGAGCAATCGAGACGGGATCGAAAGAAGGTCGAGATGAGCTTCGCGCACTTGAAATGCCAACATCGCTTCCGACGATTAAGGTTGCGAGGCCCCACTGGGGCCAATGACGAATTTCTCCTCGCCGCAACCACTCAAAACCTTAGAAAACTCGCCAAGTACGCCCCAAAAACGTCCGTCTCTCTCCAAAACGCCGCCTAAAGCGGTCAACAAGAGCGAACACCCAGTAGAAATAGACTGATGTGGAACATCGGATCAAAGGAATGCCAAATCAGCCCCGAGTTTTTCAACAGAATTGCCCAAGAACGGTTGCTGAAGCCAGTTTTAATAGCTCCACGTTTCGATGGTTCAACCAAGGTAACATCAACTTAGTCTGCCGCCGTTTGATCACAGGCACACTTATTCTGTCCTTGGAAACGGGATCACCACGTCATCAGTTCCGAGCACTGCCGATAATCCATCCTCGTGAAGCGTACGCTCGTACTCCGCATAGGCGTCTTCATCAGTTTTGAACGTGCCGTCCCAAACGACGCTCCCACCATCAGGTAGTTTCACCTCCAAGGCCCATCCTGGAATGTGCTCTAATCGGTAAATGCAAACTTCATACGAAATACCATCAACGCTCTTAAGTCCAGATAGACCCGAATGAATAATATTTGGGTCGCGGTCTTTCATTCGATATTCCCTACATTTGGTGGTCCCAACGTTGAAATTGCCTAAACTATATATCTTGTTGGCGGACAAGGCTTGTATGTCTGAGATCCCCTAAAAAGAAATCTGAATTACCCTGCAGACGCAACTGTCTTTTCATTTATACGCCCGGAAGTGAGGCCACCTTTGAGCATTCAGCTTCCTCAAGCGTCTCAAGCAACACTATGGCAGTGCAGTGATTTATTTTTATGTCGTCTCCGAGTTCAGAGAGCGGAACCAATACAAAGGCACGGATATGAGCGAAGGGGTGCGGAATGGTCAGGTGGTCGGTATCCACCTTTCCGCCGGACCACCAGACGATGTCTAAATCGATCAGCCTAGGTCCCCATTTTTTATCTCGCATGCGCCCCATGGACACTTCGGTGCCGAGACAGAATTCGAGCAACGCATCAGGGCTCAACCGCGTTTTGATCCGCACGCAGGCATTATAGAACGCCCCTTGATTCAAATCCCCCCAAGGCGGCGTCTCATAGATATGTGATGCTTGCACGAGCTGAATGAGCGGATGATCCTCAAGCCGTGACAGCGCGGTTTCTAGATTTTGCCGCCTGTCGCCGAGATTTGAGCCAAGCGCAATGACATAGTCAGTTTGGTCGTTCGCGTTCAATTCGAACTCCCACATGGTCAATTGTGTACTTTATCGGCGCGCGAGGCTTGCGAACACTCAGCGCCACCGTTTCAACCCGGTCGAAAGTTCGAAAGATCGTCGCGCAAATATGCTCAGCCAGCGTTTCCAGCAGGTCAAATCGTGACGATGATGAGAGCTCAAAAACCAAGTCACAGACGGCGCCGTAACACACGGTATTATCGA
>ERZ1740072.134-NODE-134-length-33752-cov-4.612280_pt1 | contig 33752 bp, 34 predicted proteins | sample MGYA00581733_ERZ1740072 | MGnify/ENA primary metagenome ERZ1740072 (study PRJEB43018, sample SAMN04849741) | marine metagenome | isolation source: floating plastic debris | place: Pacific Ocean | collected 2008-08-30 | study: EMG produced TPA metagenomics assembly...
AACCATAGCGTGGCTTTTGCTGATCTTTGCTGAAATCTTATGCAGATAGTCTCTTCTTGTCCTTGCCATCTGTTCATGCAGGGAGCTGATTTTTCTTCTCTGCTTTTTCCAGTTAGCAGAAAATTTACTTTTCTTTGCCAAGCGGCGTTGATAGCGCTTTAATTTGGCTTGTAGCTTTCCAAAGCAGTTTAACGGCTGAAATACTTCTCCATTCGAAAGAGTCGCAAACCTCTTGATGCCCATATCGATTCCTACAATGGACCTGGAGGAATCCGGGGAGGAATGCAGGGAGGAATGCGGGGAAATTTCTTGTTCATACTCTGTCTGGATGGAGATGTACCAATATTTCCCTTTCCGAGAAAGGGTGATGTTTTTTGGAGTGCCCTTGATCGAGCGGCTTTTCCTGTAGCTTACCCATCCAATCTTGGGAAGGAAAACTCTCCTATTTGCCTCGTCAAGCTTGCATCCCTGTGGATACCGAAGGGTGTCGCACATTGCCTTTCGTTTGTATTTTGGAATACGCTTCAATGGCTGCTTTTTATCGAAGGCGTCTTTAAACGCTCTATCAAGGTCGCGTAGCTTTTGCTGTAAAGCTTGTGACGGAGACTCTTTTAAGAATCCATACTCCTGTGATTTCTTCCATAGAGAAAGCCAAAAGCACATCTCCGCATACCAGATGAGGTTTTGCTTGTTTTCCAGGCGAGCGATGTTCAGGGCAAGCATTTTGTTCCATAGGAAACGACTAGCCCCAACATAGTTTGCTAAATGAGCTTCTATGCCCGCGCTCGGTTTTAACCTAAACAAAAAACCCCTGCGAAATAGTTTTTTCATGAGTACGATTATAGGAAGTTTTTGACCTGCCTATCAAGTTGTATTTTTCATGGAAATGAGAAGAGGAAGGCGCAGTCGAGTTTTTACTTTATGCACACTTGGTCTTTGTTACAAAATGTGGAGTCCTCTGGAGCCCCCTGGAGTCCCGGCTATTTTGCAGGTTCTGTAAGCGGAGCTTCTATTTCTGTGGTTCGCCAATATATTGAACAACAGGAGGAAATTGGGTGAGCTCTACATCCTACGCCTGAAGGAAGAGGCTTTGCGCTCTACTTTTGGTAAAAACAGAATTTGCGTATCTATCCATTCTGACCCTAACTCGGGCCTTGACTCAGGCCTTGACTCGATGTTGTCCGATTGAAAAAATACTGAAGGTAAAATGAGTAGATACATTAAAACATGCAGAATCTTTACTCCTATGTTAAAGAGCGTACAATTCTGAAGGCAAGAAATACTTTGATCGTTGCAGCAGTGGATTGTTTTACAAGATTTCTTTTTCAGCCCAAGGAAGTTTTAAATGCATGGCTCCAGATTGACGAAGGATATCGATATGATACATTCCAGAAGATTTTTTTGATAGCTTCGGGCGAAATGTGATCGGGGGAAAAGCGCCCGCAGCATCGGCTTGTAATTTTTTGCACTCAATTTGCCCTTCAAATTCGTAAATGAAGCTGATTGTTTCGTAGGGCTGCAACCCTTCTACTTTTACATAAAACACCGAATACATAGAGTTGGCTGGTTGGATGCGCGCAGTGGCTCCATCTTTAGCAGTGGTTGCATCGATGATATCTGCAGTAGGGCTAGAGAGGCTATAAAGCGCTTTATCTCCCCAAGGATACTCTACGCGTAGAGGAGAGCCTTTACGCAGTATATCGATCCGGCAGATGCCACCTGATTTACCTACAACTGCTGGCAGACAGGAAATAGGGCCTATGTTACCTTCTGCGTCTGCTTTAATTGGAGTGCTGAGCGATTCATGGCAAGATGTAGAAACCCAGCTCATCTGCTCATATGGCTGAAATCCCTTTCCCATAACTCTATAAATAGAATGCTCCAAACTTAAGGCAAACACCTGGATTTTTGCGCCATCTTTTGTGCGGCAATCTGCCACTACTATACCTTCTTTTTCATAGACCGCTTCTTTACTTGCTGAAGTGGTTTTTTTAAGAGCTTCCCGGTACGTTTCTTGGTATGCAGGCTGATCTAAACTATTGCGGCGGTAATATTTGATTTTGCCGTTTTCATATTTGATGCACCCAATTTTTTTGGGAGATACTTTGCGCTTATCTTCCCGATAGATAAAAATTTTTACTCCTATCACATCTTTTGGCAGACTGGTTTTATGAACAGAATTTCGGAAAGCTTCTATGGCGTTTACAGCGAGCTGCCTTGCTTTTTTAAGGTTGATTTCATGATAGTACTGTAGACCAATCGAACACTTAGGCATATCCTGCATTTTACGGCTACTGCCGCTCAAAAGATGGAGATCTTGATAGTCTTTTTGCAAAGAGATAAAAGCGCGCTTACGTATCGAATGTAGATCAGAAAAAGCGGGGCCTGCTCCTAATGAACCTACAGATAAGAAAAAATACAAAGAGAATACACCCACAAAAATCATAGAAAAACGCTTCATGAAATACCTCAATATGTTTTTGTGTAGTTTTAACAATGCAAGGTTATTGAAGCTATAAAAATATCGAAATAGCAGACGATTTTTTCTAATAAATTTTAGTATACTAAGGGGGCCCTGGAAGAGCTTTTATTGGTATATCTTTTAAGTACCACATGAAATTCTGAAAGATCTTGTTCATCTGAACACGAAATTTTTGCACTAACTCGCTTTGTTTTTCTATCGATTCAGTTCGGTTGATTTTTCTTTCATAGGATTCGCGTAGTTTCTTATCCTCTGCAAGAGCTCTATGAATACAGTAAATATAAATCAGAGATATCACAGCATAAATAAGCGCAAGTAAACCGCAAGATACAATAGTCAATACTACCTTCCATGTAGATACTTTTAGGGTAACAGCCCGCTTTTGCCAGCTCTTTACCTCATCTTTAAAAGGTTGGAGAGCAGGCAGTCGGATTTTTTTCAAATGCGCCTGTAAATTACCCAGTCCAATGCGCCCCGCCGCTTCCATGCTGATACCTCTAGAAGGAAAAAGCCAGTTCCAAATACCGGGGCGTTTTATAGCTTCAAGACCTACAGGCTCTAAATCAACAATGGCAATGCGGGACTTTTTTTCGCTTGTTACGCATATATTGCCAAACCGAGCATCGACAATGCCGATGATCATAATCAATCGACAGATCTTTTGGGCAAAGAGCTGCTGCTCTTTCCGGGGCATACCTGCAATCTTCTCTACGGTTTCTGTCGAATTTAATATATTCAAACGCTCGCAAACAGCAACATACTTTTTTTTAGGGTCTGTTTCTTGATCACTACCTGGCAGAGTAACCAGCTTGATTGTTGGGATCACCACTTCCTGTTCCAGACCTAACTGCTGTACAGCTTTTTTAGCCCGTTCAGCTACAAAAGGCCGTAAAAGTCCTGCTTCTGGTGTGAACTGCGTACGCTCTTGAAAAACAGGGCCTATCATAGGTCGAAATTGCCACTCTTCATTTTCCGGTATTCTCCTACCGCAAGACTTGAGGAAATACCCCGGTAAATTCGGATGTGAAAGAACGCTGTAATGCTTAGATACTTGCTTCTGTTTTTGATCATACACTTCTTTTACTGACTCCAATCGAAAACCACAGTTCTCCAAAAAAGCATTACGGAGTAAGACTACGTTTAGTTCGTAGCTAAGCGAAGAGCCCAAGATACGTTTTACCGCGGGATTGTCGGTGATTTTTTGTACTTTTTTTGCTAAAGGATCTGTGCTTTTTAGTAGATGCGGTTTTAACCCATGAAGATCATCCGGATCTAAAGAAACAGGAGGAAGATAAGTGGAGTTCCAATAACAACTGAGGAAAGCCTCTTCAAACGTAGGTAGTAGGTCAAAATCGGTAGGAACCATAATCTAATCGGAAAAAACTCACACAAGTTACTGTGTAGGAAAATACTTTACAATATTTTAATAAAATTTTTTAGGAGAAAAGGCCTTTTTATCTGAAATCAGGAGTAAATTTGCCATTTTCTAAAATGCTTTGTCCATCTGCTTTAATCTTACCATCTTCTCGAAGATCAAAAGTAATATCCCAGTGGTGAGAAGAGGCGTTGGTGTTACCGGTTTCGGGATAACCTCTACCCAAAGCTAAATGAAATGTCCCGCCAAATTTTTCATCAAAAAGGATATTTTTAGTAATACGGTTCATTTGCATATTCGTGCCGATGGCGATTTCACCGACAAATTTCGCTCCTGGATCTTGAGATAAGATATCGCGTAAAAAGTCTTGCCCTTTTGAAGCATTTGCTTGCACAACTGCACCTTTTTCAAATACCAGCTCTATGTCTCGCACTTCTACGTGTCTGTAAATCACAGGAAAAGAGTATCTAGCGGTGCCGTTTACTCCTCCATTTTTTGCTTGAAGATTCGGTCCTGTATACACTTCTCCATCGGGGAAATTGCATTTACCGCAGCAATTAATCCAACGCATTCCCTCTACATCGACCCATAAGTCTGTACCCATAGCATTGGTAAAATGCAGCTGCTTTTTTTTCGATAAATAGTCAGTCCACTTTTGCTGTTTTTTTTCAATTTCCCGCCATTTTTCCATCGGATGACAAGCGTCTAAATAACAAAGAGAATAGATAAAGTCGCGGTATTCTTGCGTACCCATATCAGCTTCTTGTGCAGCTGCAGCTGTAGGAAAATGCGTATAAACCCAGCGCAGTTTTTTTTCCTTTGCTCGCTGCATGATCGTTTCCATCAAAGGCTCTTTTGCTTTTGATGCAAGCGCAAGCTTGCTTAAAGGTGCGTTCACAAGAAGTTTGGTATTGCTGTCTGCTCCAATCCTGATGTAGATATCTGCGTTTTGCACGGCATGCAATAAACCCATAGGAGGATTTTTTACTACGCTTTCTGGAGCATGGCGCATCTGGATTTCTGCAAAGTACGCAGGGGTAATATATAGATCGACAGATACCCCTTTTTTCATGAGCTTTTCGTAACACGCCTCAATTAATTCCATCGCCTCGATATCGCCGTGGAGAATCGCTGTTTGTCCTGGCATTGCCTCTACAGAAAAATCAATAAGGACCTCAGCCCATTTGTGTAATGCGGAGTATATCATGATCTTTTAGGTCTGTTGTTGGTTTCTTTTTTCATTTTTTACAACGCCATCATTGATTTCAATGATCCGATCAGCAAAATCAAAAATTCTAGGATCGTGGGTTACAATCACCTGCGTACAGCGGTCTTTTTCCTGAATTTTTTTCAGAAGCTGCATCACGTTTTCTCCATTTTCATGATCTAAAAAGCTCGTCGGCTCATCGCATAAAATGATTTTGGGCCGGTGCACACATCCCCTTGCAATCGATACCCTTTGCATCTGTCCTCCAGAAAATCTAGTGGGGTATTCTTCAGCTCGATCGCCTAGCCCAAGGCTTTGTAGCATCTCGATCGAACGACTTTTTGCCTCTTGTTTAGAAGCGCCATGAATCAATAAAGGAATGCTCACATTTTCCCAAGCAGTTAAAGAGGGAATCAGATTAAATGACTGGAATACAAAACCGATGTTCTTTCCGCGAAAAACCGTTTTTTCCTCTTGGCTCATTGCATGTACTGGATTGCCTAGAACGAGGCACTCTCCTTCTGTTTGCGATAAAATCCCCGCCATAATCGAAAGAAGCGTTGTTTTTCCAGCACCAGAAGGCCCTACAAGCATTAACAGTTCATTTTCTTGTACAGATACATTGACTTCTTTCAATGCTTCAAAAGTGACTCCAGGAGACTTATAGATCTTTTTTACCTGTTTACAGACGATGGTTTCTTGGCTCATTTAAATACAGCTCCAGGATCCACTTTGGTGATTTTTCTTAAGCTCACAATCGAAGAAATAGCGCAGATAAAAAACATGGAAAAACCGCTAAGATAAAGCAGCTGCCAAGGTAGTAAAAAAGAAAGATTGGAGCCGCGAAAAAAATAGCCGAAAAGCGCAGCTCCTCCCACGCCTATTCCCCAACCAATCCATCCTACCCAAACGATTTGCAAAAGAGTCATCCGCAAAAGGAGCTTATTGCTAGCTCCCATCGCTTTAAATACAGCTAAATACCTGACATTATCCAAGATAAAGTTGTGAAAGGTTTGCCCAGAAATGGCAATAGCGATGATTAAACCGAGAAGGACAGCTACACCAAAATTTAACGGTATGCCTGTATTTTCTAGATAATAGTTGATCGTAAGATCCTCGAACTCTCGAGAAGTATACGCGATAAGCCCTGTGTTTTTGGTAATCCGCTGGCACAAATTTTATGGAGATAATCCTTTTTCTGATTAAACCAAAACAAATGAAAGGAGCTTTGAGTCAGGGGGGGCAAAAAAAAGCGCTCTTGTATACGTTGTGTAGATGATCGGCTGCGACCGAAAGTTACGCGTATTTTTACAAATAGCTTGTACAACAGCGCGATGATCGTTTAGCTCGATGGTATCACCTATTTTTAAAGGGATTTTTCTCCCATCAGGCATTTCCACAGCCAGTCTATCGCTGGCTCCTACTGCATTTACGATGATTCCATCTGTTTTTTTAATATCTTCGATAGAGCCTTGAATAAATTGAGGAGGTCCTCCAATTAACGTACTATCATCGATACCAATCACATTGCAAATTGCAAAAGCGCCTGTACTTAATTTTGCTTTAATTTTTCCTTTGTATAAAGGCACAGCCCAGCGTACACCTGCTATGCTTTTTACCCGAAAAAGATCGGTATCTTTTAAAGGCTGAATCTCATCTACATAGCGTACCTTGGGATCCATCACCCATATATCTGGCTGCGATGTATCGGTGATTAAGCCGTAGGTTCTACTCATCAGCCCAAGAAAAATACCTGCTTGTTGTGTGATGATAAATGATCCAAAGCTAAGAGCCCAGATGATGCCATAATACTTTAGCTTTTCTCCAATCAACATTTTGATCGCATATCTTAACAAGACCAGCCTCCGCCAAGGGCTTTATAAAGAGCTACAAGCTCTTTTGCAGCAGCTCTTTTAGCAGAAACGCTGCGTCTTTTTTGTGTCAAAAGTCGGTTTTGCACTTCTGCGTAGGCAAAAAAGCTATGTATCCCTGTAAGATACGCATCTTTTTCTAAATGCATTTCTCTTTTTGCAGCGTTTAACGCCTCATCTCGAAACGAATTTGCTAAGGTGGCTTGTAGATAAGAAGCAAGTGCATTTTCTACATCTTCTATAGCTAAAAGAACCTGGTTTTCATACGTGTGTAAAGCAGCTTTTAGCTCAGCATTTCTCGCATCGATTTTCCCTAAAGTCTGGCCAAAACGAAACACAGGTAGCACCATCGACGGGCCAATTGTCCAAGACCTACTTCCCACATCAAACCATTTACTGAGCTTATTTGCATTCAAACCTGCATATGCTGTAAGCGAAAAAGAGGGAAAAAGCTCTGCAACAGAAGAGCCTACAAGGGCGGCTGCTTTAGCGAGCTCTTTTTCTGCTTTTCTTACATCAGGCCTTCTCTGAAGAAGAGAAGAAGGCATACCTACCTTCACAAGAAAAGGAGCCTTTGGTACAGATGCTATCTTTTGGATACGCGTAAAAAGGGAAGAGTTTTTATCAGGCATTTCCCCTAAAAGTAGCGCTAGTTTGTGTAACTGCTTCTTTTGGTTTTTTTCTACTTCCGTGCACATTTCTTGCACATCTACAAGAGCAATTTTTTCTTTTTCCAGCGCTCTTTCATTTTGTAGACCTGCATCTACTGCAGACTGTATTAAGGTGAGTACTTCTTCTTGTAAAAGGATTTTTTCTCGTAAAACCGCTAAATCCTCCTGCAAAGCGCAAAGGTCGATATAAGTCATTGCCACCTCACTGACAAGAGAGATCATTGTAGCTGCAAACTCTTCTTCTTGGCCTAAAATGGTGAAAGCGGCAGCTTCTCGTTCTTTTTTTAACCTACCAAAAAAATCCAGCTCCCAAAAAGCGTCAAACCCGAGCTGAAAAGAGCTTTGTGTGGAGGGTCCTAAAAAAGAAGCGGTAAATAGATTTTCACTAAATCTTGAGCGAATAGCGCTTGCAGTCACGTCAATACTCGGCCATAAGCGGCCGCTTACCTGCCGGTAGATAACCCTTGCTTTTTCAATGCGGTCTATGGCAATCATCAGATCTTTATTCCCCTCAATTGCAAGGCAAATCAGCTCATCGAGCTGCGGATCATTAAATACATGCCACCAGTCTTTTATATCTATTTCTTCGGAGGAAAAGGCGTCTTCTGAAAATGCTTTTTTTAGCTGCATATCAGGAACATCCACCTTGGGCCCTACCGTGCAGCTAAAGGTAAATATTAGGATCATAAAGACCCATTTTTTCCTATAAAAGACTTTGCCCAAAAGCGCTTTACTCCCTTTTTTCCGCCTGAATATATACATCCATGATCTCTCCCACGTATACGGGATAGTCCGCTTTTTCAAACTGGTAGATCACTTGTAGTACGCGGGTATCGATTCTTTCTATGCTACTACCTGTTAACGCTTTTTTGGGTACTACGTAAGGCTCTACTCGGACAATATGTAGAGGAATTTTAATAGCGCTATTTCCTCTTACAAAAGCGCATCCAGGGCTATTTGGCTGATATCTCCACGCATCGCTTTCATCGATATCCACCCGAATATGAAAGACATCTACCTTACCAAAAAGAAGAAGAGAGCGCTCATTTTGCCGAAAAGGATTTTGATCTGCATTTTCTCCAACGCGGATATTTACCTGTAGCACCTGCCCTTTAAAAGGGGCTTTGATCAATGACCGTTCTATATCGGTTGTCAGTACCTCTACAGCTTTTTTCTCCGCCTGCATCTGCATCTTAGCTTCGAGTAAAGCATAAAAACGGATTGCGTAGGCCTCTTCACTTACCGCTCTTTTATCTGTGAGATTTTCATAAAAAGAAAAACGGGCTTTTTCCTTTTCAAAAAGAGCCTGCGCTTTTTCATAGCGGAAAAGCGCTTCTTGTTTTTCCTTTTCTAATCTTTCTGTATTCAGCTGAAATAAAGGGCTACCCTTTTCAACCAGATCACCTGGCCTTACAAAGACCGCTTCCACAATTTCATTAAATGGGGTGCCAATGGAAATATTTTCTGAAGCAGATTCAATAACGCCTGATCCCGCAATATACGCAGAATAAGGAGGATTAGGTGGAGGATATGCAACCGGAGGTGTAGGCAACCTTCGGCTGGTGTACGCCACCATGTATACACTAAACAAAATACCTAAAAAAGCAATGAGCGGTAGCAACCACTTTCTTATTTGCATAGATTCCTCCCAACTTCTTAATAAGAAAAATGGAGTTATTCTGCAATCGACTTAGCTATTCTATTGCAAAACCTTTTGCAGATTTTTAGGATGCAAAGTAAAGGAGACATCTATGAAACGCCTCAAAAATCAAGTGGCGCTCATCACAGGGGCGTCAAAAGGTATTGGCCTTGCAATTGCCGAAATCTTTGCCAAAAACGGCGCTTTTTGCATCTTAAGCGATATCGATCCACTAGGAGAAGAAAAAGCGCGGGCTTTAGGATCTTCTCACAGTTATATCCCCCTTGATGTATCCAAGCCAGAAGAGTGGCAAAAAGCAATGGAACACGCCGAAAAGATGTTTGGTAGACTCGATATTTTAGTGAATAATGCGGGGATCACAGGCTTTGGGGTACAAGATCCTGAACACCTTTCTTTAGAAGATTGGAGAAAAGTGCATAGCATCAATTTAGACGGCGTATTTTTAGGTTGCAAATACGCCATCCAGATGATGCGAAAGCAAAAAAAAGGTGCGATCATCAATATCTCTTCTCGCTCAGGACTAGTGGGAATCCCTGGAGCTGCTGCCTACGCATCTAGCAAGGCAGCTGTGCGCAACCATACAAAGTCTGTGGCCTTATATGCGCAGCAAGAGGGTCTTGATATCAGAGCAAATTCGATTCATCCAGCAGCTATTTTAACCCCTCTTTGGGATGCGATGCTTGGCTCTGGAAAAAACCGCGCGGCGCATATAGAAGAAATTGCGCAAAATATCCCCATGAAAAAAATGGGCTCACCTGACGATGTGGCTTACGCAGCGGTGTATCTCGCCTCTGATGAAGCAAAATACATTACGGGAACTGAATTGACCATTGATGGAGGTCTACTTGCAGGAGCGGGCTCTTCACCTAAAAAAATGGATTGAGCTTTAAACAGTACAAAAGTAGATCAACGAGCGTTTTCTTAAGTTTTTGTTTATTGGAAATAAGCGATTTACTCTCCCCTCTTTTTAAAGTAGATGCTTTGATGGAAATGATCATCTAAGTAGATGATACTCCACTTCTTAAATGCAATAGCGCGTAAATAAAAAAGTCATTTTTAGTTACGTAGATTTAGCTGTACAGCTATTTTTCTCTCAGATAGAATTATTCCTTTTAATTACAGGGTAAATTATGTTCAACAAATTCACATTGTCTATAAGCAGCCTCGCAGCGCTTCTTCTTTTTTCTCCCCTTTCTGCAGAAGAGGCTGTAAAAAAAGATCTCCCCACAAAAAGCCCCATTAATGAACAAAACGATCCTAATCCTTCTTCAGAAATCGCTTCCATCGATATCGGTTCTTTAAAAGACTCTACTCAGCCTTTTTCTGCCCCTTCTGGAAAAGATGCGTTTTCTGTACCTCAGCCTACATTGCAGACTCCTTATAAAAGCCCGACCGTTGCAACTGCTTTATCTACAATTCTTCCAGGTCTTGGCCATCTTTATTTAGAGGAGTACTCTACTGCAGCTGCTCTTTTTGGAACCGTTTCAGCAAGCGCTGTTGCCGCCGCAGATCCCTTCGATGCGAATACTTCCACAGAAGGTATCATTGTAGCAAATCAATCCTATACCTATGGCATCTACGCTGCTTATCGCGATGCGCGAATTTTTAACGGCCTTGACACATACCGCTACAAAATGCCAGTAGATAGCTTCAGCGATTTAGCTTACGCTGCTTTTTCTCCAAGCGTGCTGAAAAAGCCTACCGTTTGGGGAGGAATTGTAGGCGGTTTAACCCTAGCTTACGTTGTCACAAGGATAGGATATGGAGAAACTTGCCTATCTCCAATAGCTAACGCGCCGGCTGCAAATGATATTTTTTCTAATAACCCAAGCCCGTTATTTCCTTTAACTGCATTTTCTGTAGGGATTGGAGAAGAAAGCTTTTTTCGAGGCTACTTGCAATCTGCAATCATAGAAGAAACCAACCCTGCGGTAGGTATCGCTTTATCTTCCATCTTCTTTGGCGCAGCGCATATTCCAAATGCAGATGTATTAGATCCGCAAGATCGCTGGCGCTACTACAGCTTTTCTGTGCCGCTGATTACAGCGCTTGGCACCTATTTTGGAATACTCACCTACAACTCAGGATCTTTACAAGAAAGCGTAGCTGTACACTCTTGGTACGACTTTATCCTATTTGCAGCTACTTTAGCTGATGCAAGGAATAATCCTGAGGCATCTTTGCGTATTCCACAAACCTTTGCGCTAAACCTCCCTTTTTAAGCTGCTTTTTTCCTAGGGTGAGGACCGTTTGCTGGTTGATTTTTTGGCCACAGCACTTTTCTCGCCCAATAGTTTGCGCTCCAAGTATCATTTTTTGTCAGCTGACCTTCTTTATTCCGGATGTTTGCTGATCTTTTCAGATAGTTTTTTTTCGCCTCTTTACTGTAATTATGACCATATCCTTTCGCTCCAAAATGGACGATTTTCACATGTTTTTTCCCACCAATTATTTTCGTGGCAAGCACCATCATTTTCTTCTGCTTATTAGTTGACGGAATCGGCTGATTCAGCTCCCAAAGCCTACCTCTATACCGATATTTTCCCTTTTCTTTATGTAAACTAGAAATATCCACACCTTTACTCATTAATAATTCTCTCTTTTTATTTTAAAAATAAAACAAAATATGATTATTTTAATATAGATAGTTTAAAAATAGGGTTATATGAGTACAGCAAGAAAAGCCAACCCCAAGCTTTGGGAAAAGATCAAAAAACAGGTAACAGCATCTACGCAAGGTGGGAATAAAGGACAGTGGTCGGCAAGAAAAGCGCAAATCGCTGTACGTAAGTACAAAGAGTCTGGCGGTACATATATTGGACAAAAACAAAAAGATAACTCGCTAAAAAAATGGTCTGATCAAGATTGGCAGTATGCTGGCAAAGAGAAAAAAAGCCGCTATTTACCAAAAAAAGCGATTCAAGCCCTTACCGATAAGGAAAAAGCGGCAACCAATAAAGCCAAACGAGAAGGCACCAAAAAAGGGCAGCAGTTTGTCAAACAACCTAAAAAAGTCGCAAAAAAAACGGCAAAATACCGAAAATAATCTGCGCAAAAAAAGCGATATGCTCTAGAGTTTGTGCATGAAATGGCTGTTTTTCCTCTGCACTTTTCCTCTGTACTTATTCGGGCATATCCAGTTTATTGCGCATAGAGAAGAGACGCATTGCCATTTTTCTTCTTTTGTTCAGGTATTAACAGATCAAGGAAAAAATGCGCGGTTACGTGTCGAAGATCAAGTCTATGCAAAAAAAAGTGGTCTGATCCTACCTTCTTTTCAGCTAGAAGGAGCCTCTTATATCATCATCGATAGCAAAACCTCTACCCAAACCATCCAACAGCTTAGAAAAAAGGCGCCTTTTGCGCTCATCTACCTCTACTATACTAGCCAAGAAACTAACCAAAAACTAGTACCGCAGAAAAGCTCGACTCTGGCCTATTCTGATGGAGTCTTAGTACAAAGCGCGTTGCCTAATCCCTACTTGCAAGGTATTTTCGGAAAAGCTTGCTGCCACTTAGGTTATTATCCAAAAAATCGAATAGAAACAATTCAGCTATATAGAAAGGCCGCTAAAACCTCTTCGATGATCCAAAAAAACTACCGCGACATGCTTCCTGAAAAAAAACGGATTTTTGTCTATTTTATCGAAAAAGAAAATGCCGCGCTTTTACAAGACCTTACGGCATTTTCTGAGATGATTGAAAAAAATCCGTCTTATTTTCATGAATCGAAAGTACTGATACATCAGGATGCAAAAAACAAAGGCCTCTCTTCTATAGAAGAAAGGCTCAATCAACTCATCGAGAGACGTCCCAACATCGTGCAAAGATCTCCCTACTCTTTTATTGAAGCCTGCGCTTTAGCAGATGCTGTTTTATACAGCAGCTGTTCTTTTGCAGCTGATCTTGCCCTAGCCGGCCTACCTTTATACCAAGTAGGAGGCAATCCAAAAAGCCTTCTTGTACAAAAGCGTGTAGCGGTGCATATCAGACCGTATGATAGTCTAAAACCGCTTTTTTCTTATCAAAGGGAAATCGAAATACCTTCTTTACTACAAGACCTAGGATATCTTGAAGACTGGCAAGATAGGCTCCTTGCTTTTTTCGAAAAATAGGTTTTCGGCAAAACCCTTCTCAATTATGGTAAAATTATGAAGATTTTACTTACAGGAGCCAATGGATACATCGGCTCAAGACTTCTTCCTATTTTAGCGAGTAAAGGGCACACCGTATTTGCTCTTGTACGCGAGCCAAGGCGTCTGCACTTAGAAGAGTCTGTACAAAAAAATGTACAAGTTATCCAAGCCGATCTATTGCAGCCTACTTCCTTACAGCGCATCCCCCAGGAAATCGATGTCGCCTATTACCTAGTCCATTCAATGGCTGAGCCTAAAGAAGACTTTCAAAGATTAGATCAAAATGCCGCAAGGCATTTTGTAGAACGACTCAATCAAACAAACTGTAAACAGATCAATTATTTAAGCGGCATACAAGATCCCCATTCAGCATCAAAACATCTTGCATCGAGAAAAGAAGTGGAAGGCATCTTAAAAAAAGCAGAGGCAGCGACCACTATTCTTCGAGCAGCAATTATTGTAGGAGAAGGCAGCGCTTCTTTTGAAATCATGCGCGACCTTGTGGAAAAATTACCGATCATGATTGCTCCTAAATGGGTCAAAAGGCTCTGCCAGCCTATTGCTATACGCGACGTTTTATACTATCTCGAAGGAGCTTCTCTGCAAGAAGAGATGTGGAACAAATGCTTTGATATTGGTGGACCTGATATCTTGTCGTACCGGATGCTTCTATTAGAAATGGCGCGTATTCGAGGGCTAAAGCGGTGGATCATCCAAGTGCCTATTTTATCTCCTAGGCTATCTTCTTACTGGCTTTACCTAGTTACTTCGACCAACTTTTTCTTAGCCAAGTCGTTAGTAGCTAGCTTGAAAAACGATGTGGTATGCCAAAACAGCTCCATACGCCATATTTTGCCTCAGCCTTGTTTATCCTACCAAGAAGCAGTAGAGCGCGCATTTGATAAAATTGCACAAGGAGGCGTCGTTTCTAGATGGACCGACGCCGTTTCTTCAGGCAGAATGCCTATCGATTTCCTCGATCATGTAAAGCCGCCAAAAGAAGGCTGCGTTCGCTTACGTTTTTCTAAATTCTTCCGAAAAAATCACGAAGCTGTCTAAGCTTGCTTCACCGATTTTGGAGGAAAAATTGGCTGGTACTATATGAACTGGGCTTGGGCAATTCGGGGAATGATCGATAAGTTGATCGGTGGAGTCGGCTTAAGAAGAGGTAGAGCTTCTAGAAAAACTCTGCGTATTGGAGATGCATTAGACTTCTGGCGCGTTCTTGTGATCGATCCAGAAAAAAAACGATTTTTACTCTATGCAGAAATGAAGCTTCCTGGAGAAGCTTGGCTGGAGTTTTCCATTCATAAAGAAGGCAAACAGTTTAGGCTAGTGCAGTCAGCGATTTTTCGCCCCAAAGGTATTTTAGGTAGACTGTATTGGTATGTTCTATATATTCCGCATGTGTTTTTACTGCAAGGCCTTGTAAAAGAAGTGTTAAAAAGGTCCACTCTTTATAAAAAAGGCTAGACCCGGCATCTTGCCACAGAGCCAATTTTTGCGTAGTAAAGCACATACAAATAGCAAAGAAGGGGGATAAAAAACGCCTTTTGAATCCCCATATGATCCGCACATACCCCCTGGATAAGAGGAATAAGCGCGCCTCCAATAATCGCTGTACATAATATACCTGAGCCTTTTGCTGTGAAATTGTCCAAACCGCGGATTCCTAAGGTAAAAATCGTAGGAAACATAATGGAGTTGCAAAGGCCAATGGCTAAAATGCTATAAGCAGAAATCCAACCGCTTGTCATGATCCCTAAAATAAGTAAGGTAGAAGCTAGAATCACCGCTGCCGTTAATAGTTTTCTCGGGGAAAATCGAAGTAAGATCACACAGCCGATAAATCGACCGATCATAGCCCCTCCCCAGTATAAAGAGACATAATGACCTGCTACAAAATGATCTACACACAGTATCAAAGGCTCTGATAAAAAATTGACTAAGAAACTGCCAATTGATACTTCGGCGCCTACATAGCAAAATACGGCAAGAGCGCCGTAGAGTAAGTGGGAAAATTGCCATATACTGTCGTGATGCTCCTGTTTTTTTTCTGGTTGAGGAGTATTGGGCAAGCGGGCCGCTTTTCTAGATAAATGCTCTTGAAACTCTTCGTACTGGTCTACTTGAAGATCGGGAAATTTCGATAAGATCACAAATACAGCTAAAAGAGCTAAGATCACAGCCATGGCTCCATAAATATCATCAATTCCGTTGCCATAGCTTTTACCGTATAAAATCAATTGGCTACCAATTAAAGGACCTAGCGTAGTGCCAAGAGAGTTAAACCCCTGGGCTAAATTAAGCCTACTAGAAGAATTTGCCGCATCACCTAACAAAGCAACGTACGGATTGGCAGCGACTTGTAAAAGTACAATACCCATGGCTACAACAAATGTGGCCACCAAAAATAGAGCAAACGAAGGCATATGCGCCGCTGGTAAAAACAAAAAGCTGCCAAAAGCTGCTGTAAGAAGGGCGATAAAAATACTTTTTCTATAGCCTAATTTCTCAATCACTTTTCCCGAAGGAATGGAAACAAGTCCATATGCGGTAAAAAAACAAAATTGCAGCAGCATAACAGAAACATAACTGAGGGAGAAAATCTGCCTAAAATAAGGCACTAGTATATCGTTTAATACCGTCAAAAAGCCCCATAGAAAAAAGAGGCTATTGACCGTGATTAATACAAGGATTCGGGTTCTTTTTCGCATAGTTGCCTCTTATAAAACAAAAGTAAATCCCACCTGCAATAGCCCTGCCTTCATCGAGAATGTCGGAGTATCTTCGTATACCTCTTGGGTAGAAGATCCGGTAATATCGAAAAGATCGAACTCTTTTCTCGGCCTAATAGACCCCATATCTACATAACTTAACCGGATATCCATCAAAACATGCTGCTGTAAATAGAAAAACCATCCAGCAAATACCTCGTAGGCAAATCGTCCCCTGGTGGTTTTTTTTGTCACATCGCGGGATAAATCATCTGTGTTATTGTACTGGGATATTGCAGAAAGTGTGGTATTAGCATAACCAACGCCGCCTCCAATGAAAGGAGCGATGAAATGCTGGTCTAGACCAAAAATTTTCGGTAGTAATACAGCAGACTCTAGCATACCTAACTGAATCTCTAGAGAGCCGAAGCCGTTTTGCGTGTAGAAAAAAGGAACATTATTTGCATGATTAAATACGGTAAAAGGAATTTCTGTAGATTGATAGGAAGCGCCTAGCCAAGCGTAGCCGTAAAACATCCATCCTGCAGATACTTCCCAAGAAAAAGAAAATGCATCTCGTCCGCTGTAGTGAGAATCAAAAGAGGCGCCGCTATAGCTAAAATTGGTATCAAAAGAAGGTAGAGTACTGCCTCCCACTCTACCACTGAAGAAAAACCCTTGTAAATCGTGTAGAGATTTTTTTTCCTCTACAGAAGGCTTTTGCCGGGCTCTTCTATTAAAAAGCTCTCTTCTTTGCCTTCCTTCTTCCCCTATATCTTTACTAGCCTCTTCTTGATCTGCCACTGCTGCTAGCATATAAAAAATAGGCTCACTAGATTCTGAATTGATTGCTGATTCTGCGAAAAGCGCAGATTGCATCAGAAAGAAAATCGGTAGGATTTTTTTCATACAGTCCCTTTTAACTGCACAGTATAAAATCCACTTATTAATGAAAATGAATTTATTCAGTAAATAATTTGTATACGGGCAAATAGTAGCGCGCTGTTTACAAATGACGCAAGATTCTCTTAATTTTACGAAATAACGAAAAAGCTAAGAAGGCTGGCCAAAACGAGCAGCTTTCAGTAGCCAAGAGATAAGGCGACTTTCAAAAAGAGCGAAGCTGCTTTGCTATACTCATCCGGCATACCTTGATCCCTGCAAAAAAAGAGGCGATTAAAGTGGAAATGATACTTAAACTTAAAGCAGTTACAGCCATTTTTTCCGTAAAAACAAATGCGATGAAAAACTGCTTGGTCTGTCCTGGTCCAGGGGGCATTAAGATCCCTTGGTGTAAGATGAAAGATGCGACAAGATAGGCAGATGCAAGACCGACAAACCCTCCAATTGTCCCTAGAAAAAGTCCTTCATATAGGACAAGTCGCATCACGTCAAATACCGACTCTCCATTAGCTCGAAGATTGCCGATTTCTTCTTTCCGCTCTAGTATCGAGGTCGATATGGTATTGAAAATACCTAAAAGTACGATGGTTAAAATAATGATCTGGATGATGTGGTATTGCGCATCTAACCAATCCATTGAATGTTGATACCAAATTTTATTGATTTCAGCAAAAGAAGCGCTTTCCAAAAAGGGAAATTGCGCTGTTAAAGACGCGCTGACTGCATCCCAATTTTTATGATCGTTTAAGCCAATGGAAATGCTTTCAATACGGCTTGTGCCTAAAAGGCTTTGCGCCGCTCCAATTTGGATCCGAAATACCCGATTATCAAAGTCTGCATTGCCCGTTTCAAATACACCAGCTACTTGAAAATAGCGACTCCGGATCTTGCCGTGAATGGATTTTGTGTAGAAGCGGATCTCTTCACCTGGGTGGGCGTCGATCGCTTTGGCCAAACCTTTACCAAGTAAAATGCCATTTGCTTGATCGGTCAAAGGCTCACCATCTACAATTTCTAAGCTTTGAAAAAATTCCGCCTCTTCGTCTGCATCAATCCCCTGGCCTGCTCCAGAAATCGATTTTTTATGATGAACAAGCATGCCATTTATACTAACTCTGGGAAAAATATATTCTACTCCAGGTTGCTCGTATAAAAAATCTGCTACGTCATCATAGTTGGAAATCCACTCTTTCCAAGGATCTTCATAAGCGCTATCAAGATAGCCTTTAGTATGGAACTCCCCATTTCCTGAGTGAGAACGGATGGTGTTTTCTCGAAAGTCTTTTTGTACGCCTTGAATAAAACCATCAAAACAAAAAAGAGCTCCAGACCCTACAGCTATGGTGATTACGATGGCAAGTGTTCTTCTAAGATTACGGAAAAGATTACGAAACGCAAAATACATGATCTGCATAGCCTTTATTTATCCCCTTGTTGTACGAGTTTCCCATCGAGTAAATGAATCTTCATATCTGCATAGGAAAGCACCATGGGATCGTGAGTGGAAATGATCACAGACACCCCTTTTTCTACTAGTTTTTGCAAAAGATCCATCACACCTTTACCTGTAGTTTGATCTAAATTTGCCGTAGGCTCATCGGCTAAAATCACCTTAGGATTTTTGACAAGCGCTCTTGCGATAGCAACTCTTTGCCGCTGCAAACCTGACAGCTCAAAAGGTAATTTCTTAATATGCTTGGATAGCCCTACGGTATCAAGAGCTTCTTCTGTCCGTTTTTTTACCTCACTTTTAGGCCAGCCCATTCTAGAGATAAAATACGATACATTTTCCTCCACACTAAGTACGGGGATTAGATGAAACCTCTGAAATATAAAGCCGATATCTCGCCGCCTAATCTGGTTTTGTAACGATTTTTTCATCGATGAAAAAGGAGAGCCTAAAAATGCAATTTCCCCTTTTTGTAAAGGTTCGATCAATCCAAGCAAGTGAAGCAAAGTGGACTTACCAGAGCCTGACGGACCAGAAAGGGTCACAAGCTTTTTCGCTGGAATATGCACATTTAAGCGATCTAATGCGCATACTTGGATAGATCCCATTGGATAGGAAAAGGATAGATCTTTAATAGAAAAAAGGTGGGTATCTTGCAAAATAGTTCTCAAAAATACTTTAGTTAATTAAACAATCATTTTAACAATTCTAAATTAGTTTGTCTAGGAAACTGAATAGATCGTAGTATATATATTTTCTTTTAAAATATGCAAAAGAATTTCGTTGATTTCTGAAAAGAATCCGTTTTATAGTATTTAGAACTAAAAGGAGAAATTATGTCCGCAGCTTCTGTTTTACCTCGCATCAAACAAGACCTTAAACTTTGTTACTCCTTTCCAGAGGTGATCGATGCGCTTCCAGAAGAAGTCTTTTACAGCGTAGAGCAGTCCCTAAAAGAAGATCCCCTTCTTAGTGAATGCAGATCCGCCTTAACGCTGACAAGAGGATCTTTTGTTTTGAAGATCCGGCATAAAAAAAGTAAGGAACAGATCGGAATCTACTTTGATAGAAGAAAGATCCGATTTCGTATGCCAAGGGATGCAAAACCAAAGCACTTCGAAAAAATCATGCAAGCGCTGCAAAACGACGAAGATTTAAGTATGCTGATCGATATTTTGCAGAAAAAACATAAAGAGTATGCTCTTGTAATCAATAGCTAACGATTCTTGTCTATCGTAAAAAACGCATTTTTTGCTACTCTTTTCGAAAAATTAACCCTGTATGACCCTGTCTATGTATTTACTGCAATCTTACGCTTTTCAAGAGCTGGAAAATCTATCTTTTTCCTATTTTCATCTTTGTACTCTCGTCATTTTTTTTCTGGCAATAGTACACACATTTCTCGCAGGAAAAATCACCAAATTAGCTGATCGTTATGAAGATCTTCGTGCGGAAAAAAAGCGGGAAAAACGTTCGCCTGAGCTACGCTCTTTTTGGGCCGAGATTCTGTATTTCTTCGGAGAAGTAGAAATCATTTTTGGACTCTGGGTTATCCCTTTATTCTTTTGTATCGTTGGGTTTTACAACTGGCAAACCGCAATACAATACATCAATACAAGAAATTATACAGAGCCTTTATTTGTGGTTGTGATTATGGCTCTTACTTCCACAAAGCCTATTGTACAACTAGCAGAAAATGTGATGCAAAAAGGGGCGAACCTTTTTGGCGGCACGATTCAAGGCTGGTGGTTTGTTATTCTGGCGCTAGGCCCTTTAACTGGATCTTTTATTACAGAAGCAGGCGCTATGACTTTATCTGCCATGCTCTTATCGAGGCAGTTTTTTTGCCATAATCCCTCTAGAAAGCTTGCTTACGCTACAGTAGGTCTTCTTTTTGTCAACGTTTCTGTAGGTGGAGTTCTCACCAACTTTGCAGCGCCTCCTGTACTTATTATCGCAAGATCTTGGAACTGGAGCTCTTTATTTATGCTGCAAAATTTTGGACTAAAAGCGATCCTAGGAGTCCTCATTTCTACAGCGGTTTATTGGGCATTTTTCCGAAAAGAATTTGCTTCCATGCAGAAAGGACTACAAGAAGCGGAAACACAAGCGGTAGAAAAACCGCAAAAAACACCTCTTTGGATTACCTCTACGCATATCTTTTTTGTGGTATGGACCGTAGTCAACGCCCATTATCCAGCAATCTTTATTGCAGGCCTTTTGTTTTTCTTAGGATTTATGCGAGCAACTAAGCCGTATCAAGACGAGGCGAATATACGCTCTCCAATCTTGGTGGGATTTTTCTTGGCAGGGCTAATTATTCATGGAGGTTTGCAAGGTTGGTGGGTTGTTCCTTTAATTAGCAGCTTTACCGAATCTGGTGTGATGTTACTTGGGGTATTTCTCACAGCATTCAACGACAATGCAGCTGTCGCTTATTTAACCTCTTTGATTCCCAATGCAAGTCCCCTTTTCCGTTATTCTGTGATATCAGGTGTTGTCACAGGTGGAGGCCTTACCGTCCTTGCTAACGCCCCGAATCCAGCAGGTTACGTCATCTTACAAAAGCATTTTAAAGAAGGTATTGCACCTATTCCGCTTTTTCTAGCAGCGTTTTTTCCAACGCTTGTATTTTTTAGCCTATTTTTCCTCCGCTTTATGAGCTGATCTTGCATGTATAGACAAGTGCTTTCTGGATCTTTATTCATTGTAGGTACAGCCGTCGGCGCTGGAATGCTCGGCATTCCTTTGGTGACAAGTAGTGCAGGGTTTTTACCTGCTTTATTCATCAGCGGCTTGATTGCAATTTTTATGGCAATTACAGGCCTTCTTCTTTTAGAGGCGGTATTAGCGGCTCCTGATGGCTCCAATATTTTATCCATCGCGCACCTTAGCTTTGGTAAAATGGGTCAAGTGCTCTCAGGAATCCCCTTTTTATTTTTGTACTACTGTTTACTATGCGCCTATTTTACGGCAGCATCTTCGTTAATGTTAGATGGATGGCAGGCTATATTTGGCTATAGCTTACCCGCTTTTGGGGCGAATATAGCTTTTCTGATGATTTTTGGATCGATCTTATCTTTTGGCATGAAGTGGATTGAGCGCTTTAACTTATTTGCGATCCTACTTATGGCGGTATCCTATTTTTTCGTCTTGTATTTAGGCAGTGCAGAAATCTCTTTTACAAGGCTTGGAAAAGCAAATATGCAAGCAAGCTTTTGGGCTACTCCGATTTTGTTTAGCGCCTTTGGATATCATAATATCATCCCCTCTCTAACAGCTTACTTTAAAAAAGATAAAGCAGTGATGCAAAAAGCCATTTGCACCGGTTGTTTTTGTGTGTTTTTGATCTATGCTTTATGGCAATGTGTGATTTTAGGAGCTGTACCAGAAAATATTTTACATGCGGCAAAAAATGAGCCCCCTTCCTACCTTATCTCCTACTTACAGCAAAAAGGAACGATCTGGGGCTACCTACTTTCCTTTTTCGCGTTTTTTGCGATTGTGACCTCATTTTTTGGAGTCTCCATTTCTATGATGGATTTTTTAGGAGAAGCCCTTGGAAAAAAGCAAATCGGTAAGGACCGGTTCTTAATTGCTTCGTTAACCTTAGCTCCGCCTCTTATGGTCTCGGCTGTTGATCCTAGGATTTTTATTCGGGCTTTAGAGCTAGCCGGAGGATTTGGAGAATCAATATTAAATGGGATACTCCCCGTGCTATTTGTGTTTTTTGCAAAAACAAAGATAGCGTCTAAGGGACTGTTGCATCACAAAGGGTTTTTACTTTTGTGCTTCTTATTTGCGTTATCGGTATTTTTTCTAGAAATTGTGGGAATCATGAGCGGCTAAAGTAGCCGCTCAAAGCGTCTTATTTTTTTGAGCAGCAGCGCATTTTAATGCCGTTATGACCTAAAATCAGGTAAACAGCAGATGCACCTACTAACGTATAAACGATTTTATCGATAAACGTTTTTCCGAAGATAAAGTCGACCAAATTGAATTCAAAAATACCAACAAGGCCCCAGTTTAAAGCGCCTACTAAGACAAGTAGATAGCAAATCACGTCTAAAGTTTTCATAGAAATATATCCTCCTGATACAGTTGCGATCTATCCCTACAACTATAGTAAAAATTTTATATTTGCAAATAGAAAAAACGTAGAAGCTTAGCGCTGCTGCGGCACAAGCTCATCGAAAAAGGGGGTTTAGGCTTCTTGAAGGATCTTTTTTAAGCTAGCTAAAATCGACTCCTCTTTTTTGAGGAAAGCAGCATTGGTATTTTTTCGAGGAAGGCTAGTGTCAAGCTGTTTTATCGACTCAAGAGCTTCGAAATTTTGGCTATTTCGCTCTTTTTGGTCTTTGAGACGTTGCATTTCTAATCTACAATCAAGAATATTTGTTTCTTGATCTTTAGTGATAAAGCCGCGGGCTTCAAGTTGAGATAAATTCCAATGATCGGGCGAGGAGGTGTCTGCAATCAGAAATTTCGACTCTAAGCCTTCAATGCTCTGTTTAAAGCGGGCTTTGTCTGCAGCCTCGACAGTAGGAATTTTGTAAATGTCTTGATAAGTGGATTTAGCAGCAGCCGATTCAATATTTGCGGCTAACTTTAGAATTTCTCTGGTAGACAATGATTTTATCTGTTTATTAAACTCTAAACGAAATGCCTCCTCATCTTCATAAAGGTTATAGAGAACGGCGTTTTCACCATACTGATTCCAGATCTGCTGTAAAGAAAGTTTTTTGACCTGTTTACGGGCTAATTCTAATTCTTCTGGACGACTGAAGTCGATGAGTTTTTTGGCGCTATTTACACAAAGCAGAGTTAGAGCAAAAAAGAGCCCAGAAATCACCACACTTCCCACATTGACTACGAGAGCTGCCCAAAGAGAGCCTACTGCTAAAGCAGTAGATAAAAAAGCTAAAGCATATAAAGCGCATTTTTGGATGCGTAGCTGCTTTGGCGAAATGGTATTTCTAGTAGAAGCTGCTCCCGAAGGCGGGCTACCGCCAAGCATGCTTCCACGATTAGTAACTGTCGATATTGTCATAAACTCTTCGATTTTCATATATAGTTTACTAGATTTCTATGAAAAAAACAAGAGCCAGCCTGCATGTAAAAAATTCAATTAACAGGCGCCTGGTGGGATAAAACGCCTTGTATACCGTATCCATTCAACTCTCTAAGGAGGCGATTTTCCCTGTAAGCATCTTTATCCCTAGGTCGAGAAACATCTGTTACTAAATAACATAGATAGCCGAGGCCTGCAGCATCGATCATCGATTCTTTGATCGAGCTATCTGCTCCGATTCCGCTAAAAGACAGAGTATCGATCCGCCTTTTTTTTAGCTCTTGATCGATAGACGTCGCTTTTTTTCCCTTAGCATCGATAAATGCACTGATGCTATCCACAACTTTTTGTAAGCATTTGTAAAAAGTTTTCTTAACAGAAACCGAAGATAAAGCAGCGGTGATTTCTGCTCCGAAAGAACCTTTTACGCAGTGGACGGGATGTAGTTTTTGCACCCCATAAGAAAGGGCCATTTCCTCTCCGGGGCGCCTGCCATGATTCAGGGCAAAACTCACGTGATCTGCTGGATGACAATCTTGCACGGCATAAATCCAAGAAAACTTGGAAGCAAGCTTCTGCATCGGCTCAATGATCTCCTCTACACCAAGTAGAGGAAACGAGCCTGAAGACATAAAATCATTTTGCATATCAAAGATGAGTAAAGCGTTCATTTGATACCTTGATCCAACAGAGAAATAGGTATATGAGTAGAACGATTTCTACTTTCTTGTTTTTGAAGAAGGCTTTTTTTCCGCTTTTTCAAAGCGTCGATTTGTTCTTGGACTTTTTTAGCAGCAAGGCGGTTGATTTCTGCCTGCTCCCAATGTTTTTTTGCAATGATGTACTGCCCTTGTTGAAATTGCAGCCGGTTGGCAGCAGATTCATGACGAAGAGCTTTCGCCTCAAATCCCACTTTCACCTCTTCCAATCTTTCAATTTCTTGATTGATGGTATCTATTTCTTGATCAGGATGCACGCCGCTACCTCGAAAAACCTGAAAACCAAGTAAAAATGTTAAAACCATAAGGGAGCAAAGAAGGGGCTTTTTCACCATAACCATCCAACATCATCATCTTTTTTTGCATTAAAACCCCTTCTTCTTTATTCCGCAAGAAGGCAGAAGATACGCCTTGCAATCGAGAGGACCTTCCATATAAACTCTTAAGAATGAAATGGTGCTGTTTTTTTCTTATCTTCTCCCCTCTTTTTGCATTTCAATCGATACAAGATGCTTTTGCAGCAGCAGAAAAAGGCCAGTTTGCTGTCTACCAAAGAGGAAAGATCCTCTCTCTTCTCCATGTAAAAGAAATAAAAGAAACCTCTTTTATTTTAGAAGAAATCACCTGCCCTGCATTCATAGCAAAGGGCATGTTTGACTGGAAAAACTGGGTACAAAAAGGAGCTAAAGGCAGCACTTCTTGGGCGGTTTTTGAGATCGACCGCACTACAGGCGAGGTAATTGAAGCTTTTTCTTACACAAAAAATCTCTTTCTATCTACAACTGCTGCAAATGGTTTTTTATCCACACTTTTTCAGGCGCCTTTAAAGGCGCTTTCTCAAGAAGAAAGAAGAAAAGTAGGGCCTCCCCCTTTGGAAGGAGATATCGATCGAAGGCCCCTTTGGAATCCCCCCATGATCCTAGATTATGAAGCTAAACCCTCTCCTTCTTACTTTGTGGCGAGCAGCGTCTGGCCAGACGACGGCTCATAATTGAGTAAAAAGACAGTAGAGCAGTATTTTTCTTCAACGCGCCGCTTTCCTTTTCCCTATTGGATACAGGTAAAAGGAAGCTACGGATCTGTATATGCAAAAATCATCAATTCTGGATCTAGTTTTACCTCTCCTTACACCAATTTCCCTAGAAGAAAACCGCGATTTATCGGCCCTTTAGAAAAAAAAGGTACTACCTATGAAATCCATTTGTTTTGCCCTAAGTATTTTTCCACATTTTCTCTTTACTACACAAACGCTGAAAACGCCTTAGTTCCTCTTCACTACGAAAAAATTGCGCAGGAAAAAAACCTTTTTCTACTCAAAATTGATGCGGAAAATCTCGATGTAGAAAAGCTGTCTTTAAGTCTATTTCCTAAAGAAAACCCTACATTTTTTTGTACATTTTTTAACGAGTTATGAACAATCTCTTAATAAATCACTCTACCCCCAATTGTTTACTAGGGAAAAACCTTCTTAACCCACTCTAAATAAACAATTTAACGCAGAACACCCTAAACCAACAGAGCCTCTGATTATCAAATAGTTAAGAAAGTTATCAACAAATTTTCCACAAAGAATTTTCTAATAATAGCGCTCTTGCCCTGTAGAGGTTTTACCTTGAGCTTTTGATCACTTTTTCCTAAAATGTGAGAAATCATGGATACCTATGCCTTCTTTTACTAAAGCTAAAAAAATTTATCTTCAAGCCTATAATCTGTACAAAAAAAGACGCCATCAATTGTCTAAATTGGATCAAAAAGAGTTTTCCTCTTCTTTACAGGCTTTACACGAATCGATTACCAATGATCGAAAAGAAGAAGCCAAACTTTTAGCTGGAAGGTTAGAAGAAAGGCGCAAAAAAATTCTGCCTAAATCATTTTTCCAAAATATTTTTGAACTCAGCTCTTACGTGCTTTTGATGTTCTTTTTTGCGGTCTTATTTCGTCAGATGTGCTTTGAGCCCTATATGATTCCTACAGGATCGATGAGGCCGACATTTAAAGAAGGTGATCTTGTATTTGTGAATAAAGCTGCTTATTCCTTAAATGTTCCTCTACAAACCAAGCATTTTTATTTTGATGAAACCGCGATCAAAAGAGGGAGTATCGTAGTATTTAGCTCAGAAAACATGGACATGCAAGATAACGACATGCTCTATTTTTACCTTTTTCCTGGAAAAAAACAATTGGTCAAAAGGTTGATTGGTAAACCAGGCGATCTCCTCTATTTTTATGGGGGGGCGCTATACGGTATTGACGCTGATGGAAAGGAAATCAAAGATTTCCGACTAGATCCCTCATTTGCAAACTTAGAACACATCCCTTTCCTACAATTAGGAGGGATGGTCAAGCCAAAAGATCCTACGCAGTCAGGCTATTACCGCACGTCAATTATCTACCAAATGAATCAACCCATTGCCCGGTTATCCCAAAAGTATTTAGGAAGGATGGAAGGCTCTTTGCTCTCTTTACCTGAAAGGCAAAAAGGCTTAAGTAATTATTATGATCTCTGGGGTATGCAACATTTTGCCAATGCCCGTATTTTAACAAAAGAGCAGTACAAAAACTTTGGACTAAATCCTGAAGAAACGCCTTCCGACTATTACCTAGAACTCACGCACCACCCCTCTTTTCAAGGGGCCTCTATGAAAAGCGATATCAGAGGATTTTTGCGTCCCGATTTTGCCTACCAAAAATCGTATATTCCTTTAGATGAATCCAAGCTGAAAACGCTATTTTCCCATATGAATACCGTCCGCTTTGAAATCACAAACGGCCATGCACATGCCTACGGAAGGCAAGCACATCCATTGAGCTCACCTCATATTAAAGGCGCGGTAGATGGCGTCTATGAGTTTGATCGGGGCGCTTTATACAAAGTGCTTTTTGCAGGAGTTACTACTCCCGTTGAAAAAGACCATCCCTTAGCGAAATATTCTCCAGAAAATACCCTTCTTTTCTTCAACCTTGGAGTAGAGTTCGACACTCATTACTTGCCCACTTTTTCTGAACAAAGCCTCTATCCATCACGCTACGCCTATTTTAATGGGGGAGATTTATACCTTTTAGGAAAACCTATTTTCAAAAAAGAAGATCCTCTACTGAAAAAATACGTAGCTGCCGAGGAAAAAAAACCGTTAGGATTTATTGATGGAGGTCCTCCTCTACTTGCAGACGGATCACTAGATCGCAAGCTCATTGAGAAATATGGCTTTCAGGTGCCAGAAAAATCTTACTTTGTCTTAGGTGATAATCATGCGGCATCTGGCGATAGTAGAGTATTTGGTTTTGTGCCCGAAGAAAATTTCAAAGGATCGACTGTCGCAATTTTCTGGCCAACTGGAGCAAGGTTAGGACCGACTCTACAACCGAGCTCTTCATTTTTTATCCTGCCAAAACTTGTGGTCACTGTGGCAATAGCGCTTGCGTGTCTAGTGATGTATTTTCGAAATAAACGCAACTGGCAAGCGCCGTTTCAACTAGACTAACTTAGCGTTTCGAGGGAACTACACTTTTTGCGGACCTGTAATCTGCATAAAGGTTTTTTCTCCGTTGATGTCGAACTCCTTTCCTCGCTTCGCTGTCTTTTCAAAACAGATTTTCGTCGCCAGCACTTCTTGTTGAATATGCGTTTTATATAGCTCGATACAACGAATTAAAGCAGGTGTAGGCGTAAGGGCAAGCTCGATGCGGTCAGTTACTTCTAAGCCCATTTCTTTTCGCTCTAAATTCACCTTATTGATTATTTCACGCATCATCCCTTCTTGTATCAAAGAAGAATTCAGTTGAGTATCAATAGAAATTACAAGCGTAGAGGAAGCTAAGGCCTTTACGTTTTCTTTTGCATTTCTTGTAATCGTCACATCTTCTAGAGTCAAAGAAAACGAGGCGTTTTCTAATACAAGCGTTTCTTTTCCTGAACTGAGAAATGCTTTGATTTTTTCTTGAGGCCAACTTGAAAATGCTTTTTTCGCTGCAGGGATATGCCGCCCAATTTTTTTCCCTAACACAGGAAAATTAGGAGTGATCTTGTAGTCGACAAACACCGACTCATCTACTGTGATTTCTACTTCTTTCACATTTAGCTCTTCGGCAATGAGGTGTTTTTGCGCTTCTAAGCGCTTTTGGTCCTCATCGACAAAAACAGCAATGACCGCTTTTTGTAAAGGCTGACGGACTTTCATCTTCTCTTCTTTTCGAAAGGCATGACCCAAACTCACCGCATCTTGCACAAGAGCCATCTCCTGTTCTAAATTAAGGTCTCTTTTTGATGGATCATACGAAGGATAATCACAGAGATGCACCGATAGGGGGTCGTTTTTGGTTTTTAGCTCTTGATAAATCGCTTCAGACAAAAAGGGAATAAAAGGAGCGATCACTTTGACTAATGTAAATAAAATATCATACAAAGTAGAAAAAGCTGCATGGCGATCTTCTAAATCTTCTTCTGACCAAAAGCGGGATCTACACCTTCGTATATACCAATTTGTGAGCTCTTCAATAAACGATAACATCGAAGAGCCGCCTTGGTTTAAATCGTAGTTTTCCAAAGCGGTATCCACTGAAGAAATAAGCTCTTGTAATTTCGATACAATCCACCGATCGATCAAAGTGGTAGATGCCGCGCTTTTTTCAGGAGCAAAACCGTAGATATTGACATACGTTGCTAGAAAAACGTAGCTATTATACAAAGGCAGTAAAATTTGACGTAGCGTTAGCTCAACGCCCTTTTCAGAGAAACGAAGATCATCTGCTTTTACAGCAGGGCTTTGTAGTAAATATAGCCGGATAGCGTCTGCTCCATACCGGCTCAAAACTTCATTAGGATCGGGGTAGTTCTTTAACCTCTTTGACATTTTTGCCCCGTCTTCTGCTAAAATGATGCCGTTGACTACTGCATTTTGAAATGCAGGTTTTTCAAATAAAGCAGCTCCAATCACACTTAACGTATAAATCCATCCCCTTGTCTGATCTAGTCCTTCTGCGATAAAATCTGCGGGAAATTCTTTTTCTGTGATTTCTTGATTTTCAAAAGGGTAATGGTTTTGCGCATAAGGCATGCATCCCGATTCAAACCAGCAATCAAAAACTTCTGGGATTTTTTTGAAACGCACTCCATCCACAACAAGCTCTAATTTGTCGATCGATTCTCTGTGAAGATCATCCACATGTGCACCAGACAGCTTTTCTAGCTCTTCTTTTGAGCCGACAACTAGAATATCCCCTCCTTCTGATTCCCAAATGGGTATAGGGGTTCCCCAGTACCGATTGCGTGAAATCGCCCAATCGCGGGCGTTTTCAATCCACTTGCCAAAGCGGCCTGTTTTCACATGCTCAGGTATAAAACGGATTTGATCGACCGTTTGTATCAAACGGTCTTTGATTTTTTCTACTGCAACAAACCAGGTGCTAACAGCCCGGTAAATCAGCGGTGTGTCTGAACGCCAGCAAAAAGGATAACGGTGTCTAATTTGACCATGGTGATATACCTTACCCTCGTCTTTTAACCTTTTGATGATGGCTTTATCTGCATCTTTTACAAACTGTCCGGTATATTCTGGGATATCTTTTGTGAATTTACCGTTATGATCTACAGGACATACAAGAGAGATACCCCGGTTTTTACATGCATAAAAATCCACTTCACCAAAAGCAGGCGCCGCATGCACAATACCTGTTCCATCTTCTGTTGATACAAAATCATCTGTAATCAAAATAAATGCAGGTGATGTACCTGTTGCCTCTTTTGCAAAATAGGGAAAAAGCGGCTCGTAGCGCGCGCCATTTAACTCTTTTCCAAGATACTCTTTGATGACGGTATATTCTTCTTTGATGACGGCATCTATGCGATCTTTCGCTAAAATATAGTGCCTGTCATCACCTTGTTTCTGAATTTTGACATACACAATCTCTGGATGCACAATCAAAGCGAGATTAGAAATCAGCGTCCAAGGCGTTGTAGTCCAAGCTAGAAAATAGGTGTTTTTTTCTTCTTTTGATGCAAAAGCTACGGTAAGAGAGGGATCCTCTACATCTTGGTAATTTAAATTTGCTTCAAAATTGGATAAAGGCGTGCCCAATTTTGCGGAAAAAGGCATTACTTTAAATCCTTAGTATACCAATCCTTTTTCATATAGCTGTTTAAATACCCACCAAACACTATCCATGTAGGAAAGGTCCATGGTTTTATAAGCCGATGTAAAATCGATCCATCGACCCATTTTCTCAACGGTTTTTTCCCAATCTTGCGTATGTCTAAGAACAATTTTCCGACATTCTTGGTTAAAGACATCGATTCCTAGTTTTTCGATTGCAGGAGCCCCTGATAGCTGCAACGCTTTTTCAATTTCATTTTCAATAGGAAGTCCGTGTCAATCGGTTCCAAAACGCCGTTTGACAATCCGGCCTTTCATGGTTTGATATCGGGGATTCACATCTTTGATTGTCCCTGCAAGTAAGTGGCCATAATGAGGAAGGCCCGTTGCAAATGGCGGCCCATCATAAAAAGAGAAAATCTCCGCATCTTTTCGCAGCTCTAATGACTGTTGAAATACTTGGTGTTTTTTCCAAAAAGCTAAAACCCGCTCTTCTCTGGAAGAAAATCCCTCTTTTTTTTTGATGGTAAACATAAAATCTCGGCGGTTATTTTTCCTTGTAACTCCATCTATCATAGGCGAATACAGGAAAAAAGTGCAATTATAGCCGTTTGCAGCCTCTGGTATTTCCCCTAGAAAAAAAGTGGCCATGCTAGTATAATAAATAGTATGAACACTCCGGAAAAAAGGATCTTTATGGTCTTTTTCTCGGGGGTGTTCAGGCTTCGACTTGTAAGCGAAGCTTTTATGGCATGCAGAGGATGTCGGTTGGCCTCTTTAATCATCCGGCAAAACCACAAATGCTGAAGAGCAAACAAAAGTTGTTCGTGTTGACTTCGCTGTTAAAGCTGAAGGACAACCAGAAGCAGCTGCTGCAGCCTAAACTTAACCGTTTTAGTTGCCCGGTAGTCTAAAATCAAACTAGGAGTTTTAGAGCCTACCGTCATTTATCCTAGTAGTGAATAAAGCTTTTCTTCACTCCTCTTGCGCTTTATTCGAGATAAAAGAGGGTGTGTTCACTTTTTTCGGGGCGCCTTGCGGCGAAAGTGGACGATATCCAAGGCGATAAGCATGTAGTCATAACGGTTATTCGTTTGATAAGGACGAGAGTTCGATTCTCTCCACCTCCAATTTGTTGGACAATTCTTAAAGTCCATCATCATTTTAAAAGATTCATGTACTTGTACTGAGAGACTTAGATCTCTCAGTACAAGTTCTGAAACACTAAATTCAAAAGCACGCGCTTTTTACCCACTTCAGCACTCGCAAAAATTTCCCTAGCACGCGCTGCCAAATTGAGTACCATGTTTGCCGTTACATAAAAGCAATTGCTGGTGGCGAGTAAGGGCAAAGGCTCATGTTGACTCCCTAAAGAAGCGCATCGGCCAAAGAACGCCTGAACTGGAAAAATCAGAAACCGACCTTTTAGCAGCTCTGACTCCGGCAGGTTTTGCAGATGAAAAAGCCTTTCTCGAAGCCAGACTGACACATGAAGCTTGGGATTCCTTCTCCTCTCGGGCAAAGGAGTTGGATAATACGGGAACTGAGCTCAAAGCCAAACAGCAAGAAGGAAAACTAATCGGAATCATCTCCCATGTATCTGCAATGAAAGAATCAGCATTCAGATAAGTATAACACCTATCTCAGGCAGCCGTAGTTCACTATGCGGCCCCCGGCTGCAGGGCTTTTTGATTAAAAAGATTTGATAGAGATTGCAATATCAGGTTAGCATTTTCAAAAACTTTGGAGATGCTATGAAAAAAGTGAAAGAATTTTACTCTGCTATCGATGCAATTGCTGATAAAGGAAAGTTTCTTGCCTCTGTAAAAGAGGGTTTTTCAGAAATTGAAGATCCTAGAGCAAAAGACAATCAAAACTATCCCCTTGTAGATCTTCTCGTTATCATTTTATGCGCTATTTTAGCTGGCGCAAATACCATCGCAGATATTCATATGTATGCACAGGTAAAAGCTGGCCTGTTTGCCAGGGCTTTTTTATTAAAATTTTTTTACGGCGCCACCTCAAATATTCTTGCAAATAATCTTAGTGTCCAAGAGTCATCCCAAGCGGCTTGCCTTTTTCTGTTTGCAGTATCTCGAGCGCCGCCAAGATCAATAGTTCCAGCAGAAAACATGTTTTTTTGTAGATTTTAGAACGCAGTCTTTTTTTCTTAGTAAGGCCTGGTCGAGAGACCTAAGAGACCTATAGAGCTTTGGAAATAGCTCTCATTACATACCGCTTTTCTTTGACCAAGCTTCCCTCTTCCATGAGTCTTCTCCATGTAAATAGAGTTGGCTGGGACTTATATCCTATTTGCAGGCTATAAGGGAAACGCTCATCTAAGGCTGGTACCTTTATTCAACAATGGCTTTTTTGTCTTCAGCGCTCCATCGTCTACGTCTTTCTGTTGAGGTGATCACCTCAATATGGTTGGATTTAGTCATAAACCTCGTCCTTCTCCTTTGTTTTAGAGTCAAACAGGGTGCTTCACTTTAAATGGGGCGCTCCAATCTCCACGTAGAAAATACAGTAGACAGACTCTAAAGCGGTTTGACTAGAATTTTTGTAGAAATAAGATGAGTAAATTTGGAATATACATCAAACCGGTTGGCTTAAAAGATATCTCGCAAGGGTTAATCTAGTGAGAACCTATCCGCTTTAAGCAGGCTTCTTTATTCTTTTCGAACTCCTCTTCGGGTAGAAGGTTCGCACCGGTAACCTTATCTATTGCACTTTTCGCTTCTTGATAGGACATCTCGATTAATGCCCTACAATCTTTATTACTTATATTACTCTCGTTTGATTTAGTCCTTATAGTAGGGTTTGCTTTAGCTCGAAGAAGCGCGTCAATCATCTCAGGATCGCGTCTGATGCATGCAAGATGCAGTGGAGTGCAGCCGTTTTTATTAAAAACATGTACATCTGCTCCTTTTTCAATGATTTTTTGTACAAGTTGCAGGTTAGATATAGCTAACTTGTCTTCATACATACTAATTTTTTTATAACCTTTTGCAATTGCTAAATGTAAGGCGGTATTTCCATAGCCTTTAAGGTTTAAATCTTGTTCATAGTCTAGGATTTTAAGCGCAGTGGTATTTTCTGCATTTGCTATCGCCCAAAGAAGAGGTGTGTTTCCGTGGACGTCTTGACGGTTGAAATTAAAATTTTTATTGTAACACCTTGCTAAAAATTGATCTAATTCCCCAAATTGATCGAATTCCCTTCCCATTTTTGCAATGGTGTGCAGCATAGTTCCGCTAAAACAGTCTACCAGATCCGGGTCAGGATTGTTCCTCCTAAAGTCTTCTAGCATACGGTGTGATATGCGATTTGCTACGTTGGGTGGTATGCGATTTGCTACGTTGGGTGGTATGCGATTTGCTACGTTGGGTGGTATGCGA
>ERZ1740072.135-NODE-135-length-33728-cov-5.367743_pt1 | contig 33728 bp, 18 predicted proteins | sample MGYA00581733_ERZ1740072 | MGnify/ENA primary metagenome ERZ1740072 (study PRJEB43018, sample SAMN04849741) | marine metagenome | isolation source: floating plastic debris | place: Pacific Ocean | collected 2008-08-30 | study: EMG produced TPA metagenomics assembly...
AAACACGGTTGCAGAGCAGAGCAGAAATATGCATGCCAGTAGTATTAATTTCATTCAAAGATCGTGATAAATAGCCTTTTAAAGGTAGGCGAACATCAAGTCTATCTAAAGCCCATTTTAAAACCCGCACAGATGTTCTTTCTTAGAGAAATACTACCCATTTTTTAATTCTATTTGACAGAACTTAAAAAAAAATTTACTATTAAGTAAACAAGCGATTTAGGGAGTATATATGCATTTCATTCGTTTCATTGTGTTATTATTAGTTATTGTAGGCGCAATCAATTGGGGCTCATGGGGCTTTTTTCAATATGATTTCGTTGCAGCGCTGCTTGGCGGTAGAAGCGCTCCTTTAGCGCGCCTTGTGTACGCTATTGTGGGTCTTGCAGGTATTTGGGCAATCAGCTTTTTTGGCTGTGTATGCAAAAATGATAGCTGCTGCTCACGCCACGACGAAAAAGATCAGTAGTACGATCTTTTGCGTATTCTTATTTCAGGCTCTAACGGATTTATCGGAAGCGCTCTTCTTTCCTATTTTAGCCAGCAAAAAAAGGAGGTTTATCCCCTTTTGCGCTTGCCGGGAAAAAAGGGCGCTTTTTTTTCATATGCCGATCCTTTGTCTACAAAACAAGTGTTAGAGCGTGCCGATGTTTTGATCCATTTAGCAGGGGAAAACATCGCTAAAGGAAGGTGGACAAAGAAAAAAAAGCAAGGCTTAAAAAAAAGCCGCATCGAAACTACAAAAGCGCTAGTACAAGCTATGGAAGCCTGCTCTTTTCCCCCCAAGGTGTTTTTATGCGCCTCTGCTGTCAATTATGCAGGAGAAAAAAATGATCAATCTTTTACCGAAGACGTGCTCCCAGAAAAGGGCTTTTTATCCCAGCTATGCCAAGAATGGGAAGATGCGGCTACAACAGATAGGTCTCGGTGCGCTCAGCTTCGTTTTGGGATGGTTTTAGGTCCCTACGGCGCGGGAAGCGCTCTTGATCCCATGGCGTTTTTGACGAAACTAGGGCTTAGCGCAAAGCTGTCTACAGGAAAGCAGTTTATTTCTTGGATCCATATTGAAGATGCGCTAAGGGCAATCGACTGGGTCATCCAACAATCTTTAGAAGGCCCTATCCATATCTCTTCTCCTTACCCTGAGAGGCAAGACGATTTTGCCCGCCTTCTCGCAAAGATGTTACAAAGACCCTACTTTCTGAAGATGCCCCGCTGGCTTATGCGCGCTTTTTTAGGAGAAATTGCAGATGAGCTTTTCTGCAAAAGCGTGAAGGCTATTCCTAAAAAACTGTTGGATAGCGGATTTTGTTTTTCTTATCCCGATCTTAGGAGCGCTTTACAAAAAATCCTGCAATCGAAAAGATAGGAATTAAGGGAGTCTTTATATGGCAGACAACGCAGATACTCCATTTTTTTTGATCTGGAAACAGCCAAAAATAGCGGTGAGAAAAGTGCTGAACACCAATCCTCAGCATCTTACCTTTCCGTTTGCTTTTGTCAACGCGCTCGATTTTTTATTCTACCAAGCCAATCAAGAGTCTTTGGGTCTTTTTCTGCATTATGGCATCATTGTACTGAGCTGCCTTCTTCTCGCTGTATTCTACGCATTTTTTTGGCTCTATATCCTAGGATTTCTCCTTTTTTTGATCACTAAGCTATGTTTTCAAGGGAAAGCTCCTTTTGCCCATATACGCTCAGCTTTAGCATGGTCAAGCGCCCCTCAGCTGATATCTCTTAGCGTCTGGCTAGCTCTTCTTGTTTTTTCACCCGATTATGCTTTTGTCCGCATGGTCACTCTACCCTCTTCTATTTTTCTTGGATTCATCATGATTGTTCCTAAAATTTGGAGCGAAGTGCTTTTGATCATGAATTTACAAGAAGCAGCAGAGTATTCTCTTAGCCGGGCTATTGGCAGTTGGGCCATCTTTTTTACACTTTCCTTAGTTGTCTCTTTTTTCTTCGTACGCCTGGGTAGCTACACCTTGACTTTTATGTCTTAGCTTGTATATCTTTATGGATCAACAGGTATCTATATGACTGATTTTACTGAAGATATGCTTTGCAATTTAGAAAAAATGGCGCATATCGAATGCGAAAAAAATGAAGAAGCCCTCCTGACAGATAGTCTAAAAAAAATTTTAGATTATGTGGAGCAGCTCAGCGAAGTCTCTACAGAAGATACCCCGATTTTTTCTCATCAGATGTTTTTACAAGCAAAAAACGCTTCACCCCAACCTCTTCGAAAAGATGAACCTGGCTATTTGTTACCTACAGAAACGTATTTGGAAAATGTGCCTGAAAAAACAGCTGGCATGATCCGCGTCCCCCCTGTCCTACAGCCAAAAGAGAAAAACGGATGAACCAGTTACATACAAAAAGCGCTTTGGCCATTAGAAATCTATTTGTCCAAGGAGAAATAAGCGCAGTAGAAATTGTCTCCCACTACCTAGAAAGGATTCATAAGTACAATCCCGATCTACAGGCTTTTCTCAAGATTTACGATGATCAAGCGTTAAAAAAAGCTGCCCTTTTAGATGAAAAAAGAGCGCAAAAAAAGCCTCTTGGTCAGATGGCAGGTCTTCCTATTGGAATCAAAGACAATACCCATATTCAAGGAGAGATCACGACTTGCGGCTCAAAATTTTTAGAACACTATAGAGCTCCTTTCAGCGCAACTGCTGTCCGTTTGATGCTAGAAGAAGATGCCATCATTATGGGAAAACTCAATCTAGATGAGTTTTCTATGGGCGCATCGAGTGAAAACTCTGCTTACATGACCACAAAAAACCCTTGGAATACCGAGTGCACACCAGGAGGCTCTTCTGGAGGCTCTGCTGCCGCTATATCTGCAAGGTTGATTGCTCTTGCTACTGGTAGCGATACAGGCGGATCGATTCGTCAGCCCGCTTCTTTCTGCGGCATTTCAGGGTTTAAACCTACCTACGGTAGAGTTTCTCGTTATGGGCTTGTTGCTTTTGGCTCATCTTTAGATCAAATTGGTCCTCTAGGAGCAAGAGTAAAAGATATTGCTTTGATGATGGAAACCATCGGAAGAAACTGCCCTAAAGATCCCACTTCCCTAAAAAAATCGAGCGAAGAGATCCTCACCTCTTTTTCTACCGATATGAAAGGAAAAGTCATTGGCGTTCCCCACAAACTACTGGAAGATTTAAAAGGTGAGGTAAAAACCGATTTTCAAGACTCGTTAAAAAGGATGGAGTCTTTAGGAGCTACTCTCGTCGATGTAGACCTCGATATCTTGCGCTATTCTATTGCTGTATACTACATTTTAGCGACAGCAGAAGCCTCGACTAATCTCGCCCGTTTTGATGGGATTCGTCATGGGATAAGAACGCCTCAAGCGGCATCTTTTGAAGAGGTATATAAATACTCACGCGATAGTGGATTTGGTCAAGAAGTAAAAAAACGGATCTTACTTGGAACCTTTGTCCTTTCTTCAGGACATCGAGATGAATTTTATCGAAAAGCGCAAAAGATTCGCTATCTGATTGCAGAAGCGTTTCATAACGCTTTTAATAAAACAGACTTTATCGCAATGCCTACATGCCCTGTCACCGCTTTTGCCTTGGGCTCTTTTCCCGATCCCTTTGAGATGTATTTACAAGATAGCTTAACTATTCCTGCAAGCTTAGCTGGACTTCCCGCTATTTCTGTACCCTCTGGTATTGATAGCAAAAATAAGCCAATGAGCCTACAAATCATTGGACCTAAACTACAAGATGCAGCGGTGCTGCAAGCAGGCTATGCGTTTGAACAAACAGCGCCTCTTTACAAAACGCTACCTAAAGGTTTCCTATGACTTCGCTTAAAGACTGGGATGTAGTCATTGGTCTTGAGATCCATGTGCAGCTCAACACCCACACTAAGCTTTTTTCTCCCGCTCCCAATACCTTTGGAGAAAACCCCAACCAAAATATTTCTACTATTTGTACAGGGCAGCCTGGGTCCCTACCACTGCTAAATGAAGCAGCGGTAGAAAAAGCGGTGCAATTTGGCCTAGCTGTCAATGCAGATATATCTAGGCAAAGCTCTTTTGATCGCAAGTCCTACTTTTATCCCGACTCGCCTAGAAATTTCCAAATCACACAATTTTTCCATCCCATTGTAAAAAATGGCTACGTCGAAATTTCTTTAGAAGATAGCGTGAAAAAAGTGGAGATCACAGCAGCGCATCTAGAAGATGATGCGGGAACATTGAAACATTTTTCTAGCTTTACTGGAGTCGATGATAATCGAGCAGGAGCCCCCTTAATGGAAATCATTTCTGCTCCTTGCTTAAAAAGCGCAAGCGAAGCTGCTCTTTACGCCAAAGAAATCAAATCAATTTTTCAGTATATCGGCGCCTCAGACGCCAATATGGACCAAGGCCAGCTTAGAATGGATGCGAATATATCGGTTAGGCCTCAAGGGGAGACTACGCTTAGAAATAAAGTGGAAATCAAAAACATCAATTCTTTTCATTTTTTAGAACTCGCGATCAACCAAGAAATATCGAGACAAATTGCCATCTATGAAAAAGATCCCCATGCTGTAATCGCCTCTTCTACTTGCCGGTTTGATCCAGTGCAAAAAACACTGACCGTTATGCGCAAAAAAGAAAGCGCAGAAGACTATAGGTATATGCCTGAGCCAGATATTCCCCCACTGATGATTGAAGAAGAACTCATTGAACGGCTCACATGCTCCCTTCCAGAGCTAAGAAGAGCGCGAAAAAACCGCTACAAAGAGCAGCTCCAATTATCAAAAGATGCAGCAGAGATCCTGACAGAAGAAAAAGCCCTTGCCGACTATTTTGAAGAAGCTCTTTCTTTTTGCCCCTCTTCTTTATCGGCAAATTTGCTTGCAAACTGGATTACCATCGAGTTTTTTGGTAGAGCAAAAGAAGCGGGAAAACACTTTTTATCTACCAGCATACCAGAAAAGCATATCGGCTCTTTGATCACCTTAATCGAAGATAAAACCATCACCTCAAGGATTGCAAAAAGTATTGCAGATGAGATGATGAAAAAACCCCATACATCACCCCAGACTATCGTTCAGGAAAATCCCGATTATTTGCCTATGAGTGATCCGGCTATCATCGAGCCTATTGTAGAAAAAATCCTGCAAGATCACCCCCAGTCGATTGAAGGCTTTAAAAACGGTAAACAAAAAGCGATTTCTTTTCTCGTGGGACAGGTGATGAGATCCACCAAAGGCTGAGCGTCGCCTGAAGTAGTCAACACCCTTCTTCATAAAAAGCTTGACTCCAATCGGTAATATTCTCTAAAAACCGTATCAAGGGAGGAGTGGACAAAATCCCTCTTTCGAAATTCCGTGGAATAGCTCTGCCGCATGAAAAAGAGATACATTTTGTTGTTTTTGGGGGGATCCCTACTTTCTAGCTGTAGTCATACAAAGGCTCTTGTCGATCCCTACGCGCTTGCTCCTTCATTACCTAATGCGATGTGGCAAATCGATGCAGAAGATAGCTGCCTTCTTTCCTCTAAGTATTTTACTACCTATATCCCTAAAGATTATGATGATCACGACCTATCTTTAGCAGAACTTATCGATATCGCTCTTTATAATAATTTTAATATTAAATCCTCGTGGGCAGAAGCGCGGTCTAAAGCAGCAATTTACGCCCAGTCCGAGGCAGCGTACCTTCCAAAAATTGATGCATCTGCAAAATACCAAAGAGAAAGACAAACGTTTTCCCTATCGGAAACCTTCACAATTCCCTATCTACTGACTACGACAGGCCCTGAAATGCAGATCACCTATACCCTACTAGATTTTGGAGCGAGAAAAGCAAGTTCTGATGCTGCAAGAAAAAGCCTGCTTTTTGCCGATTTAACGCATAACCGCACGATTCAAACAGCGATACAAATCGTAATGGACGACTACTACACCTATTTATATGAAAAAGAGCGTCTTTTAGCGTTAGAAGCTGACGTAGAAAATGCGTCTGTTACGCTCCAAGCAGCAGAAGAAAAAGGCCGCGTAGGTGTATTTGCAGCAGGCGATATATCCCAGGCAAAAACGCATTTCATCCAGAAAAAAATTGCGATGATTGGACAAAAAAAAGCTACGCTTCGCCAGTTTTCTCAGCTAGCAAAAGATCTAGGGCTTCCCGCAAACATCTCTTTCAACGTACAGCCTTTGCCGAAAAAAGTAGTGGTAAAAAGCTGCATAGAAGATGCAGATCTTCTTATTGCAAAAGCGCAAAAATGCCGCCCTGATCTACAAGCATCTATAGCTAAAGTAGCGGAAAAAAAAGCAGATCTTGTAAAAGCGCGCTCAGGGCATTTTCCTAAAGTGGATGCTTCTTTTGATTTAGGAAAATACTGGTACGACCATGCGCAAGATGAGGATTACCACTGGGCTTTTCTTCTAAAGTTAGAACTGCCTTTATTCGAGGGGTTTATGGTAGAAAATCAAATAAAACAAAAGCAGGCGGATTTAGAAAAAAGCGCAGCTGAGCTCTTGTCTAAAGAGCTGAGTGTCGTTAGCGAAATCCAAAATGCGCGTACAAATCTCATTGCAGCAAAAGATGCCCTCGGTTTTACAGAAGAATACCTCAAAGAAGCGAAAAAACAGTTTCGTATCGCTACAGAAAACTACCGGTTAGGCGTCAATACGATTTTAGATGTGCTTTCTGCGCAAAGCTCTCTTGCTGATGCAAGAGCAAAACTTGCTGAAGCCAAAAAAAATTGGTACCAATCGCTAGCAGAAATCGCCTATAGCACAGGCGCCTTCGGTTTTACAGAAGAGGTATTATGAGACCCATTTGTATACTTTTCTGCATCGTTTTTTTTTCCTGTTCTAGAGAAAAAAAGCCGCCTATTTCTCCTGTTTTTCCTGTAAAAACAGCCAAGGTCCGTCAGATAGATATCCCCCTATACCGCGATACAATAGGTAGGGTTGAGCCTATATTACGGGTAGATGTCACCTCCCGCGTACAAGGTCAAATCACAGGGGTATATTTTCAAGAAGGGAGCCCAATTAAAAAAGGAGATCTTCTTTTTACGATCGATCCAAGAACATTGGAAGCAGAAGTAAAAAAAGCAGAAGGCGTCTTGCAACAGCGCCTTGCTAATTTAGATATAGCAAGAGAAAAAGTAGTCCGTTTTTCTCCTTTAACCGATGAAGATTACTATGCAAAACTGCAGTTCGATGCGCTAAAAAGCAAGCTACACGCAGCAGAAGGCGCTGTAAAACAAGCGGAAGCAAATCTACAAAAAGCGCGCGTAGAACTCGGCTACTGCTGGATCTATTCCCCTATCAAAGGAAGAGCTGGCATCTTAAAAATTGATGAAGGCAATATCCTTACAGGAGATGATCAAAAAACGCTTGTCACGATCCATCAAATGCATCCCATGTACGTCTCTTTTTCCCTACCTGAAAAAGACCTTGGGGTGATTCGTAAGTATAGGAAAAAGCAGGGCCCTTTGCGCACAACAGCTTTGGATCCAACGAAGCAAATCAGCTGGCAGGGAAAACTTGAGATGATCAACAACCAAATCGACCCAGATACAGGAACGATTACCCTTCGCTCTGTATTTTCTAATAAAGAAGAGGCGCTTTGGCCGGGAAAATATGTCCAAGTGCGCTTGATTTTATCGATACAAAAAGATGCGCTGATGATCCCTTTTAGCGCGGTAAACCGCAGCAGTAAAGGCGCTTTTGTCTTTGTCATTAACGGACAAAATGTAGCAGCTATGCGCTTTATCAGTACCGGACAAAGGTATGGAGATGAGATTTGTATTTCTAAAGGGCTCCAGCCCGATGAAGAAGTGGTGATTGCAGGCAGTCAAAACCTTTATCCAGGCGCTTTAGTATCAAAAACGCTAGAAAGAGGCTTATGAACCTGCCCACACTTTGCATCAAAAAGCCGGTGATGACAACCCTTGTGATGCTATCCATCGCATTTTTTGGGTATTTTTCTTACAAAAGCCTCCCTGTATCCGACCTTCCCAATGTGGAATTTCCCACGATAACGGTATCTTTATCCTATCCTGGCGCAAGCCCTGAAACGATTTCGGCAAGCTGCGCTGTGCCTTTAGAGCGGCAGTTTATGACAATCGATGGGGTCCATACGTTATTTTCTAGAAGCCAAAACGGCTCTTTAACCGCTGTTTTGCAGTTTGTATTAGAAAAATCTATGGATAGCGCAGCAGTGGATGTGCAAGCAGCAATTAACCGCGCCCTTCCAAATTTACCAGATGACCTTCCCTCAAGCCCTACCTATAAAAAAATCAATCCAGCGCAGACTCCCATTTTATACATCGCTGTGACTTCTGATGCATTAGATAAACAAAAGCTCTATGACTACGCCAACACCTACATAGGTCAAAGGCTCAGCATTTTGCCTGGCGTATCGCAGGTCATTACCTTCGGCTCACCCTATGCTGCTCGCATCCAGATCGATCCGGGAAAACTCGCCCATATCGGCTTGACCATGAAAGATGTTGTACAAGCAGTAACAAAGGCCAACGTCGATCTACCTACAGGCGTATTGTATGGAAAAGCGCGGGAATCTACCATCGATGTCGATGGACAAATTATGTCTGCAGAAGGCTATGAGAAGTTAGTGTTACGAAGCAAAGATGGCAAAACGGTCTGTATTGGCGATGTAGGAAGAGCTGTAAACAGCTTAGAAGATGATAAATACTCGCTTACCTACAGACAGAAAAATGCAGTTAAGCCCTGCGTTGTTCTTGCAGTGCAAACCCTGCCAGGGGCAAATACGGTATCGGTTACAGATCAGATCTTTCAAACGCTTCCCAGCCTTAAAAAAGAGCTTCCCGCATCTCTTAGATACGCAACTTTATATAACAAAAAAACCATTATACTCGATTCAGTTCGCGATGTGAAACTGACCCTATGGATTGCTTTTATCCTAGTCGTGGGCATCATCTATCTATTTTTTGGTAAGTGGCAAAACACCTTAATCCCCTCTTTTGCTATCCCTCTATCGATTTTAGGTACCTTTTGTTTACTATACATCTTAGGTTATAGCTTAGATATTTTATCGCTTCTTGCATTAACCCTTTCGATTGGGTTTTTAGTGGATGATGCAATCGTTGTCCTTGAAAACATCATACGTCATGTTCATGAAGGGAAAAGCCCGCGAGATGCCGCTATGATCGGCTCAACAGAAATCACGAGTACTGTAGTGTCTATGAGCCTTTGTTTGATCAGCGTATTTTTTCCCATGCTATTTTTAGATAGTATTTTAGGTAGGTTATTTCGAGAATTCTCCCTTACCATTATGATTGCTGTAGGTTTTTCTGGCGCTATTGCTCTTTCATTAACACCTTTACTTTGTAGCCGGTGTATCAAAAAAAGGAGCCAAAAAGCCCAAAAAAGCCGCGTAGAGAGGCAAACAGAAAAATGCCAAAAAGCTCTTCTTTCCCTGTATCAAAAAGCGCTTACATGGGCTTTTAAAAAAAAGCGCTTCGTATTATTTCTAGGGTTTTTATCTTTTGTAGGATCGGTTGTTCTGATCAAAGAGATGCCCACAGATTTTCTACCGGTACAAGACGAAGGGTTTATCCAAGGCTTTACTCAATCACAAGATGGAACGTCCCCCTTTTCTCAAAAAGAAAAACAAGACCAGATAGCAGCTATTTGCGCAAATGACCCCGCTGTGCAATCGGTGGTATCGATGACATCTGTATCAAGCGTAGTGAGCGATAACCAAGGATTATTTTTTCTACAGCTAAAGCCATTAGACAAAAGAGCTTCTCTTTCCACTGTAGTAGAAGATCTACAAAAAAAAATCGAAGAGGTACCCGGTATTAACGCCTACCTTTCCCCTCTTCCTTTGATCAACTTAACCTTAGGCACGACAACAAAAGCGCTTTATCAATACTCTTTGACAGGTATCGATACCAAAACGCTTTATCCCGCAGTAGAAAAAATGGTGGCAGAAGTAAAAAAACGGCGCGATCTTTTCACCGAGGTATCTTCTGATTTGCAAATCAGCCAGCCCCAAACACAAATTACCATACGTCGAAAACAAGCCGCTGAACTCGGCATCGATGCAAGAGATATTGAGGATCTTTTTAGCTACGCTTATTCAACAAATAAAATCTCTACCATCTATGGCGCTTTGAATCAATATGACGTTATTGTGGAAACGCTACCTCAATTTTACCGAGATTCTTCTGCATTTTCCTATCTGTTTTTACGCAATAAACAAAACCTTCTTGTTCCTTTAACCCAGGTAGTCGATACCAAGGAGTCGGTAGGTCCTTTATCGATGACGCATATCAACGGACTTCCTGCAGCGACGATATCGTTTAACGTAGCTCCTGGAAAAACATTAGGCGAGGCGATTTCTGTCCTCGAAAAATATAGTGCAATGCTGCTTCCCCGTTCGGTATCAGGTAGATCCAGCGGATCTGCCGAGGTCTTTCAAAAAAGTGTACGGTCCATGGCGCTTCTTTTTCTTTTAACCGTTTTTGTCATCTATCTGATTTTAGGCATCTTATATGAACATTTTCTCCACCCGTTAACTGTGATGAGCGCGCTTTTCCCCGCTACATTTGGCGGTCTTTTCTCTCTTTACATCATGGGTAAGGCGTTATCGTTATTTTCCTTTGTCGGGATCATCATGCTGCTGGGTATTGTGATGAAAAACGGCATCATGATGGTTGATTTTGCAAATACAGCAATCAAAAAAGGATCGAGCAGCTACGATGCGATTTTCACTGCCTGCATCCTCCGTTTTCGGCCTATACTTATGACAAGTTTTGCAGCGCTTATGGGCGCTTTACCGATCGCTTTAGGTATTGGAGGGCCCAGCGCATCGACAAGAGCGCCTTTGGGGATAGCCGTTGTGGGCGGGCTATTGTTTTCTCAGGTGCTCACTTTGTTTTTAACTCCGGTGATTTTCTACTGTCTAGAAACAGCAGCAGAAAAAGTGGGAAAAATGCTCTATCCTTCCAAAAAAAAGGCTTCTAAATAAGCTACGGCCTTGGATGAAATAAATGAAACTCCTCTTGGAGCTTATGAGCGCTGATATGGGTATATACATCGGTTGTCTTGATATCTTCATGACCGAGAAGCTCTTGAATCACCCTTAACCCCGCGCCATTTTCCAGTAAATGCGTCGCATAACAGTGACGAAGGGTATGGGGAGAAATCGCTCCTTGTAGCCCAATTTTTTTCGCATACTTTCGGACAATGCGGTAAATTACAATACGATCAATGGGTTGTTTTTTCTCACTGATGAAAAGCGCTTTTTCTGAATCATGTCTATGCAAAAGATACGCATCGATGGTATCAATGGTTCTAGGTAAAAGAGGTAGCATGCGCTCTTTTTTCCCTTTACCTTGCACATGAACTGCAGATTTTTGTAGATTTTTGATCTGTAAAGCTGCGCATTCCGATGCGCGCATGCCCGATGCATATAAAAGCTCCAGTATTGCCCGATCTCTTGCTCCCAAAAAACCAGAAGAATCTGGAGCATGTAAAAGGCGATCTACTTCATCTACAGACAAAAGATTAGGTACTTTAGGAGAAAGCTTTTGTACAGATAGCTCTTGGAATAACGGTTTTTCTATCAAGTCCTTTTCATGTAAAAAATACAGAAAAGCCTTAATAGCCACAACTTTACGAAAGAAACTTGAAGGCGCGTACTGGCTATGCATTTGCTGTAAATACCCAGTGACGTCTTTTTCTTCTATTGATCCTAAAAGATGTGGAGGTTTTTGTAAAAAAGATAGCAGCTGCTTTACATCGCGCACATAAGCAGCGACGCTATGAGAAGAAAGGCCTTTTCTTAAGACCAACATCGTATGAAATTCTTGTAAAAGCTCCATACTTTAAAAGGTATAACATACTACCCATTTTCTATAGCATCTGGCTGTTGCCCCTCGTATAAAGACCAGACTTTTTCAGCTGCAGAGTTGATCATATCTGAGTCGATTAAAAGCCAGAGCAGTCCTAAAGCAAGTCCGATCAGCATAGGAAGCATCCCCCCACTAATGAGTAGGCCGATGATAAAAGATGCGATACCAATTAATGCAGCTAAAATCAAAAACGTCGCAAGCACCATTTTTTTGTAACTTTCTTTCCGGATCAAAGCGTCCAGCTTTTTAGCTTTGGCAAGCGCCCTTATATCCCCCTCATTTTGCAAGTTACCGATGAGCGCTTCTAAATCCACATTTTCTATTTCTTGCATACAAAGCGCTCCTATTCGTCTTTGCAAAGCTTCTTTTTTTCTTCTAAGAAGCTGGTCTTTCAGTACCGCTGCTTCTTGTGTATTACAACGAGCATGACTACAAACATCATAGTCTGTTATACCCGAAGATCCTTGCAGTACTTTCTCCATTTGTTTTTGGAATTTATCTAACTCTGCATTATTGACAGCTTGCTCCAGCTCTTGCGACTCTTCTTCAGATACGGTAAAAAACGAGTGTAAATAGCGCATTCTTAGTAGTAAAGTAGCCGAATCTTCAGCTCTAGTTACGCCATAGTCTTGTCGAAAAGAGGTCGTATGACGCAGTAGCATAAGCCCTTCTATTAAAACCGATATAGAAGAAGGCAAAAACACGTACGGTAGTAAAGGGGATACCGCTTTGACTAAAGCAGCGTTTTTCATAAATTTAGCCCACACCTGAATAGTAGAAAGCGCGCCGCCTATAAATAAAGATGCGCCCGATATAGCGGTCATAGCGCTATAAGAGCCCCTTTCCACATCCGCATCTTGCCCAGATTGGACCGCTTCTTGTCCCGCTTTTGCAAGGAGTTTCGCTCCTGTTCCTAAGCTTCCTAAGCTACCAACGCCATTGACTACATTTAAAGCGCCTTTGCTTATAGAAGTAGGTATGCTACCGCATACCCGTTTCGATAGGCGGGAAACTGGACGATACTTAGCGCCGATATTATGTGCACTAGATACAATGGATGCGCATCCCCCTACTATATCTGTAGTAGGAAGGGTTTCCCAAATTGTGTAGAGTCCAGTTCTAGATTCAGAATCTCTGGGTCTCTGTAAGGAGTGAGCTGGAAAGACACTAGCCATAAATTCCCTTTAGTTCAACTAAATTATATTTATAATTACAATTAGTGTCAATAAATTATTACGATTAATTAAATAATAAATACGTAGTTATATTATAAACGGGTTATATCTGACCGAATCCAAGCTTTTGTTTGGAATACCCTAGCCTGCAAGATCTGCAGCAAGGAAAGGAGTGTAAAATAGGCAAAAGAGGAATTTTTACCTAAGTTATTTTTATTAGGTTTTTTAAGACTAAATTTATGTAAATTAAAAAACTGAGAAGAAACAGCAATTTGTCTAGGAGACTGCTTTAGAGATCTACCATTTACTAGGATTTGGGCCTTTCTTTGCAAAGCGTTTACACCGGGAGAATCAATTTCTAATCTGTTTATTGGAGCTGAATAGTACATTGATATTCTTTTAAAAGACTCTAAAGCAATGGTTTGAATCAATTCTTCATGGTGTTTTGCTCGAGAAGGGCTACCTGTACCTTCCACGGTAACGCGGTAATTACTGCCTTGATAAGATATATTTGTAGTAATATGCATAATCATCCTTTAATACTATTTTACCTTATTTTAAAGAAAATGTAAAGTTTTTATTTATAGACGGAAAAACCAGATCGACTATAGTAAATAAAAAAGCCGGAGCGCGCCTATGGATCGATTTTCTACCTTAGTCCTTTTAGGGCCTCCAGGTTCAGGAAAAGGATCGATCGGCAAAACGCTTTCTTTACTGCGGTGGGGAAAGCATATCTCATCTGGCGATGTGCTTAGAAGCATTAGTCCTCGCTCTTCTTTAGGTCAAGAGTTTCAAAAAAGGGCAAAAAAAGGTCTTTTGATGCCAGATGAAGAAGTGGTATCTTGCGTCAAAAAGTATCTTGAAAAAGAGGAAAAGCTGCGCCTGCTTTCTAAAAAACGGGACTATTTGATCTTAGACGGTATTCCAAGAACAGAGCGGCAAGTGGAGCTTTTACAGCCTTTTATTGCAGTGCGCCTTGTGATCTGTCTATACGTAAAAGATCAACAAGTCCTCGCTCAGCGTATAGCAGGAAGAGCCAAAAAACAGAAAAGAGTCGATGATCAAGATCCCATGGTTTTGAAAAAACGACTTGAAGAATATGAAACAAAAACAGCTGGTATCATTAAAAAATACCCTTCCCATATCGTAGCTAGTGTAGCTGCTGATCAGCCTTTAGTTAAGGTATTTCAAGAGGCGCTGCAGCATATTTGCAAAACCTTTTAAGAAAAATTGCTATACCAACTGTTTTTTCAGCCAAAATGAAACAAATTACAGCTCTATTTCTGCAGCGAATTTTTAATAAATCTAGAAATTTAATTTTAATATGCAGTTTTTGTTATTAAAACAATATAAAAATTAATATTCATTGACTTTTAACGTTTTTTATTATAAAATAAATAAAAGATGAATTCTGTTTATTAACCTTTTACGAGGTATGTTTATGTATAATAAAAAACAGCAAAAATTAGCCCGTTTAGAAAGCCTTCTCGATTACTACCAAACCGAATTAGACCAGCTACAAGATCTTTTAGTCCGCTGCGGCTTTACTGATGGAATCGCCACCTTAAAAGAATCTGCCAAAGCGCTTTTAAGCGATTGACATCCTCTCCCACTTAAAGGAAGGAGATTCGTAAAGGTTGCTAACCGCAACTTACGAGCAGGTGTGCATCGCTGCTTTCTGCTGGTTCCTGCTTCACCGAAGATTCTAACGAATCTACTCCACAGGCTAATACCCGGTGTCCTCGGGCTAAACTATTCATGGCTCCTACATCGTCGGCATTTGCCGTATGCTCACAATTCTCACATACGAATCGAGATTGGCTTTTGCGATTTTTTGGTGGTTGGTGATTGCAACAGGGACATATTTGGCTTGTATGGTGCGGGGGAACTTTGAATTGAACAATGGGAGGAAATTGGGTGAGCTCTACATCCTCCACCTGAAGGAAGAGGCTTTGCGCTCTACTTTTGGTAAATCGCTTAGGTTTTTGTCTAAATACAAGGAATTTTTTCCAACAAAGCTATCCTAAAACCAGCAGATCTACACGACTTTGTTAGAAGGCCTGTGACATCTTTCTTGCTATTTTCTTCTAACGTTGGTAGCATGAAACTTCTCTAAAATCTAATTTAGGATGTATTTATGGCAAAACTCATTTTTGAAGATACCGGAGAAGAAGCCAATTTAGAAGATGGATCTTCGATTACAGAAGCTTGTGAAGAAGCAGGCGTACCTTTTGCTTGTACAGAAGGCGTTTGCGGAACTTGCGTTATCGAGGTAAACGATCCCAAAGAGATGGAGAATCTTTCAGAGTTTACTGAAGCAGAGCAAGATTTTCTCGGAGACATGGAACACGAGCGCCTTGCATGCCAATGCAAAATCAAACAAGGCAAAGTAAAAATACGATTTTAAGGTAGAAAGTTCAGATTATGGATCAAACAAGCACACAAAATCCTTCGATAAAACCTATAACGCTGACGCAAAAAGCAGCGAAAAAATTTCTCGAAATTTTAGAAGAGGAAGGAAAACAAGGCTACGGACTGCGATTAAAAGAGATGGCAGGTGGATGCTCCGGCTATAAGCATGTTCTTGATTTTTCTGCAGAAGCAAATAAAGATACCGATGCAGTTTTTACTTCAGAGGGCGTGGATATTCATGTAGATAAAAATGAACTAACAAGGCTTGCTGGTGCATTGATTGACTATGTAGATGATTTGCAAAATCCTGGTTTTCGCGTGCGCAATCCAAACATCAAATCTTCCTGCGGCTGCGGCTCTTCGCATAGCTATTGATCTATGCATATACTGTAGTCGCCTATAATCCATTCTTATATCTATGCCTTTAAGAATTATCTTACCGTATTTTCTAACTAAATCAGATAAAAACTGTTTCCAAAAAAAAGATCCCTGGGTTAAACAGACGAAATGTAGGGAGAAGTAAAACTATATGAATATCAAAAGCGAAAGACTAAAAAAATTAGAAGTAGAACTCGAAGATCTAGAGCAGTGGCTTAAACTCGGACTTGTCCCGAAAAAAGACATTGAAAAACATAAAGAAGAAATCCAGCTCATTCAAGAAAGAATTGAAGAAGAAAAAGAGCGCCTTCGCTTCCTCAAAGAAAATGGGGAAATTGATGAATATGTGATCCCCAAAAAGTCCCCTTCTAGGCAAATTTATCCCGACCCACATACGATGCCTGATATGGAAGTCGATATGACTGATGCGGGTCTTGATATGGAAACCGATCAATTTGAAACAGAAACCTCTGAAACGCAAGCAGGAGATGAAGCAACTTTTGCAGACGATGAGGATGAAGAAGATCCGTTTTCCGATCGCAACCGCTGGAAGCGTGGGATCATGGAAGATCCCGATGCCGACAATTGGTGATCTTAGCCTATATTTTCATCTTCCTTTTTGCCGAAAAAAATGTCCTTATTGCGATTTTTATGTAGTAACGGATCCATCTTTAAAAACATCTTTTCTCAAAGGGATCCTACAAGAGCTTTTTTTCTATTCTTCTCTACTGGAAAATAGCCGCCTTGTTTCTATTTATTTAGGAGGAGGTACTCCATCGGTTTTTCCCGAAGGGTGTGAAAAAATTTTGCAAGCTCTATCGCCTTTCATCGATCCCTCAGTTGAAATCACCTGTGAAGTCAACCCAGAAGATCTATCAGAAGAGCTTGTCAGCCGTTTAAAACAAGCTGGAGTCAATAGACTAAGTATTGGGGTCCAGTCGTTTCAAAGGCCCCTTCTTAACGTGATTAAAAGGCCTTTCCCTAGCGTTGAAGCAATTGAAAAGGCCCATAAGACTATCTCTAATTTATCGATCGATAAATTAGAGATAGTCTTATGGGCCTTTTCAATTGCTTCAACGCTAGGGAAAGGCCTTTTAATCACGTTAAGAAGGGGCCTTTGAAACGACTGGACCCCAATACTTAGTCTATTGACTCCAGCTTGTTTTAAACGGCTGACAAGCTCTTCTGATAGATCTTCTGGGTTGACTTCACAGGTGATTTCAACTGAGGGATCGATGAAAGGCGATAGAGCTTGCAAAATTTTTTCACACCCTTCGGGAAAAACCGATGGAGTACCTCCTCCTAAATAAATAGAAACAAGGCGGCTATTTTCCAGTAGAGAAGAATAGAAAAAAAGCTCTTGTAGGATCCCTTTGAGAAAAGATGTTTTTAAAGATGGATCCGTTACTACATAAAAATCGCAATAAGGACATTTTTTTCGGCAAAAAGGAAGATGAAAATATAGGCTAAGATCACCAATTGTCGGCATCGGGATCTTCCATGATCCCACGCTTCCAGCGGTTGCGATCGGAAAACGGATCTTCTTCATCCTCATCGTCTGCAAAAGTTGCTTCATCTCCTGCTTGCGTTTCAGAGGTTTCTGTTTCAAATTGATCGGTTTCCATATCAAGACCCGCATCAGTCATATCGACTTCCATATCAGGCATCGTATGTGGGTCGGGATAAATTTGCCTAGAAGGGGACTTTTTGGGGATCACATATTCATCAATTTCCCCATTTTCTTTGAGGAAGCGAAGGCGCTCTTTTTCTTCTTCAATTCTTTCTTGAATGAGCTGGATTTCTTCTTTATGTTTTTCAATGTCTTTTTTCGGGACAAGTCCGAGTTTAAGCCACTGCTCTAGATCTTCGAGTTCTACTTCTAATTTTTTTAGTCTTTCGCTTTTGATATTCATATAGTTTTACTTCTCCCTACATTTCGTCTGTTTAACCCAGGGATCTTTTTTTTGGAAACAGTTTTTATCTGATTTAGTTAGAAAATACGGTAAGATAATTCTTAAAGGCATAGATATAAGAATGGATTATAGGCGACTACAGTATATGCATAGATCAATAGCTATGCGAAGAGCCGCAGCCGCAGGAAGATTTGATGTTTGGATTGCGCACGCGAAAACCAGGATTTTGCAAATCATCTACATAGTCAATCAATGCACCAGCAAGCCTTGTTAGTTCATTTTTATCTACATGAATATCCACGCCCTCTGAAGTAAAAACTGCATCGGTATCTTTATTTGCTTCTGCAGAAAAATCAAGAACATGCTTATAGCCGGAGCATCCACCTGCCATCTCTTTTAATCGCAGTCCGTAGCCTTGTTTTCCTTCCTCTTCTAAAATTTCGAGAAATTTTTTCGCTGCTTTTTGCGTCAGCGTTATAGGTTTTATCGAAGGATTTTGTGTGCTTGTTTGATCCATAATCTGAACTTTCTACCTTAAAATCGTATTTTTACTTTGCCTTGTTTGATTTTGCATTGGCATGCAAGGCGCTCGTGTTCCATGTCTCCGAGAAAATCTTGCTCTGCTTCAGTAAACTCTGAAAGATTCTCCATCTCTTTGGGATCGTTTACCTCGATAACGCAAGTTCCGCAAACGCCTTCTGTACAAGCAAAAGGTACGCCTGCTTCTTCACAAGCTTCTGTAATCGAAGATCCATCTTCTAAATTGGCTTCTTCTCCGGTATCTTCAAAAATGAGTTTTGCCATAAATACATCCTAAATTAGATTTTAGAGAAGTTTCATGCTACCAACGTTAGAAGAAAATAGCAAGAAAGATGTCACAGGCCTTCTAACAAAGTCGTGTAGATCTGCTGGTTTTAGGATAGCTTTGTTGGAAAAAATTCCTTGTATTTAGACAAAAACCTAAGCGATTTACCAAAAGTAGAGCGCAAAGCCTCTTCCTTCAGGTGGAGGATGTAGAGCTCACCCAATTTCCTCCCATTGTTCAATTCAAAGTTCCCCCGCACCATACAAGCCAAATATGTCCCTGTTGCAATCACCAACCACCAAAAAATCGCAAAAGCCAATCTCGATTCGTATGTGAGAATTGTGAGCATACGGCAAATGCCGACGATGTAGGAGCCATGAATAGTTTAGCCCGAGGACACCGGGTATTAGCCTGTGGAGTAGATTCGTTAGAATCTTCGGTGAAGCAGGAACCAGCAGAAAGCAGCGATGCACACCTGCTCGTAAGTTGCGGTTAGCAACCTTTACGAATCTCCTTCCTTTAAGTGGGAGAGGATGTCAATCGCTTAAAAGCGCTTTGGCAGATTCTTTTAAGGTGGCGATTCCATCAGTAAAGCCGCAGCGGACTAAAAGATCTTGTAGCTGGTCTAATTCGGTTTGGTAGTAATCGAGAAGGCTTTCTAAACGGGCTAATTTTTGCTGTTTTTTATTATACATAAACATACCTCGTAAAAGGTTAATAAACAGAATTCATCTTTTATTTATTTTATAATAAAAAACGTTAAAAGTCAATGAATATTAATTTTTATATTGTTTTAATAACAAAAACTGCATATTAAAATTAAATTTCTAGATTTATTAAAAATTCGCTGCAGAAATAGAGCTGTAATTTGTTTCATTTTGGCTGAAAAAACAGTTGGTATAGCAATTTTTCTTAAAAGGTTTTGCAAATATGCTGCAGCGCCTCTTGAAATACCTTAACTAAAGGCTGATCAGCAGCTACACTAGCTACGATATGGGAAGGGTATTTTTTAATGATACCAGCTGTTTTTGTTTCATATTCTTCAAGTCGTTTTTTCAAAACCATGGGATCTTGATCATCGACTCTTTTCTGTTTTTTGGCTCTTCCTGCTATACGCTGAGCGAGGACTTGTTGATCTTTTACGTATAGACAGATCACAAGGCGCACTGCAATAAAAGGCTGTAAAAGCTCCACTTGCCGCTCTGTTCTTGGAATACCGTCTAAGATCAAATAGTCCCGTTTTTTAGAAAGCAGGCGCAGCTTTTCCTCTTTTTCAAGATACTTTTTGACGCAAGATACCACTTCTTCATCTGGCATCAAAAGACCTTTTTTTGCCCTTTTTTGAAACTCTTGACCTAAAGAAGAGCGAGGACTAATGCTTCTAAGCACATCGCCAGATGAGATATGCTTTCCCCACCGCAGTAAAGAAAGCGTTTTGCCGATCGATCCTTTTCCTGAACCTGGAGGCCCTAAAAGGACTAAGGTAGAAAATCGATCCATAGGCGCGCTCCGGCTTTTTTATTTACTATAGTCGATCTGGTTTTTCCGTCTATAAATAAAAACTTTACATTTTCTTTAAAATAAGGTAAAATAGTATTAAAGGATGATTATGCATATTACTACAAATATATCTTATCAAGGCAGTAATTACCGCGTTACCGTGGAAGGTACAGGTAGCCCTTCTCGAGCAAAACACCATGAAGAATTGATTCAAACCATTGCTTTAGAGTCTTTTAAAAGAATATCAATGTACTATTCAGCTCCAATAAACAGATTAGAAATTGATTCTCCCGGTGTAAACGCTTTGCAAAGAAAGGCCCAAATCCTAGTAAATGGTAGATCTCTAAAGCAGTCTCCTAGACAAATTGCTGTTTCTTCTCAGTTTTTTAATTTACATAAATTTAGTCTTAAAAAACCTAATAAAAATAACTTAGGTAAAAATTCCTCTTTTGCCTATTTTACACTCCTTTCCTTGCTGCAGATCTTGCAGGCTAGGGTATTCCAAACAAAAGCTTGGATTCGGTCAGATATAACCCGTTTATAATATAACTACGTATTTATTATTTAATTAATCGTAATAATTTATTGACACTAATTGTAATTATAAATATAATTTAGTTGAACTAAAGGGAATTTATGGCTAGTGTCTTTCCAGCTCACTCCTTACAGAGACCCAGAGATTCTGAATCTAGAACTGGACTCTACACAATTTGGGAAACCCTTCCTACTACAGATATAGTAGGGGGATGCGCATCCATTGTATCTAGTGCACATAATATCGGCGCTAAGTATCGTCCAGTTTCCCGCCTATCGAAACGGGTATGCGGTAGCATACCTACTTCTATAAGCAAAGGCGCTTTAAATGTAGTCAATGGCGTTGGTAGCTTAGGAAGCTTAGGAACAGGAGCGAAACTCCTTGCAAAAGCGGGACAAGAAGCGGTCCAATCTGGGCAAGATGCGGATGTGGAAAGGGGCTCTTATAGCGCTATGACCGCTATATCGGGCGCATCTTTATTTATAGGCGGCGCGCTTTCTACTATTCAGGTGTGGGCTAAATTTATGAAAAACGCTGCTTTAGTCAAAGCGGTATCCCCTTTACTACCGTACGTGTTTTTGCCTTCTTCTATATCGGTTTTAATAGAAGGGCTTATGCTACTGCGTCATACGACCTCTTTTCGACAAGACTATGGCGTAACTAGAGCTGAAGATTCGGCTACTTTACTACTAAGAATGCGCTATTTACACTCGTTTTTTACCGTATCTGAAGAAGAGTCGCAAGAGCTGGAGCAAGCTGTCAATAATGCAGAGTTAGATAAATTCCAAAAACAAATGGAGAAAGTACTGCAAGGATCTTCGGGTATAACAGACTATGATGTTTGTAGTCATGCTCGTTGTAATACACAAGAAGCAGCGGTACTGAAAGACCAGCTTCTTAGAAGAAAAAAAGAAGCTTTGCAAAGACGAATAGGAGCGCTTTGTATGCAAGAAATAGAAAATGTGGATTTAGAAGCGCTCATCGGTAACTTGCAAAATGAGGGGGATATAAGGGCGCTTGCCAAAGCTAAAAAGCTGGACGCTTTGATCCGGAAAGAAAGTTACAAAAAAATGGTGCTTGCGACGTTTTTGATTTTAGCTGCATTAATTGGTATCGCATCTTTTATCATCGGCCTACTCATTAGTGGGGGGATGCTTCCTATGCTGATCGGACTTGCTTTAGGACTGCTCTGGCTTTTAATCGACTCAGATATGATCAACTCTGCAGCTGAAAAAGTCTGGTCTTTATACGAGGGGCAACAGCCAGATGCTATAGAAAATGGGTAGTATGTTATACCTTTTAAAGTATGGAGCTTTTACAAGAATTTCATACGATGTTGGTCTTAAGAAAAGGCCTTTCTTCTCATAGCGTCGCTGCTTATGTGCGCGATGTAAAGCAGCTGCTATCTTTTTTACAAAAACCTCCACATCTTTTAGGATCAATAGAAGAAAAAGACGTCACTGGGTATTTACAGCAAATGCATAGCCAGTACGCGCCTTCAAGTTTCTTTCGTAAAGTTGTGGCTATTAAGGCTTTTCTGTATTTTTTACATGAAAAGGACTTGATAGAAAAACCGTTATTCCAAGAGCTATCTGTACAAAAGCTTTCTCCTAAAGTACCTAATCTTTTGTCTGTAGATGAAGTAGATCGCCTTTTACATGCTCCAGATTCTTCTGGTTTTTTGGGAGCAAGAGATCGGGCAATACTGGAGCTTTTATATGCATCGGGCATGCGCGCATCGGAATGCGCAGCTTTACAGATCAAAAATCTACAAAAATCTGCAGTTCATGTGCAAGGTAAAGGGAAAAAAGAGCGCATGCTACCTCTTTTACCTAGAACCATTGATACCATCGATGCGTATCTTTTGCATAGACATGATTCAGAAAAAGCGCTTTTCATCAGTGAGAAAAAACAACCCATTGATCGTATTGTAATTTACCGCATTGTCCGAAAGTATGCGAAAAAAATTGGGCTACAAGGAGCGATTTCTCCCCATACCCTTCGTCACTGTTATGCGACGCATTTACTGGAAAATGGCGCGGGGTTAAGGGTGATTCAAGAGCTTCTCGGTCATGAAGATATCAAGACAACCGATGTATATACCCATATCAGCGCTCATAAGCTCCAAGAGGAGTTTCATTTATTTCATCCAAGGCCGTAGCTTATTTAGAAGCCTTTTTTTTGGAAGGATAGAGCATTTTTCCCACTTTTTCTGCTGCTGTTTCTAGACAGTAGAAAATCACCGGAGTTAAAAACAAAGTGAGCACCTGAGAAAACAATAGCCCGCCCACAACGGCTATCCCCAAAGGCGCTCTTGTCGATGCGCTGGGCCCTCCAATACCTAAAGCGATCGGTAAAGCGCCCATAAGCGCTGCAAAACTTGTCATAAGTATAGGCCGAAAACGGAGGATGCAGGCAGTGAAAATCGCATCGTAGCTGCTCGATCCTTTTTTGATTGCTGTATTTGCAAAATCAACCATCATGATGCCGTTTTTCATCACAATACCCAGCAGCATGATGCTCCCGACAAAGGAAAATAACGATAACGCCTTACCCATGATGTAAAGAGAGAAAAGACCGCCAAATGTAGCGGGGAAAAGCGCGCTCATCACAGTTAACGGGTGGAGAAAATGTTCATATAAGATGCCTAAAATCAGATAGATGACAAAAACGGTTAAAAGAAAAAGAAGCGCCATGGACCGTACACTTTTTTGAAAGACCTCGGCAGATCCGCTGGATCTACCTGATACCGAACGGGGAAGCAGCATTGCACTATATTTTTCGAGGACAGAAATCGCCTCGCCTAATGTTTTTCCAGGAGCTACGTTAAACGATATCGTCGCTGCAGGAAGTCCGTTGATATGCGTCATCGATAAAGGACCTACCGACTCCTTGGTATCGACTACCTGGGTTAAAGGAACAAGAAGGTTTTGTTTATTGCGTAAAAACAGATAGGAAAATGCAGAAGAATCTCGGTAAAATTGAGGTAGCGTTTCCACAATAACGTCATATTGATTCAAAGCGCCATAGATGGTAGAGATTTTATTTGTTGAATAAGCGTAGCTAAAAAGATCCTCAATATCTCTTGCATCGATGCCGAGTTCAGCGGCTTGTTTTCGACGTATGGTAATTTGTGTTTGGGGCTGGCTGATTTGCAAATCAGAAGATACCTCGGTGAAAAGATCGCGCCGTTTTTTTACTTCTGCCACCATTTTTTCTACTGCGGGATAAAGCGTTTTGGTATCGATACCTGTCAAAGAGTATTGATAAAGCGCTTTTGTTGTCGTGCCTAAGGTTAAGTTGATCAAAGGAAGAGGGGAAAGGTAGGCGTTAATACCGGGTACCTCTTCGATTTTTTTTTGTAGATCTTCTACTACAGTGGAAAGAGAAGCTCTTTTGTCTAATGGCTTTAGCTGTAGAAAAAATAATCCTTGGTTATCGCTCACTACGCTTGATACAGATGTCATCGATACCACCGATTGCACAGCGGGGTCATTTGCGCAAATAGCTGCTATCTGGTCTTGTTTTTCTTTTTGAGAAAAGGGGGACGTTCCATCTTGTGATTGAGTAAAGCCTTGGATAAACCCTTCGTCTTGTACCGGTAGAAAATCTGTGGGCATCTCTTTGATCAGAACAACCGATCCTACAAAAGATAAAAACCCTAGAAATAATACGAAGCGCTTTTTTTTAAAAGCCCATGTAAGCGCTTTTTGATACAGGGAAAGAAGAGCTTTTTGGCATTTTTCTGTTTGCCTCTCTACGCGGCTTTTTTGGGCTTTTTGGCTCCTTTTTTTGATACACCGGCTACAAAGTAAAGGTGTTAATGAAAGAGCAATAGCGCCAGAAAAACCTACAGCAATCATAATGGTAAGGGAGAATTCTCGAAATAACCTACCTAAAATACTATCTAAAAATAGCATGGGAAAAAATACGCTGATCAAACAAAGGCTCATAGACACTACAGTACTCGTGATTTCTGTTGAGCCGATCATAGCGGCATCTCGCGGGCTTTTCCCTTCATGAACATGACGTATGATGTTTTCAAGGACAACGATTGCATCATCCACTAAAAACCCAATCGAAAGGGTTAATGCAAGAAGCGATAAAATATCTAAGCTATAACCTAAGATGTATAGTAAACAAAAGGTACCTAAAATCGATAGAGGGATAGCAAAAGAGGGGATTAAGGTGTTTTGCCACTTACCAAAAAATAGATAGATGATGCCCACGACTAGGATAAAAGCAATCCATAGGGTCAGTTTCACATCGCGAACTGAATCGAGTATAATGGTTTTTTTGTTATATAAAGTTGCGTATCTAAGAGATGCGGGAAGCTCTTTTTTAAGGCTGGGAAGCGTTTGAAAGATCTGATCTGTAACCGATACCGTATTTGCCCCTGGCAGGGTTTGCACTGCAAGAACAACGCAGGGCTTAACTGCATTTTTCTGTCTGTAGGTAAGCGAGTATTTATCATCTTCTAAGCTGTTTACAGCTCTTCCTACATCGCCAATACAGACCGTTTTGCCATCTTTGCTTCGTAACACTAACTTCTCATAGCCTTCTGCAGACATAATTTGTCCATCGACATCGATGGTAGATTCCCGCGCTTTTCCATACAATACGCCTGTAGGTAGATCGACGTTGGCCTTTGTTACTGCTTGTACAACATCTTTCATGGTCAAGCCGATATGGGCGAGTTTTCCCGGATCGATCTGGATGCGAGCAGCATAGGGTGAGCCGAAGGTAATGACCTGCGATACGCCAGGCAAAATGCTGAGCCTTTGACCTATGTAGGTGTTGGCGTAGTCATAGAGCTTTTGTTTATCTAATGCATCAGAAGTCACAGCGATGTATAAAATGGGAGTCTGCGCTGGATTGATTTTTTTATAGGTAGGGCTTGAGGGAAGGTCATCTGGTAAATTTGGAAGGGCGCGGTTAATTGCTGCTTGCACATCCACTGCTGCGCTATCCATAGATTTTTCTAATACAAACTGCAAAACAGCGGTTAAAGAGCCGTTTTGGCTTCTAGAAAATAACGTATGGACCCCATCGATTGTCATAAACTGCCGCTCTAAAGGCACAGCGCAGCTTGCCGAAATCGTTTCAGGGCTTGCGCCAGGATAGGATAAAGATACCGTTATCGTGGGAAATTCCACATTGGGAAGGTCGGATACAGGGAGGCTTTTGTAAGAAAAATACCCAAAAAATGCGATGGATAGCATCACAAGGGTTGTCATCACCGGCTTTTTGATGCAAAGTGTGGGCAGGTTCATAAGCCTCTTTCTAGCGTTTTTGATACTAAAGCGCCTGGATAAAGGTTTTGACTGCCTGCAATCACCACTTCTTCATCGGGCTGGAGCCCTTTAGAAATACAAATCTCATCTCCATACCTTTGTCCGGTACTGATAAAGCGCATAGCTGCTACATTTTGTCCGTTAATGACAAAGACAAAAGCGCCTTTACTGCTGCGGTTTACCGCGCTAAAAGGGATCATCAGCGCATCTTTTTGTATCGATAAAATCAAGCGCACTTGGACATATTTTCCCGGCCAAAGCGCCTCTTCTTTATTAGAAAATACAGAGCGAAGGGTAATCGTTCCTGTATCTGGGTCGATTTGGTTGTTGATCATCTCAAGTTTTCCCTGCCAGCTGATTTGCTTCGTTGGATCCAAAGCTGTTGTGCGCAAAGGGCCCTGCTTTTTCCTATACTTACGAATCACCCCAAGGTCTTTTTCAGGTAGGGAAAAAGAGACGTACATGGGATGCATTTGATGGATCGTGACAAGCGTTTTTTGATCATCTCCTGTAAGGATATTGCCTTCATCAATTTTTAAGATGCCAGCTCTTCCTTTGATAGGGGAATAGATCCAGCAGTAGCCGAGTTCTACGCGCGCTTTTTGTAGATTTGCTTCCGCTTGTTTTACAGCGCCTTCTGCTGCGTGTAGCTTGCTTTTTAGCGCATCGAACTGCAGTTTTGCATAGTAATCTTCATCGGTTAAAGGAGAAAAACGGACTACTTTTTCTCTTGCTATATCTAAATTAGCAAGGCGCTGTTGCAAGACGCCTTCTGCTTTTTTTACTTCTGCTTCCAATGTTCTTGGATCGATCGTAAAAAGAAGATCTCCTTTTTTAATTGGGCTCCCTTCTTGAAAATATACCCCTGTGATTTGACCTTGTACGCGGGAGGTGACATCTACCCGTAATATAGGCTCAACCCTACCTATTGTATCGCGGTATAGGGGGATATCTATCTGACGGACCTTGGCTGTTTTTACAGGAAAAACAGGAGAAATAGGCGGCTTTTTTTCTCTAGAACAGGAAAAAAAAACGATGCAGAAAAGTATACAAATGGGTCTCATAATACCTCTTCTGTAAAACCGAAGGCGCCTGTGCTATAGGCGATTTCTGCTAGCGATTGGTACCAATTTTTTTTGGCTTCAGCAAGTTTTGCTCTTGCATCAGCAAGAGAGCTTTGCGCAGAAAGCACATCTAAAATCGTATTGACGCCTAACCGGTAGTTTTCTGTAGCGATACGAAACTGTTTTTTCGCTTCTTTGAGGTATTCTTCTGTAAAACCGAGGGCATCTTTTGCTGCAATGAGATTTGTACGCGCATTTTGGATTTCGCTAACGACACTCAGCTCTTTAGACAAGAGCTCAGCTGCGCTTTTTTCTAAATCCGCCTGCTTTTGTTTTATTTGATTTTCTACCATAAACCCCTCGAATAAAGGCAGTTCTAACTTTAGAAGAAAAGCCCAGTGGTAATCCTCATCTTGCGCATGGTCGTACCAGTATTTTCCTAAATCAAAAGAAGCATCCACTTTAGGAAAATGCCCTGAGCGCGCTTTTACAAGATCTGCTTTTTTTTCCGCTACTTTAGCTATAGATGCTTGTAGATCAGGGCGGCATTTTTGCGCTTTTGCAATAAGAAGATCTGCATCTTCTATGCAGCTTTTTACCACTACTTTTTTCGGCAAAGGCTGTACGTTGAAAGAGATGTTTGCGGGAAGCCCTAGATCTTTTGCTAGCTGAGAAAACTGGCGAAGCGTAGCTTTTTTTTGTCCAATCATCGCAATTTTTTTCTGGATGAAATGCGTTTTTGCCTGGGATATATCGCCTGCTGCAAATACACCTACGCGGCCTTTTTCTTCTGCTGCTTGGAGCGTAACAGACGCATTTTCTACGTCAGCTTCTAACGCTAAAAGACGCTCTTTTTCATATAAATAGGTGTAGTAGTCGTCCATTACGATTTGTATCGCTGTTTGAATCGTGCGGTTATGCGTTAAATCGGCAAAAAGCAGGCTTTTTCTTGCAGCATCAGAACTTGCTTTTCTCGCTCCAAAATCTAGTAGGGTATAGGTGATCTGCATTTCAGGGCCTGTCGTAGTCAGTAGATAGGGAATTGTGAAGGTTTCCGATAGGGAAAACGTTTGTCTTTCTCTTTGGTATTTTGCAGATGCATCAATTTTTGGAAGGTACGCTGCCTCGGACTGGGCGTAAATTGCTGCTTTAGACCGCGCTTCTGCCCACGAGGATTTAATATTAAAATTATTATAAAGAGCGATATCGATAAGTTCTGCTAAAGATAGGTCGTGATCATCATAATCTTTAGGGATATAGGTAGTAAAATACTTAGAGGAAAGAAGGCAGCTATCTTCTGCATCGATTTGCCACATCGCATTAGGTAATGAAGGAGCAAGCGCGTAGGGATCGACAAGAGCCTTTGTATGACTACAGCTAGAAAGTAGGGATCCCCCCAAAAACAACAAAATGTATCTCTTTTTCATGCGGCAGAGCTATTCCACGGAATTTCGAAAGAGGGATTTTGTCCACTCCTCCCTTGATACGGTTTTTAGAGAATATTACCGATTGGAGTCAAGCTTTTTATGAAGAAGGGTGTTGACTACTTCAGGCGACGCTTTGCCTTTGGTGGATTTCATCACCTGTCCCACGAGAAAAGAAAACGCTTTTTGTTTACCGTTTTTAAAGCCTTCAATCGACTGGGGGTGATCTTGCAGGATTTTTTCTACAATAGGCTCGATGATAGCCGGATCACTCATAGGCAAATAATCGGGATTTTCCTGAACGATAGTCTGGGGTGATGTATGGGGTTTTTTCATCATCTCATCTGCAATACTTTTTGCAATCCTTGAGGTGATGGTTTTATCTTCGATTAAGGTGATCAAAGAGCCGATATGCTTTTCTGGTATGCTGGTAGATAAAAAGTGTTTTCCCGCTTCTTTTGCTCTACCAAAAAACTCGATGGTAATCCAGTTTGCAAGCAAATTTGCCGATAAAGAAGAGGGGCAAAAAGAAAGAGCTTCTTCAAAATAGTCGGCAAGGGCTTTTTCTTCTGTCAGGATCTCTGCTGCATCTTTTGATAATTGGAGCTGCTCTTTGTAGCGGTTTTTTCGCGCTCTTCTTAGCTCTGGAAGGGAGCATGTGAGCCGTTCAATGAGTTCTTCTTCAATCATCAGTGGGGGAATATCTGGCTCAGGCATATACCTATAGTCTTCTGCGCTTTCTTTTTTGCGCATAACGGTCAGTGTTTTTTGCACTGGATCAAACCGGCAAGTAGAAGAGGCGATTACAGCATGGGGATCTTTTTCATAGATGGCAATTTGTCTCGATATTTCTTGGTTGATCGCGAGTTCTAAAAAATGAAAAGAATTGATGTTTTTGATTTCCACTTTATTTCTAAGCGTAGTCTCCCCTTGAGGCCTAACCGATATATTCGCATCCATTCTAAGCTGGCCTTGGTCCATATTGGCGTCTGAGGCGCCGATATACTGAAAAATTGATTTGATTTCTTTGGCGTAAAGAGCAGCTTCGCTTGCGCTTTTTAAGCAAGGAGCAGAAATGATTTCCATTAAGGGGGCTCCTGCTCGATTATCATCGACTCCAGTAAAGCTAGAAAAATGTTTCAATGTTCCCGCATCATCTTCTAGATGCGCTGCTGTGATCTCCACTTTTTTCACGCTATCTTCTAAAGAAATTTCGACGTAGCCATTTTTTACAATGGGATGGAAAAATTGTGTGATTTGGAAATTTCTAGGCGAGTCGGGATAAAAGTAGGACTTGCGATCAAAAGAGCTTTGCCTAGATATATCTGCATTGACAGCTAGGCCAAATTGCACCGCTTTTTCTACCGCTGCTTCATTTAGCAGTGGTAGGGACCCAGGCTGCCCTGTACAAATAGTAGAAATATTTTGGTTGGGGTTTTCTCCAAAGGTATTGGGAGCGGGAGAAAAAAGCTTAGTGTGGGTGTTGAGCTGCACATGGATCTCAAGACCAATGACTACATCCCAGTCTTTAAGCGAAGTCATAGGAAACCTTTAGGTAGCGTTTTGTAAAGAGGCGCTGTTTGTTCAAACGCATAGCCTGCTTGCAGCACCGCTGCATCTTGTAGTTTAGGTCCAATGATTTGTAGGCTCATTGGCTTATTTTTGCTATCAATACCAGAGGGTACAGAAATAGCGGGAAGTCCAGCTAAGCTTGCAGGAATAGTTAAGCTATCTTGTAAATACATCTCAAAGGGATCGGGAAAAGAGCCCAAGGCAAAAGCGGTGACAGGGCATGTAGGCATTGCGATAAAGTCTGTTTTATTAAAAGCGTTATGAAACGCTTCTGCAATCAGATAGCGAATCTTTTGCGCTTTTCGATAAAATTCATCTCGATGTCCTGAAGAAAGGACAAAGGTTCCAAGTAAGATCCGTTTTTTTACTTCTTGACCAAATCCACTATCGCGTGAGTATTTATATACCTCTTCAAAAGATGCCGCTTGAGGCGTTCTTATCCCATGACGAATCCCATCAAAACGGGCGAGATTAGTCGAGGCTTCTGCTGTCGCTAAAATGTAGTATACAGCAATAGAATAGCGCAAGATATCGAGGTCTACATCGACGAGAGTAGCTCCTAAAGACTCCATCCTTTTTAACGAGTCTTGAAAATCGGTTTTTACCTCACCTTTTAAATCTTCCAGTAGTTTGTGGGGAACGCCAATGACTTTTCCTTTCATATCGGTAGAAAAAGAGGTGAGGATCTCTTCGCTCGATTTTTTTAGGGAAGTGGGATCTTTAGGGCAGTTTCTTCCGATGGTTTCCATCATCAAAGCAATATCTTTTACTCTTGCTCCTAGAGGACCAATTTGATCTAAAGATGAGCCAAAAGCAACAAGCCCATAACGAGAAACTCTACCGTAGGTAGGTTTAAACCCTGAAATGCCGCAGAAAGAAGCGGGCTGACGAATCGATCCGCCTGTATCGCTACCAGTAGCAAGAGCAATCAACCTTGCAGATATAGCGGCAGCAGAGCCTCCAGAAGAGCCTCCTGGTGTGCACTCGGTATTCCAAGGGTTTTTTGTGGTCATGTAAGCAGAGTTTTCACTCGATGCGCCCATAGAAAACTCATCTAGATTGAGTTTTCCCATAATGATGGCATCTTCTTCTAGCATCAAACGGACAGCAGTTGCGCTGAAAGGAGCTCTATAGTGTTCTAAAAATTTTGAGCCGCAAGTCGTGATCTCTCCTTGAATATGGGTATTGTCTTTGATTCCAATAGGAAGACCTGCCATCTGACCAAGAGGCTTTTTTTGCGCTCTTTTTTCATCTAAAAGGGCAGCTTTTTTTAACGCTTGATCATCGTAAATCTTGAGAAAAGCCTGTAGATCGGGATTGTACTTATGAATCCTTTCTAGGTAGTGGGAGACAATTTCTACTGCGCTTATTTCTCCTTGGACAAATAGATTTCTAATGGCCAAAGCGCTTTTTGTATGTAACTGGTTCATCCGTTTTTCTCTTTTGGCTGTAGGACAGGGGGGACGCGGATCATGCCAGCTGTTTTTTCAGGCACATTTTCCAAATACGTTTCTGTAGGTAACAAATAGCCAGGTTCATCTTTTCGAAGAGGTTGGGGTGAAGCGTTTTTTGCTTGTAAAAACATCTGATGAGAAAAAATCGGGGTATCTTCTGTAGAGACTTCGCTGAGCTGCTCCACATAATCTAAAATTTTTTTTAGACTATCTGTCAGGAGGGCTTCTTCATTTTTTTCGCATTCGATATGCGCCATTTTTTCTAAATTGCAAAGCATATCTTCAGTAAAATCAGTCATATAGATACCTGTTGATCCATAAAGATATACAAGCTAAGACATAAAAGTCAAGGTGTAGCTACCCAGGCGTACGAAGAAAAAAGAGACAACTAAGGAAAGTGTAAAAAAGATGGCCCAACTGCCAATAGCCCGGCTAAGAGAATACTCTGCTGCTTCTTGTAAATTCATGATCAAAAGCACTTCGCTCCAAATTTTAGGAACAATCATGATGAATCCAAGAAAAATAGAAGAGGGTAGAGTGACCATGCGGACAAAAGCATAATCGGGTGAAAAAACAAGAAGAGCTAGCCAGACGCTAAGAGATATCAGCTGAGGGGCGCTTGACCATGCTAAAGCTGAGCGTATATGGGCAAAAGGAGCTTTCCCTTGAAAACATAGCTTAGTGATCAAAAAAAGGAGAAATCCTAGGATATAGAGCCAAAAAAATGCGTAGAATACAGCGAGAAGAAGGCAGCTCAGTACAATGATGCCATAATGCAGAAAAAGACCCAAAGACTCTTGATTGGCTTGGTAGAATAAAAAATCGAGCGCGTTGACAAAAGCAAACGGAAAGGTAAGATGCTGAGGATTGGTGTTCAGCACTTTTCTCACCGCTATTTTTGGCTGTTTCCAGATCAAAAAAAATGGAGTATCTGCGTTGTCTGCCATATAAAGACTCCCTTAATTCCTATCTTTTCGATTGCAGGATTTTTTGTAAAGCGCTCCTAAGATCGGGATAAGAAAAACAAAATCCGCTATCCAACAGTTTTTTAGGAATAGCCTTCACGCTTTTGCAGAAAAGCTCATCTGCAATTTCTCCTAAAAAAGCGCGCATAAGCCAGCGGGGCATCTTCAGAAAGTAGGGTCTTTGTAACATCTTTGCGAGAAGGCGGGCAAAATCGTCTTGCCTCTCAGGGTAAGGAGAAGAGATATGGATAGGGCCTTCTAAAGATTGTTGGATGACCCAGTCGATTGCCCTTAGCGCATCTTCAATATGGATCCAAGAAATAAACTGCTTTCCTGTAGACAGCTTTGCGCTAAGCCCTAGTTTCGTCAAAAACGCCATGGGATCAAGAGCGCTTCCCGCGCCGTAGGGACCTAAAACCATCCCAAAACGAAGCTGAGCGCACCGAGACCTATCTGTTGTAGCCGCATCTTCCCATTCTTGGCATAGCTGGGATAAAAAGCCCTTTTCTGGGAGCACGTCTTCGGTAAAAGATTGATCATTTTTTTCTCCTGCATAATTGACAGCAGAGGCGCATAAAAACACCTTGGGGGGAAAAGAGCAGGCTTCCATAGCTTGTACTAGCGCTTTTGTAGTTTCGATGCGGCTTTTTTTTAAGCCTTGCTTTTTTTTCTTTGTCCACCTTCCTTTAGCGATGTTTTCCCCTGCTAAATGGATCAAAACATCGGCACGCTCTAACACTTGTTTTGTAGACAAAGGATCGGCATATGAAAAAAAAGCGCCCTTTTTTCCCGGCAAGCGCAAAAGGGGATAAACCTCCTTTTTTTGCTGGCTAAAATAGGAAAGAAGAGCGCTTCCGATAAATCCGTTAGAGCCTGAAATAAGAATACGCAAAAGATCGTACTACTGATCTTTTTCGTCGTGGCGTGAGCAGCAGCTATCATTTTTGCATACACAGCCAAAAAAGCTGATTGCCCAAATACCTGCAAGACCCACAATAGCGTACACAAGGCGCGCTAAAGGAGCGCTTCTACCGCCAAGCAGCGCTGCAACGAAATCATATTGAAAAAAGCCCCATGAGCCCCAATTGATTGCGCCTACAATAACTAATAATAACACAATGAAACGAATGAAATGCATATATACTCCCTAAATCGCTTGTTTACTTAATAGTAAATTTTTTTTTAAGTTCTGTCAAATAGAATTAAAAAATGGGTAGTATTTCTCTAAGAAAGAACATCTGTGCGGGTTTTAAAATGGGCTTTAGATAGACTTGATGTTCGCCTACCTTTAAAAGGCTATTTATCACGATCTTTGAATGAAATTAATACTACTGGCATGCATATTTCTGCTCTGCTCTGCAACCGTGTTT
>ERZ1740072.136-NODE-136-length-33702-cov-6.444022_pt1 | contig 33702 bp, 24 predicted proteins | sample MGYA00581733_ERZ1740072 | MGnify/ENA primary metagenome ERZ1740072 (study PRJEB43018, sample SAMN04849741) | marine metagenome | isolation source: floating plastic debris | place: Pacific Ocean | collected 2008-08-30 | study: EMG produced TPA metagenomics assembly...
AACTATGGATTTAGACGCGCTTCTTCAAAGCCATGGAGACGACGCACCAAGCGGCACTGATCTGGAGTATGATCCGGTCTTTTCCGACTTGGAAATCGCTGCGACCCATAGCGCTGAGACAGAGATGGGCGACGTCAAGCAAGAGGCTAAGGAGCCGGAATACAAGGAAGTTGTGCCCTTGGCCTTGGACATCCTGGGCCGCAGCCACGATATCAGGGCAGCGGTGTATCTCGCCGAAGCGCAGCTGCGTCTGAAAGGGTTTCCCGGTTTCGCCGAGGCCATCAACTATGTGGCCCGATGCATGGACGAATATTGGGACAGTTGTCATCCGCAATTGGACGCGGATGACGATGACGACCCGACGATGCGGATCAATGCGGTTGGCGCCTTGGTTGATGACGTCCGGATTTTGCGCGGTGTCCGCCGTGCACCACTGACCGAGAGCCGTACTTTTGGCGCCATCAGTCTTCGCGAAATCGCGGTCGCGGATGGCGAGTCCACTCCAGCCTCCGACATGGAAAATGTTGTTGATGCAGGGCAGGTCGCCGCCGCGTTTCAGGACACTGACGAAGAGGTGTTGCGCGGGATTGCAGACGCAGTCAGCGGCGCGCTATCGGACGTCAACGCTATCAGCGCCAAATTCGATGAAAAAACTCCGGGACAGGGCCCCGACCTTGATCCGCTTATCAAGCTACTGAAGAAGGCAAACGGCAAACTGTCCGGCGCACTCGGCGAGCCCGTCGGCGACGCTGGCGGTGACGAAGGCGAGAGCGACGCGGTTGCCGCTCCGGCTGCGGTGGGCGCCGTTGCCCAAACTGTCGGCGGTGGCGGCACGGGTGCAATAAACACTCCAACAGATGTGCAGAATGCGCTTGATCGCATAATCAGCTATTATGAGCGTGCAGAACCATCCAGTCCGGTGCCGCTTTTGCTGGAGCGCGCGAAAAAGCTTGTGGGCGCGGATTTTATGACCATCGTGCGCGATATGGCTTATGACAGCGTAGATCGGGTCAACATGATCGGTGGGATCAGCGACGAAGACGACGATTAAAAGTGAATAAATCTTTGAGCCCGGCTGTTACGGGTTCAAGCAAAGCAAAAGTTTGCGAAGGAGAAACGGGACATGGCGAGTTCACAGAAATTCATAGCGCGCAACCGCGCGCCAAGGGTTCAGATCGAATATGATGTGGAACTGTATGGTGCAGAGAAGAAGGTACAACTGCCTTTCGTAATGGGCGTCATGTCCGACCTTGCGGGTAAATCCGAAGTGCCACAGCCCGCGATTGCGGATCGCAAGTTTCTTGAAATTGACGTGGACAATTTTGACGAACGGATGAAGTCGATGGCGCCGCGCGCGGCATTCACCGTTCCCAACACTCTCAGCGGCGAAGGCAATATGGCCGTCGATATGACCTTTGAGTCCATGGACGATTTCAGCCCCGCAGCAATCGCGGCCAAGGTCGAGCCGCTGGCCGAGCTGCTGGATGCCCGCACACAGCTTAGTAACCTTATGACATATATGGATGGCAAATCCGGAGCCGAAGACCTGATCGCCAAGATCACGCAGGACCCTGCACTGCTCAAAACCCTTGCCGCCCAACCCGCCCCGAAGGCGGACAGCGAAGATCAGGAGTAAACGATGGCCGAACTTGAAACAGAAGCAGCCGGTGGTGAAGAGGCGACGGCCTTTGGCTCCTCCGACTTTGAGAACCTGCTGAAAAAAGAATTCCGTCCCAAATCCGATCAGGCCAAGACGGCTGTGGAACAGGCGGTCAAGACGCTGGCCTCACAAGCGCTGGCCAACACCGCTCTGATTTCTGACGATGCCTTGCGCACAATCGAAAGCATTGTCGCCCAGATCGATCAGAAGCTGACCGAACAGGTCAACGAAATCCTGCACCACCCAGATTTCCAGCAGATGGAAAGCGCGTGGCGCGGTCTGCATTACCTCGTCAACAACACCGAGACCGACGAGATGCTGAAAATCCGGGTCATGAACATCTCCAAGAAGGACATGCACAAGACCCTGCGCAAGTTCAAAGGCACCGCCTGGGATCAGTCCCCGATCTTCAAGAAGATCTACGAAGAGGAATTTGGCCAGTTTGGCGGCGAGCCATACGGATCACTGGTTGCGGACTACCACTTTGACCACTCTCCGCCGGATGTCGAATTGCTGGGTGAGATGTCCAAGATCGCCGCCGCGGCGCACGCGCCTCTGATAACAGGCGCCAACCCGACCCTGTTCCAGATGGACAGCTGGTCGGAACTGGCCAACCCGCGCGATCTGACCAAGATCTTTCAGACGCCAGAATACGCCTCCTGGCGTTCGCTTCGTGAAAGCGAAGATGCCAAATATGTCGGCCTCGCGATGCCCCGTTTCCTCGGCCGCTTGCCTTATGGCTCCAAAACCGACCCGGTAGAGGATTTCGCATTTGAGGAAGATACGGACGGGTCTGATCACAGCAAATATGGCTGGGTCAACGCGGCCTACGGCATGGCCGTGAATATCAACCGGTCCTTTAAGGAATATGGGTGGTGTTCGCGGATCCGCGGGATTGAATCCGGTGGTGCCGTCGAAGGTCTGCCAAGCCACACCTTCCCAACGGATGACGGTGGTATCGACCAGAAGTGCCCCACCGAGATCGCGATTTCGGATCGCCGCGAGGCCGAGCTTGCCAACAATGGCATGATGCCTCTGATCCACCGCAAGAATTCGGACCTTGCCGCATTTATCGGGGCGCAGTCACTGCACAAGCCCGCTGAATACGAGGATTCGGATGCCACAGCCAACGCCAATCTGGCTGCGCGTTTGCCATATCTGTTCGCCACGTGCCGCTTTGCGCATTACCTGAAATGCATGGTTCGCGACAAAGTGGGTTCGTTCAAGTCGCGCAACGACATGGAACGCTGGCTGCAGGAGTGGATCAACCAGTACGTGGACTTTAACCCCGATACCTCGCCGGAGTCAGTCAAGGCACAACAGCCCCTTGCAGCCGCCGAAGTCGTGGTCGAAGAAGTCGAGGGCAACCCCGGCTATTATTCATCGAAGTTCTTTCTTCGACCTCATTATCAGCTCGAAGGACTGTCAGTGTCCCTTCGACTGGTATCCAAGCTGCCTAGCGAGAAAGCATAACCGCACACCATCGCTTTTCAGCATTTAATCTTGTGAAACACCGTAGCGAAAGGAAACAAGAAAATGTCATTTGACGCATTTATGTACATCCCCAACATCAGCGAACTGAAGGGCGAGACTCAGGACGACGAGATGTCGAAAAAGGACGCCTTTGAGATCCTGAGCTTTGAAATTGGGGCTGAAAACAACATCAACATCGGCTCGATCTCGGGCGGTGGTGGTGCAGGCAAGGCAACATTCAAGGAACTGACGGTCACGAAAAAGACCGATACCGCTTCGTGCGGCCTGTTTCTGAAGCTTTGCGAAGGCAAGCACTTTGACGACGCTCATATCGAGCTGCGCCGTTCCGGCGGCAGCGACTCTTCGGGTGCCCTGTTCCTGAAGTTCGATTTCAAACTGATGATGGTACAGGACATCAGCTGGTCCGGTGCGGATGGTGACGACGTCTGTGAAGAGACGCTTGTGCTGCAGTACGGTGCCATGAAGGTCACGTACCACAAGCAAGACAAGCACGGCAAAATGGCCCAGCACAGCAGCTCCATGTGGAGCCGCGTCAAGAACAAAGCCGATCTCGTCGTCTGAGTTCTGCCGTTCCTGGCCTGCGCCAATACCACGAAACAGGCCCTTTGCGGGGCCTGTTCTTTATCTGATTTTGCGCAAGGAGACTGGGTGTGCAAGCCGAAGATCTATTGAAAGCCGGTGATCTTGATGGCGCTCTCGCCGCGTTACAGGACAACATCCGTGCCGACGCAGCCAACCCCGCCTTGCGTATCTTCCTGTTTCAGCTGCTGAGCGTGCGTGGCGATTGGAAACGTGCCATCGCACAGTTGAAATTATCCGCCGAGATGGATGACGTCGCCACTCAGATGGCCCAGACGTACCGCGAAGGCATCATTTGCGAGGTCTATCGCGAGAAGGTGTTTTCCGGCGAAAAAGACCCCCTGATTTTTGGCGAGCCCGAAGAGTGGATCGCCCTGATGGTCGAAGCGATGAAGGCCAATGTCGCTGGTCAACCCGAGCAAGCCGCCGATACCCGCGCCCGCGCATTCGACGCGGCCCCCACATTGTCAGGCCGCATCAATGGCGAAGCGTTCGAGTGGATTGCCGATGCGGATATGCGCCTTGGCCCGCTTCTCGAAATTGTGGTGAATGGCCGCTATTTCTGGATGCCCTTCACGTCGATCGCAAAAGCGAAATTCGAAGACCCGATTGATTTGCGCGATGCCGTCTGGACCCCGGCCGAGATCAAGCTGGCCAATGGCGGTGATATCGTTGCCCTGATCCCGACCCGATACGCGGGTACGGTTGCCGAAGGGTCAGACGCGGAAAAGCTGGCCCGTGCCACACAATGGAAAGATGTTGGCGCGGATACGTATGTCGGCCTCGGCCAGCGGTTGTTGACAACCAATCTGGGCGACACGGCCCTTATGGATGTGCGCATGCTGGAAATGGATGTCGAACTTCCTGAAGAGGCGGGCGCACCCGAGGTGGCGCAAGAGGACGAGGGCTGATCCATGTCCGACCGCATGATCGCCGAGCGTCTGCAACCATCTTTGCTGGATCGGTTGACTGATGATGACCCGTTTGAGGTCAAGGAAACGAGAGACAGCCGGGTCATCGATCTGCGCCAGTTGCGTGACATTCTGCAACGTGACCTTGGCTGGCTGCTCAACACATCCAACAACGCAAGCATCATTGATGACGAAGTGTACCCCAACACGGCCAAATCTGTTCTGAACTATGGCATTTCGGATATTGCAGGCAGCTATTCCACGATTGAGCGCGCCCAGTTGATGCGCAAGTCCATCGTTGCCGCTGTGCAGACCTATGAGCCCCGCATCCACCCCGGATCGCTTAGCGTCAAATTGCGCGCCGGCGAGGTCAACCGACAGTCTGTCGTGTCCTTTGATATCCGCGCGGATATGTGGGCCCAACCTTTGCCGATTGAGCTGTATTTGCGCAGTCAGGTCGATGTGACCACCGGAGAGCTTGAGCTGGAAAGGATCGGCTGACCCCCTTATGGATACCCGACTGCTGAAACACTACGAGGGCGAACTGGCATTCATGCGCGACATGGGGGCCGAGTTCGCAGAGGCCTTCCCCAAGATAGCCTCGCGTCTTGGCATGGACGGCGTCGAAGTGGTCGACCCCTATGTTGAACGCCTGTTGGAGGGCGTCGCATTTCTGTCGGCCCGTGTGCAGCTCGAATTGGAGTTGCAATACCCCTCGCTTACTTCGCATCTGCTGGAAATTATCTATCCCCATTACCTGTGCCCGCAACCGTCGATGATGATCACGGCGTTTGAACCGGACATGCAGAATGCCGCGCTTGAAGACGGGTATAAGATCGAACGCGGGTCTGAATTGCGCTCGGTTCTGGGTGAGGATGACACCACGGCCTGCGTGTTCCGCACCGCATCAGACGTCACCATGTGGCCGGTCATGATCACCGAAGCCGAGTATATCGACGGGCGTGGTGAGTTGGTGGCCGCAGGCGTGGCCCGCGAAACCGAAGCCCGCGCCGGCATTCGTCTGCGTCTGGCCCGACACGCGGATCAGCCAATTTCAGAACTGTCGCTCGACAGTCTCGTTCTGTTTCTCAATGGCTCGGAGGGCAAGAACTGGGAATTGCACGAATTGCTGAGTACGCAGGTAACGGGCATCCTTGGCCGGTCCACAGATCGGCGTGCGGACTGGGTCGCCGACTTGCCAAACGGAGCAGTGATCCCGAAGGGCTATGACCGTGATGAAGCGTTGTTGCCCACACCTCAGCGCAGCTTTGATGGGTACCGGTTGTTGCAAGAGTATTTTGCGATGCCGGAACGCTACCACTTTGTCGAACTGACGGGCCTTGGCATGGCGCTCGACAAGGCCAAAGGCGCGGATGTGGATATCTACATCCTGCTGCGCAATGGCGATGCCGACATCGCCTCCGGCGTGACACCTGAAGCGTTCACGCTGAATGCGACACCGGCGATCAACCTGTTCCACAAGCGCTGTGACCGCGTTCATATCACACCGGCTGTGACCGAACATCACGTGGTGGCGGATCGCACTGCGCCACTGGATTATGAGATCTTTGCGCTCGACGGCGTAGTGGGTGTGTCTGGTGAGGGGAAGGAAGACGTGCCCTTTCGCTCATTCTATTCTGCAGACGATCTGACGGCAGCCGGAGAGACCCACGCCACATATTACACACAGACCCGCAAAATGCGTCAACGCGCGGAAAAGGAACGTTTGAAAGGGGTGCGGACCTCGTATTTGGGGTCAGAAACCTACGTCACTCTCGTGGACGACAAACAGGCACCGTTTGACGCGCAACTGGATCAGTTGGCGGTGCAGGCAATGGTGACCAATCGCGATCTACCCCTTTTGCTGCCGACAGGCGCCAAGGATGTGTTCCATTTGCCCGGCGGTGGCCCCGTGTCCCACATCACAACGCCCGTCAGCCCGACGCGCCCGCGCCCATCCCTGGGGCAGGGGGACACGGCATGGCGTCTGATCTCGCATCTATCGCTCAATTATCTCTCCATCGCTGACAACGACGCCAACAACAGTGGTGCGGCCTTGCGTGAGATGATCGGCACATATGTGCCTGCTGGCGACAAGGTGCTGGAGAAGCAACTTGAGGGGCTAAGCTCTGTCTCCACCCGCCCAATCGTACGGCGCATGGCGGATGAGGTATTGTCTACCGCTGTGCGCGGTCTCGAAGTGTCGATTACCTTTGACGAGAGTTTTTTCGAGGGCACGAGCGCTTATGCGATGGGCGCTGTTCTTGAGCGTTTTTTCCATAAGTATGTCTCGTTGAACAGTTTTACCGAAACGGTGCTTGTCACCCAACAACGCGGGGAGATTACCCGATGGCGACCGGAAACCGGTCTGGGAAGGATTCTCTGAGCCATCTTGAACGGCTGACGGAGACTCCGGAGAAATATCACTTCTTTCACGCCTTTCGGGTGTTAGAAGCGGCGTATCCAGACTCGGCCCGCATCGGCGAGGCCCGCCGCCCACGTGAAGAAAAGGTGCGTTTCGAACAAGAAGCCGATCTGCGGTTTCCACCTTCGGCTATCGCCTCGTTTGAGCCACCCAAGGGCAAAAAGCCCGGGCGTCTGGTCAACCGGTTCTTTGGACTGTTTGGCCCCAACGGTCCGCTGCCCCTGCACATGACCGAATTCGCCTCGCAGCGCATTCGCCATCACCGCGACCCGACTCTCGTCTCTTTTGCAAATATGCTCACGCACCGCATCACCACGCTGTTTTATCGCGCGTGGCGGTCGGGCCAACCAGCGGCCAGTTTTGATCGCAGTGAGCGCGATGATTTTGAGTCCAAGGTCGCCGCCGTTGCGGGCTATCATGCCGAGCAGACGCGCGCTCAGGACGCGATGCCTGATCTGGCCAAGCGCTATTTTTCGGGGCTGTTGTCGCAAGGCACCAAGAATGCGGAAGGTTTGCAATCTATCCTGCAAGCCTTTTTCGGCGCCCGCGTCGAGGTCATCCAGTTCGTAGGTTGTTGGCTGGAACTTGAACCGGACGATCGCTGGCAGATGGGTGCCCCTGCACAACTGGGCCGCACCGCATCAATCGGAGAACGTGTCTGGACCCGTTCGGCCAAGTTTCGCCTGCGCATCGGCCCCCTCAGCTATGATGAATATCAACGGCTATTGCCCGGCACCGGATCACTGGAGCGGTTGCGCTCCATTGTGCGAAACTATGTGGGCGACGCGTTGGACTGGGATGTGAAACTTGTGTTGCGCGCCGAAGATGTGCCCCAGCCCAAGCTGGGCGAAACAGTACGGCTGGGTCAGACCAGCTGGGTTGGAAATACCAAAAGAAAAAAGGACGCGGATGAATTGTATCTGGAGCCAAACGCCCAGACCGCGCCGATGATGGAAGGGACTACACCATGACAGAAATCAGCCGCGTTGCATTGTTCGGCAAGCTGAACACGCTGGGTTACAAGGCCATCGAAGGTGCCACCGTATTCTGCAAGATGCGGGGCAACCCTTATGTCGAGGTGGTGCACTGGATGCACCAGATCCTGAACAATCAGAACAGCGATGTTCACATGATCGTCGCCCATTTCAAGCTGGACCCGACCAAGATCGCCGAAGAGATCACCGCTGCTCTGGATGCGCTGCCCCGTGGGGCGAGTTCGGTGAGCGATTTGTCGTCCCACCTGGAAGACGCCATGGAGCGCGCATGGGTTTGGGGCTCTTTGCTGTATTCCTCCAATCAGGTGCGCACCGGTCACATCATTCTGGGCATGCTGGAAACCCCCAGCCTCAAGAACATCCTGTCCTCGATTTCCCCGACCCTTGCCAGCATCAAGCCCGACGATCTGGCCGATGACTTTCACAAGATCACTGATGGCTCGCCCGAAGACGCAATGCGCCCACAGGATGGATCAGTCACTGGTGGCGGTGCGGAACCCGGCGAAGCCTCCGGGGCTTTGAAGCCCGGCCAAGAGGGTGGCGAAGCGCTGGATCAATTCTGCACCGACCTCACCGAACAGGCCCGCAACGGAGAGATTGACCCAATCGTCGGGCGTGACGAAGAAATCCGTCAGATCGTCGATGTACTGATGCGCCGTCGTCAGAACAACCCTATCCTGACCGGAGAGGCCGGCGTCGGCAAGACGGCGGTGGTCGAAGGTTTTGCCCTGCGCATTGCACGCGGCGACGTGCCGCCCGCACTGCAAGACGTCCGTCTGCTTGTGCTGGATGTGGGTCTGTTGCAGGCCGGAGCCTCGATGAAGGGCGAGTTCGAGAACCGCCTGCGGTCCGTGATTGATGAGGTTCAGGCCAGCACCACGCCCATCGTGATGTTTGTCGATGAAACCCACACGCTGGTCGGGGCAGGGGGTGCTGCCGGAACGGGCGATGCCGCCAACCTGCTGAAACCTGCGCTGGCCCGAGGCACGTTGCGCACCATCGGTGCAACCACATGGGCCGAGTACAAGAAGCACATCGAGAAAGACCCCGCCCTGACCCGCCGTTTCCAGGTGGTGCAAGTTGAAGAGCCCGATATCCCCAAGGCCATCCTGATGATGCGCGGCATCGCAGGCATGCTGGAAAAGCACCACAAGGTACAGGTGCTGGACGAAGGCATCGAAGCCGCTGTGACCCTGTCCGCCCGCTATATCCCCGCACGCCAGTTGCCCGACAAATCCGTCAGCCTGCTTGACACCGCTTGTGCCCGCGTCGCGGTCAGCCAGCACGCAGTGCCCGCGCAGGTCGATGACAGTCAACGCCGGATCGAGGCGCTGAGCACCGAGCTTGAGATCATCGGGCGCGACGAAACCGCCGGTTATGATGTGGGCGAGCGCCGCGCGGCCATTGAGGCCGTCAAAGCTGAAGAAGAAGAGCGACTTGGTGGTCTGAAGGCCAATTGGGACGCCGAAAAGGCGCTGGTGTCCGAGATCATCGAATTGCGTGCCAAACTGCGTGCCGCGGGTCAGCCCGTGGAAGACACGCACACGCCCGAAGGCATTGCCGCTGATGAGGCCGCAGAGACCGAAGTGCCCGCAGAAGCGGCCATGTCAGATGCGGACCGTGACGCGATCATGGAGGAGTTGAAGGCCAAGAACGCCGCCCTGATCGAACAGCAAGGCGACAGCCCGCTGATCCTGCCCATTGTCGATCATCAGGCCGTGGCCTCCGTTGTCGGTGACTGGACCGGTATTCCCGTGGGCCGTATGGTCAAGGACGAGATCGAGGTGGTTCTGAACCTCGAAGAGCATCTGGCCAAGCGCGTCATCGGGCAAGATCATGCGATGAAAATGATCGCCAAGCGCATCCAGACCAGCCGCGCGGGCCTTGATAACCCCTCCAAACCGATTGGGGTATTCATGCTCGCTGGTACCTCTGGTGTGGGTAAAACCGAAACCGCGCTGGCACTGGCTGAGGTTCTCTACGGTGGTGAGCAGAACGTCATCACCATCAACATGTCCGAGTATCAGGAGGCGCACACGGTGTCTTCACTGAAAGGGGCGCCTCCGGGATATGTCGGTTACGGCGAGGGCGGCGTGCTGACAGAGGCCGTTCGGCGCAAGCCCTACTCCGTTGTTTTGCTTGATGAAGTAGAAAAAGCGCATCCGGATGTGCATGAAATCTTCTTTCAGGTGTTTGATAAGGGAGTGATGGAAGACGGCGAGGGCCGCGTGATCGACTTCAAGAACACGCTGATCCTGCTGACGTCGAATGCAGGGACTGATTTGATTATGGATATGTGTGCCGATCCCGAACTGATGCCCGATCCGGAGAGCATGGCCAAAGCGCTGCGCGAGCCGCTGTTGAAGGTATTCCCACCAGCCTTGTTGGGCCGCTTGGTCGCGATCCCCTACTATCCGCTGAGCCCGGACATGATTGGGCAGATCACGGTGCTGCAACTTAACCGCATCAAAAAGCGGGTCGAAGCCGCGCATGGGGTTCCTTTCGAGTACTCTCAGGCCGTCGTGGACGAGATTGTCGACCGCTGTCAGGAATTGGAAAGCGGCGGGCGCATGATCGACGCGATTGTCACTAACACCATGCTGCCCGACATCTCGGCCGAGTTCTTGCGCCGGATGATGGAAGGCGGAACCATTGACAAGGTTGCCATCGATGTCGCGGACAAGACGTTCACCTATGGTTTTGAGTAATTGTAACAGGACACGCTGCTGCCCCCAACGGGGCGGCTCAGAAACAACATCAAAGGTCGGGACCCGCGACTAAAAAGGAGATTGCCGCACATGGCTGACGTAAACCAGAAGTTTGACCTGATCTCGGTGAAGGCCAAGAACCTTGAGCTGCCAAATGGCACGATCACTCTGAAGGTGTCGTCCAAAGACATCGATTCCTCTCTGATGTTGCGGATCATGGACCCGGTTTGGAACTACCTCAATGACTATCGCAAGATAGCAATCAATCCTGCGATCCAGAAATACGACCAGCAACTTGAAGGCATCAAGGACAAGAAGGCGGCGGATGCACTGGCCAAGCAGGTCAATGCAGAACTGGCCAAGTTGGTCGGCAATCTGGAAAAGGAGGCCCAGAACCGGATCAAGGCGTCCTGGGATAAGATCAAGAAGGAAGACAAGACTTACACCAAATGGAAGCTGAAGATTGGCGCCAAAGTGACTTGGGGTGCCATCAAGATCGGTAAAGGTGTTGCGGCCCTTGTTGCGAGTGGCGGGGCCAAGGCCGACGAGTACGTTAAGATCGCCAAAGCCGTCTACGGGATCGCCAAGGAAGTTCAAAAGGCGCTGGCCAGCGAGAGCAAGGTGCGCGGCCAACTCATGACGGCCCTGGAAGCTATGTCCAAGGCCCAAAAAGGTGGCAAGGAGGTTGGCAAAAGCCACATTTCAAAGGTCGAAACTGTGGTTAAGGAGTACGCCGTCAAGTTGACTGCAACCCGCCAAAAGGCCTCTTCCATGACCAAGGGCTTGGACAAGCTTTTGGAGTTGAAGGATCAGGGCGTTGCCGTCACGCCTAAGCAAGAGAAAAAGATCAACGACATGATCGTTCAGATCATCGAGTTCAATACAACCGAGAAACTGGGGCGGAAATTTGCGGCTGAAGCCTTGCGGAAAACTCAGGAAGCGCAAGGGCTTTTGGATCTCAAAACGCTCGCTGGTTACGCCAGCAAACTAAAAACGGCTGTCGATATCGCCATCAAAGTGTTCAGCACCGCTGCGGAGATATTGTGATGCCGGAACAAGAACGACCGCTAACCGTCATCCCATTGCTGGGTGAGATCAACAGGAGCGCAAAATGACAAGCCGCATTCTCTGTTCAGCGAAATCGGACCGCATCCATACCAGCTTTGGCGGGTGGGATGCGGCGTGCGAACAGGGAGTGCAGCAGCCTGACAATAAACGGTTCAGTTTACATGCGCATCGCACACAACATCGATCCCAGCAAGCAGCCCGGATGACTCCAGACAGAAGGAACACTGACAATGGCAGCTGAAGGCACCAAGAAGATGACCGCGAATCTGGAACTGCAGTGGCGCGACGAGATGCGAAAGGATGTGGTGAAATGGATCCAGTCCGAAAAGGACGTGATCAAGCTGTTCCCAAAGACGATAACCTATTCCCAGAAGGTCGAACTCAATCCGGCCAAATGGGACGAGGGCAAACTGAAAAAGGCCTTGCCTCGCATGTTTCGGCAAGAGTTGAAGCACTTGGCCAACCGCATGTCGGATGCCATGAAGCTGGCCGAAAAGTCAAAGTCGCCCAAGGAGCACAACAAGGTTCTGGCCAGCGTCAAAACGGCCATCGCAGACACCCAGAAGGAGATTTACGCAAAGTGTGATGAGCTTCTGGATGATCTGGAAACCGGTGCGGGTGATGCCAAGGCCGGGCTCGCCATGGGCAAAAAGGCGATGGCTGAGGTGAGCAAGCTGGACGCCGCCAAAGTGTTCAGTGCGCCATTAGAGATCGCAATGAACACCGCCAAAACCATCCATCAGGCGGAAACAAAAGGCAACGATATCGCGGCCGCGCAGGACAGTGCGAAACAGCAGATTGACGACGCCATCAAGCTCTTGGGTGACACTGGCAAGACTGCGCAGAACGTTGCCAAGTATCTTGCCGCAAACGGCAAGAAAATGGCCGACAATCCCAAGGGAGAAGTGTCGGCTTTTGGCAAGAAAATCCTCGACCAAAAGGTGCTCGGCCCGCTGCAAATCCTCGATAAGAACATCGACAGGCTGGACGCGGTGCTGACCCCCTATGCCAAAGGTCTCAAGGACGGCAAAGTCGATGCCCAAAAGGCAAAGCTGTTCGAATCCCAGTTTGACAAGATGAAGGGTTTGCAAAAGTCGGCAGACGTGGCTGTTGCAGCCATGAAAGACCTGCAAGACGCCTTCAAGAAAGTCCAAAAGGACCTGAAATAGGCCCCAAACCGAACCTACGGAGATCCCATGACCGACGGATCAGGCAACACCGAAGAGTTGGCAACAGCCCCACACGATGGGTCTGTACGCGCGCGGCTACGTGCCTTCCTCGAAGAGGATCGCGTCATCAATGCGATTATGGCGTTGATCATTTTCAACGCCATCACGCTTGGCATCGGTACTTCTGATTGGGCGCAGGCCAACTTTGGCACATTGCTGAACATCATCGACAAGACAGTGCTGACCATTTTTGTGATCGAGTTGCTTCTTAAGCTCTATGCCTATGGGCTGAGCTTTTTCCGCAATTCGTGGAACATCTTTGATCTGTTCGTGGTCTCGGTTGGTTTGCTGCCGGCAACTGCAGGACTGTCTGCCTTGCGCGGTTTGCGCGTTATCCGCGCCTTGCGGCTGTTGTCGGTTATTCCGCAGATGCGGGCTGTGGTTCAGGCGTTGCTGGATGCCCTGCCTGGTATGGGCGCGGTGATTATCATGATTTCCATCGTGTTCTACGTCTTTGGCGTGATGGCCACGATTATGTATGGCGACGCCTTTGATGAATGGTTCGGTACGCTCGGTCGATCTCTTTATTCACTGTTCCAGATCATGACATTGGAATCGTGGTCCATGGGAATCGTCCGGCCCGTGATGATTGAATACCCGATGGCGTGGGCATTTTTCGTGCCCTTCATCGTCATCACCGCGTTTTCGGTCCTCAACCTGTTCATCGGTCTGCTGGTCAACACTATGCAGTCCGCGGTGGAGGCCGATACCGAGGCCGAGTTCGAAAAACTGCGTGCCCTTGTGCGCGAAGAGACCGATCAAGTGGATGCCCATGTTATTGAACTGAGCGAACAGATCAAAGAGCTGCGCGAAGAGCTGGCCAAGGCACGGGAGGGCGGTGCATGAGCAGTCAGAAATTTATCGCCCGCAACCGCGCGCCCCGCGTTCAGATTGAATACGATGTGGAATTGTACGGCGCTGAAAAGAAGGTGCAATTGCCTTTTGTCATGGGCGTCATGTCTGATCTGGCGGGCAAATCCGAAGTTCCGCAACCTTCTATCGCTGATCGAAAGTTTCTGGAAATCGACGTCGACAATTTTGACGAGCGGATGAAGTCGATGGCGCCCCGCGCCGCCTTTACTGTGCCCAACACCCTGACCGGCGAGGGCAATCTGGCCGTCGATCTGACTTTTACCAAGATGGACGATTTTTCGCCCGCAGCCATCGCGGCCAATGTGGACAGCCTCAAGCCGCTGCTTGAAGCGCGCACCCAATTGTCCAACCTGATGACGTATATGGACGGCAAAGCCGGCGCCGAGGCGTTGATCGAAGAGATCCTGGGCAAGCCTGAACTGCTGCAATCCTTGTCCGGCGGCATCACCGCCGCAGCCGCGACCGAAAGCACACTTAACGCCCTGCGCGACGCCGCCCCCGAGGATGCCCCGGCAGAAAATGTCGCTGCAGATGTACTGGCCGGGATTGAGCGCGTCGAAGACACACCTGAAGTGGATACGACAGCCGACGTCCTGGCAGGGATTGAGCAGATCGAGGACGCACCGGAGGCAGACACCACCGCTGACGTCCTCGCTGGCATCGAGCAAGTTGACGAAGCACCTGAGGAGGACACGACTGCTGATGTTCTCGCTGGGATCGAGCAAGTCGAGGACGCACCGGAGGAAGACTCAACCGCCGATGTATTGGCTAGTATTGAGCAAGTTGAGGAGGCTGTAGAAGAAGATACGACTGCAGACGTGCTTGCGGGGATTGAACAGGTTGAAGAAACTACAGAAGAAGACATCACCGCAGATGTCCTTGCCAGCATTGAAGAAGTTGCTGATCTTCCCGACGAAGACACCACCGCAGATGTGCTCGCCGCGATTGAACTAGTCGAAGATGAAGTGGAGAACGAGAACACCGCTGACGTCCTTGCCGGTATTGAGCAGATCGAAGAGACCCCGGAGGAAGACACCACCGCCGACGTCCTCGCCAGTATTGAACAGGTGGCTGACCTCCCCGACGAAGAAACGACGGCGGATGTGCTCTCCGGGATCGAGCAAGTCGAGGATGCACCGGAGAAAGACAGTTCAGCTGACGTTCTTGCGGGGATTGAGCACGTGGAGGAAACAGCCGAAGAAAGCGATGATCTCGATGACATCCTCTCCGGTCTCGATGCGCCCGAAGAGGAGAACGGCAGTGCCGATGAGGTCGGGGATGTCCTCGCAGGGTTAGAGGCCGTTACAACCGAAGCTGAAGCAGAGGATGATCTGGACGACATTCTGTCAGGTCTGGATTCACCGGAGGCCACCGAGGAGGAAGACGATGTCAGCGACGTCCTCGCTGGATTGGAGACTGTAACACCTCAAGAACAAGAGGACGACAACCTAGAAGACATCCTGTCTGGCCTCGATACGCCAGAAGAGGCCAAGGACGACACTGACGATGTGGGCGACGTGCTGGCTGGATTGGAAGCCGCCACCCCGGAGCCAGAGGAAGCCGATGATCTCGACGACATATTGTCAGGTCTAGATACGCCCGAAGAGGCAGAAGTCGCATCCGATGACATTGGTGAAGTGCTCGCCGGGTTGGAAACGACCGAGCCGGAAGACACGAGCAGTGAAGACGATCTCGACGACATTCTGGGCACGCTGGAAACGAGTGATGCCAAACCTGAAGCGGAAGACGATGATCTCGACGCGCTACTGGCTGGTTTGGATACAGTGGAAGCCGATGAAGAGAAGTCGGATGAAACGGACGATATCCTTGCAGGACTGGAAACTGCTGACGCGGAAATCGCCAGCGCGGACGAGGATGTTGATGCGCTGCTCGCTGGCCTTGAGGCCCCGGAAGAGGAGGAGGCCGGTGCCGCAGACGATCTGGACGATATTCTTGCCGGCCTCGATGAGGATAACAGCGACACCGAAGACGGCGCTGACGATGACTTAGATGCCGTGCTGGCCGGGTTGGATGAGACCTCAGAAAGCGACGCAGACGCGGATGATGATCTGGACGACATTCTTGCGGGCCTCGATGTGGATGACAGCGACACCGGGGACAGCGCTGACGATGATTTAGATGCTGTGCTTGCCGGGTTGGATGAGACCTCAGATGACGACGCTGAAGCGGATGACGATCTGGATGCATTGCTCGCCGGTCTGGATGGCGATGCTGGCGACGACGACACAGGCGGTGATGATGACCTCGACGCTTTGCTTGCGGGTCTGGACGACGACACTGAAGAGACGAGCGACGATGGTGACGACGACATGGATGCGCTGCTCGCCGGGTTGGACGATGACAGCGACTCCGAGGGGGATGACGATCTGGATGCCCTGTTGGCGGGTCTGGGCGAGGACACTGATGATGACAGTACCGAGGCCGAAAGTGCGGATGACACCGAAGCACCCGCCGAACCGGCGGAACCCATCCAATCGCCCTTTGGTATGATCTCTCAACCCCGCCCAAGTCGCGCTGATCTGAACCGGACCAAGTTCCGTATGGCTGTCTTTGGCGACTTTACAGGCCGTGCTGCGCGCGGATTGATGGAGACCGGGGATGCGCTGGCCAACCGCAAGGCAATCCCGCTGGATGTGGACACCATCGACGAGATCATCGAAGGATTTGGCACCACGCTTGTTCTGCCCATCGGGGCCGACGGTGCCGGTGTCGAGGTCAAGCTGGGTGAAATGGACGACCTCCACCCGGATGAGCTTTATGACAACGTCGAGCTGTTCGAGGCTATTTCAGGCGTACGCCGGCAGTTGGGCGTTGGATCGATGGCAGATCGCGCGGTCGATCAGTTGAAATCCTGGTCCGAAACCTATTCGACCCCGATCAAACTGCCCAAGACGTCAGCCGGGGCCTCGATGCCGGCCAATCTCAAACTGAGCGACTTTCAGGCTTTGATCGGAGACACCCGTGGCGCGCTGACCCAAGCGACCCCGGCGGATGAAATGATCGCCCGGATCATTGGCCCACACGTGGTCAAAGCTCCGGATGCAGGCGCCGCCGCCATGCAGGCGGCGGTGGACGAGGCGCTGAGTTCGGCGATGAACCTGATCCTGCATCACCCCGAGTTCCAGGCGATTGAAAGCCAGTGGCGCAGCCTTGATCTGCTCGCGCGGCGGATCGAAACGGATGTGAAGCTGGAAATCGTGCTTTACGATGTGTCCGCCGAGGAACTGGCCGCAGACCTTGCCGCTCAAGAAGACCTGAGCGAAAGCGGGCTCTTCAAGCTGGTGACAGACGTGCTTGACCCTGAAGAAGGGGCAGGGGGCTTCTCAGCCCTGTTTGGCATGTACACGTTCGAGGAAACGCCGCCCCATGCCGAACTGCTTGCCCGGATCGGGCAGGTAGGCTTGCACGTGGATGCGCCCTTCTTTTCCGCGATTTCACCCAGCTACCTCGACACTGCCCCCGAGGACCGCCATCCGCTGGTGGCCAAGACGTGGGACACGCTCCGCCAGATGCCGGAGGCCGCCTATGTGGCACTTGCCGCCCCACGGTTCCTGCTGCGCCAGCCCTATGGTGCAAAATCAGACCCGGTCTACGCGTTCGAATACGAGGAATTCACGCCACAAGAGGGACTGAAAGGCATGCTGTGGGCCAACCCCGTAGTGCTGATCGCGATCCTGCTGGCGGGCACCTACAAGAAAGACGGCAAGGCGGCGATGGATCTGGGGTCCATGATGACCCTTGGGGACCTGCCGTTTTACTACGTCAACGACCGCTATGGCGATCAGGTCGCGCTACCGTGTACGGAACGCAACCTGACAACCGACCCTGCACAGGCTACACTCGCCCGCGGGTACATGCCGGTGCTCTGGATGAAAGGGCGCAACGACATTCGCCTTGGCTCCTTCCGGTCGTTGGGCGGGGACACCATCGCAGGACCGTGGCAGGAGGCGGTGCCAAAACCGCGCAAGTCGCCCAAGGCAGCCGATCTGGATATCGAGGTCGCCGCACCTGCTGAGAGCGACGATGACGCGGACGACGATACATCGCTTGACGATCTGCTTTCGGGCCTTGAGGATGATGCGTCGGACGATGATGATGACATGTCGCTGGACGATCTGCTGGCGGGTTTCGACGACGATGATGATGCGTCAGACGATGACGACGATGAGATGGATCCGGAACTTGCAGCCTTGCTGGAGGGCCTTTGAATGAACGCACTGAACGGAACACCAGGTGATGAACCCGAAGATGGGGACGAACCGCCCATCATTTTGTTGGGGATCGAAAAACGCAACTATTACATGTATAAGGGTGATGAGCACCTGAACCAGCTTTTGCTGGTAGACGGAGATTTTCCGACACCAATCCTTTGCGTGAACTTTGAAACGATTTTCGACGTAAAGCGCGTGATCGGCGAAGATTTTTCTTTGGCGTCTTATTGGATGATTCACCCAGAGATCATAGCCAGATTGCGCGCGGACAAGTATTTGATTGAAGCGGACGAATAAGGCCCATTTAAGGGCCAAGGAGATTTGACATGGCAGATAGTGATTTAGAGCTCGAAAGCCGCCAGGTTTGGATGGAAGGGTCATACTCTTCCAAGCCAGTCAACCTGAAGAACGCGCGTGTTATTGAGGGGCTCAGCACACTCACCGAAACCACAATTGAATTTCTGTCCTCGAACGAGGCTCTTGACCTGCAAGACATCCTCGGCTCGACAATCCATTTAGGCCAGAAGGACGAAGACGAGGAAGACCGGTTCTTCACCGGCACATGCGTGTCTGTGGACTATGTCGGCCTTTACCAAGGACTGTCTCACTTTGTGGCCGAAGTACGACCCTGGCTGTGGTTTCTTACCCGCACCATCGAAAACCGGATTTTTCAAGAGTTGGATGTTCTTGAGATTATCCAACAGGTTATGGAACCCTACGGCTTCTGGTCGGACGTAAAAAAGGAAACCACCGGGAGCTACAAAAAGCGGACGTATTGTGTTCAGTACAACGAGACCGATTTCGACTTCATCTCTCGCCTGATGGAAGAAGAGGGAATCTACTATTTCTTCATTCAGGACAACAAAAAGCTGAAGATGGTGCTGGCCGACAGCATCACCGCACATAAACCCGCACCTAAGGCGAAGACGATCGACTTTGCCTTCAAAGAAGGGGGCGAGTATCGCCGCGACAACGATCACGTGTTTGACTGGAGCGAGACGACCGGGGTGACCAGCGGCAAGGTCACCATGGAGGACTATGACTTTGACCGACCCAAGGCCGAGCTCAAAAAAGTGAAGGCAATGCCAAAAGGCGATCACCGCAACAAGAACTTTGAGCACTACATGTATCCCGGTCACAACCGCACCGAGGGTGTAGACGATGCATTTGTAAGGGTGCGTATGGAATCCGAAGCCGTGCGTCATAAGCTGTCCCGCGGCGCCGGGAACGTGCGCACGCTGGGTGTCGGCCAGACCTTCAAGCTACAGGACCATCCACGCAAACCCAACAACATCGACTATCTGGTCACCCGCGCCGTGCATGATTTGCAAATCGAAACAGACTACGAGGATGCAGAGACCAAAAAGCCGCTGTTTCCCAGCACGCTCCCGGTGGACGAGGACAATTCCGACACCTACCGCATCGTCTTTGACGTGATCCCAAAAACCGAGCAATACCGCGCGCCGCAGGTTACACCTTGGCCCCGGTCGATGAGCCTTCAGACAGCGGTTGTTACCGGCCCTTCAGATGAGGAAATCCACACCGACAAGTATGGCCGCATCAAAGTCCAGTTCCACTGGGACAGGCTGGGTAAGAAGGATGAGAAAACAACCTGCTGGGTGCGCTGTGTGATGCCATGGACTGGCAAGAACTGGGGTATGATTTCCGTCCCGCGCATCGGTCAGGAAGTCGTAATTCAGTTTGAAGAAGGGGACCCAGACCGGCCAATCTGTACTGGCATGTTGTATAACGCCGACACGATGCCTCCTTATGCGCTTGACGCCAACAAGACGCAGACCGGGATCAAGACGCGGTCGACCAAAGAAGGGTCAGCCGACAACTACAACGAATAGGTGTTCGAAGACAAAATAGATGAAGAGTTCATCCGATTGCACGCGGAGAAAGACTATTTCCAGACCATCGAGAACAACGCTGTTGTCAAGATTGGGCATGACAAGATGGATCCGGGCGATCTGACCCAGAATATCTACCATACCAAGACCGAAACGATTGAGACCGGCGATCACATCTTTTCAGTGTCCGAGGGCAATCAGGAGATCTTTGTCAAGACCGACCATACCGAGACTATTGAAGGCAAGGCGGAACAGACGATCACGCAGGATTACACCCAGACGATCACCGACGGCAGTGTAACCCGCGAAGTATCCGCAGGCAGCGAAGATCACACTGTGGCCATGGGGGACTACTCGCTTGATACCTCTATGGGCACTGTCGCGATCACTGCCGGAACCGAAATATCCCTGACGGTCGGAGGAAATTCAATCGTCATTGACCAGTCCGGTATTACAATCTCCGGTATAATGGTCACAGTTGGCGGTGAAGCCACAGTTGATGTTGAATCCCCAATGACCACTGTTAAGGGGGATGCGATGCTGACCCTTAACGGCGGCACCACCATGATCAACTAGGGTAAGACATGTCCGAGCGGTTCAAAAACCTGAAAAAGATCCCCGACCAGCCCGCGGCGCGGTTGCTGGCGGCGGCCAATGCCCAGCTCAAGACCAAGTTGAAAACGCCCGCCAACGCATCCGTTGAGACTGTTCTTGAAGCCCTTGCCGAAGTTGACGCCAAGGTCGATATGCTGCGCCTGCTATCTGTCGCTTTGCCCCCCCGCGAATGTGTGTGGTGGGCCTGTCGCGCCGGACATGACGTGCTTGGCCCCGAGGGCAAGAGCGTATGCCTGAGTGCAGCTGAAGCCTGGGTGTTCGAGCCCAGTGCCGAAAACCGTGAACACCTGCGTCTGGTTCTGGAAAACGAGTCCGCCGGTGACGATACCGCGCCTTGCGCGACGGCCGCCTATTACGCACCCGGCAATCTGGGCGAAGGAGAGATGGCAGACCTCGCTGCGCCCATCGGCGTTGTGTCTGCTTGCTGTTTTGGAATGAACCTCAAAACCCTTAAAGTCGGCCCAAAGCCGGATCGCTGTTTCGACGTGACAATTGACCGGGCGCTCGACATTGCACGTGGTGGCAATGGCAAGATAGAATTGGCCGAAAAAGAAGCAGACGAAGAAGAAACGAAGGAAGGAACAGACTGATGCCAGGCCCTCCTCAAGCCCGCGTAGCTGATATGCACCTTGGCCCCTGTACATTGGGGTCACCCATGCCGATCATGCCACCCTGTTGCCCGACCGTTCTTGTCGGCAAGATGCCTGCTGCTCGCATAACAGATTTGTGCGTCGGTATGATTGCTCCTCCGGTTGCTAACTTTCCCCCGCATCCAATCGCAAAGGGATCGGCGACTGTGTTAATCGGCAAGATGCCTGCGGCCCGCATCGGGGACATGTGCAGTCTCGGCGGTGCGATCGTAAAGGGTGAGTTTACAGTACTGACAGGCGGCTAACTCTATATGGCAATTACACTGCGTTTCCAGTCTACCGGCAGCATTCCGGGCAATGGCGACCCTATCGTGATGAACGGCCCAAGCCTGACGCTTGGCCGTGGCAACGAGAACGATGTCGTGTTGCCTGATCCCAACCGCGAGTTGTCCAAGCGGCACTGCGCCATTGAGGATCACAACGGCAACGTCATCGTCGTCGATTTTTCCACAAACGGAACGTTCCTGAACTATGGCAAGCTGGCACTTGGGGCGACCCCGACGCCGCTGAACGACGGCGATATCCTGTCCGTGGGCCCTTACGAAATTCTGGTCAGCATCGCCTCGCAGGACACCGGTGACTTTCTCGCCGACCCTGTGGCGGACACGCCCGTTTCGCCGGGCTATGCCGGCAATGCCCCCAGCAACGCCGACTTGCTGGATGCACCGGGCGATGGCGGCGATTTCCTTGACGATCTGTTGGTCGGGCGCGGCGCACCTCAAGGCCCCGGCGTGATGCAACGTGACGAAGTGGGCGACGACGGACTGTTGCCGCCCCTTGGTGAGGATGATGGCATTCTGCCCCCCGCCGATGATCCCTATGCAGGGCAGGGGGCTAGCTTCGGCTCTCAACACTCAGCCGGGCAAGACCATTTTTCCACGCCCCGTCATGCAGCCGCATCTCCGTCTGCAATCCCGGATGATTGGGATGACGATTTTCTGTCGCCCACGCCGCGTGCCGCGACAGCCATCCCGAGCGACCCCTTTGCCGCACCGATGCAACCCGCACCGATGCAACCCGCCGCCGCCGCACCTCCCGCAGGTCGGGCGCATGTGGCCCCTTCGCCCATGCCCGTTTCGCCCATGCAGCCGCCAATGCAACAACCGCCCCAGGCCGCACCCGCGGCTATGGGTGGGGCAGACTCTGCTTCTCGTGCGTTCCTCTCAGAACTGGGCGCGGGTGACCTTGGGGTGCCGGATCACGATCTGCCCGCCACAATGGGCAAGTTGGGCACGGTGTTGCGGATCGCCATCGAGGGCCTGCGCGAAATCCTGATGACCCGAGAGTCCATCAAGTCCGAATTCCGCATCGAAAAGACCATGTTGCAACTGGGCGGGAACAACCCGCTCAAATTCTCACGCAGCCCGGACGAGGCGATCGAGGCGATGGTCCTGCCAACCCAGCGCGGCTACGTCGAGGCAACCGAGGCGGCGAGCGAAGCCCTGAAAGACATCAAGGCCCACGAAGTTGCAATGCTGACGGGTATGGAGGCCGCCCTCAAAGGCATCCTCAAAAAGCTGGACCCCGCCGTGCTCGAAGACAAAATCAGCGCGGATAAAAGCCTGAGTGGAATGCTGAAAAGCCGGAAAGCCCGTTATTGGGAAATCTACGAAAGCATGTATACAGAAATCTCAGATCAGGCTGAAAACGACTTTCAAGAGCTCTTTGCCAAGGAATTCGCGCGCGCCTACCAAGAGCAACTGGACAATTTGAAATGAACGACGCCTACGATAAGAGAGACGCCTAATGGCCTGGGACAGCAAAGTGCTGTGGACTGAAGGGTTGTTTTTGCAGCCCCACCATTTCCAGCAGGCCGACCGTTACACCGAAAGTCTAGTGGCGGGACTTGCCCGTCGGGTGTCTCCTTACGTGTGGGGCGTCAACAAGCTTGAGATTGATCAGGAAGTTCTGAAGTTTGGACAGTTCGCCATCACATCCTGTTCCGGCCTGACCCCGGATGGCACTGTGTTTCGCGTGCCCGAGGCCGAAGACCATCCTCCCGCGCTGGATGTGCCCGAAGGCATCAAGGATTGCGTCGTCTATCTGACTGTCCCGCAACGCCGTCAGGGTGCGCTTGAGGTCGACATGACCGGCGCCGAGTTGTCTGCCGCGCGCCTGCGTCCAGGCGAGTTGGAAGTGACGGACGTCACATCATCCGGCAAAAAGGCCGTGACCATGGGCGTCGGCAAGCTGCGCTTGCAGTTTGCTTTGGGGGTCGACGATCTGGCGGATCGCCTGTGCATTCCAATCGCTAAGATTATCGAAGTCAAACCCGACAAAGAGGTGATGCTGGACAAGGGGTTCATCCCTTCTTGCCTTGATATTCAGGCGGCCGGGCCTCTCACCGCCTTTGCCCGCGAGCTGGATGGGCTGCTGAACCACCGAAAAAGTGCATTGTCCGGTCGGATGTCCGAAGGGGGCAACACCAAAGGTGTCGCAGAAATTACTGATTTCCTGCTGCTGATGTGCGTGAACCGGATGCAGCCAATTATCGAACATATGGCCGGCATCGAAAACGTACACCCCGAAGAGATGTATCGTACCTGCATCGGCCTTGCCGGCGAACTGGCGACTTTCATGGCCAATGACAAGGCCGCGCCCGAGTTCCCGCCTTACGCGCATGATGACCTGACCGAAACGTTCAAGCCGGTGATCCGTATTCTGCGTCAGTATCTGTCTTCGGTGCTGGAACAGACCGCGATCTCCATTCCGCTGGACCCGCGCAAATACGGTATCAGCGTTGGGATCATCGCAGATCGCAAGCTGCTGTCCAACGCCGGGTTCGTTCTGGCGGTTCAAGCCGACATTCCAGCGGAAAACGTGCGCCGCCACTTCCAGAACCAGGCCAAGATCGGCCCTGTCGAGGAAATCCGCCAGTTGGTCAACTCGGCCTTGCCAGGCATCCCGCTGCGCCCCTTGCCGGTGGCACCGCGGCAGATCCCGTATCACGCGGGCGTGGTATATTTCGAACTGGATGGCGACAGCGCCCATTGGGGCAAAATGTCGACTTCGGGCGGCATTGCCGTCCATGTGTCGGGGGAGTTCCCCGGCCTGAAGATGGAATTGTGGGCCATTAGGCAAGGCTAAGCGCCAAAAACTGGGGAAACATTACGGATGTCCGACAACGACCCATTTGCAGAACCAGATGACGCCGACCGCACGGTCATTCGGCCCAATCCCGGTGGCCGACGCAATGTGGCACCGACGCCTGCCGCCACACCCGCACCCAGTTACGCCGATCCGATGGCTCCGCCGGCGGCACCGCAGCCCGCCGCCCAACCGATGGGCATTCCCGCATCTCAAGCGCGCGAAGCCAGCCTGACTGAACCCAGCGTCGAACAGGGCATGACCGGCATGAACCGGATCAATGCCGCAGGTGCTACTCTGTTTTCGCTGGTCAGCCGCATCCGCAACCGCGCCCAGCACATGGATCCCGAAAAACTGCGACGCTCCGTGGTGGCCGAGGTGCGCGAGTTCGAAAACCGCGCCCTGCAAACTGGTGTCGATGCCCAAGACGTCAAAATTGCGCGCTACGCCATCTGTGCGACCCTTGATGACGTGGTACTGAACACGCCTTGGGGCGGGCAATCGATCTGGGCTCAGCAATCCATGGTTGGCACGTTTCATAAAGAAACTGTGGGCGGCGATCGATTCTTTGACCTTTTGGCGCGGCTTGAAAAGGAACCGGGCAGCAACATTGACCTCCTTGAATTCCTCTATATGTGCCTGTCATTGGGTTTTGAGGGACGCTTGCGCGTCGAACAGCGCGGCACTGAAAAGCACTTGGAAATCCGTGCAGGCCTTGCCCGCATCATTCGCGGCCAACGTGGGCTTGTGGAAAAGGACCTGTCCCCTCACTGGAAAGGTGAGGATAAACCGCACAAGGTTCTGTCGATCTGGAAACCGCTTTGGATTACATCGGCGAGTGTTGCGATGATCCTGCTGACGGTGTTCTTGTCTCTAAGCTGGGTGCTGAACCGATCCACGGACCGTGTTCTGGGGCAGTTGTCAGTACTGGACACCGGCACCGTCGCCGAACTGTTTCGCCGTGCCCCGCCGCCACCGCCACCGCCACCACCCCCCGTTGCACAATTGAACCGGGTCATCGGATTTCTCGAAGAAGAGATCGACGAGGGAATCGTCGAAGCCTTCCAGGATCAACAGACAATCACTGTGCGCCTTGCCGGGTCGGGCATGTTCGGTTCAGGCTCAGATTCCTTACAGGACTCGTTCCGCGAACCGTTGGAGAAAGTCGCCGCAGCACTCAACGACACGGATGGGCCGATCATCATTGTCGGGCATTCGGACAATGTACCGATCCGCTCGTCCCGCTTTCCGTCTAATCAAAGCCTTTCTCTTGCCCGCGCAGAGGCTGTCATGAACAAACTTGCCGATCAGCTTGAAGATCCCGGCCGCCTGAAAGCCGAAGGTGTGGCCGACAAGGACCCAATCGCCGACAACGCGACGGCGGACGGGCGTGCCAAGAACCGTCGCATTGAAATCGTTCTCGTCCGGGAGGATGCCACGTGATTCTCATGTATCTTCGCAAACTGTTCCGCTTTGGTACAGGCATCAACGTCACCGTTTTTGTCACCATCGCCCTTGGTCTGCTGGTCTGGTTCGCAGGGCCCTTCCTTGTTCTGGGCGAAAGCGCACCTTTTGCCAGCGTACTGTCCCGACTGATCACGATCGCCATCATCCTGCTGCTGGCGCTGACCACCATCCTTTTGATCATCATGCGCCGCGCCAAGCGCGAAAAGCAGATGGCTGAAGACATCGTTGAGTCCGTCGATGACGCAGACGACGATGAGAACGAATTGGTCAAGGCCGAGCTTGGCGAGTTGAAAGGCAAGATGCGTGAAGCGCTCGCAGCGTTGCGCAAGTCCAAGCTTGGCAAACGTTCGCTTTATGAATTGCCGTGGTATGTGATCATCGGCCCACCTGGCGCAGGTAAAACAACGGCTCTAGTCAATTCAGGACTGAACTTTCCGCTTGCGAAATCCACCGGCAAGGCCAGTATTGGCGGGGTCGGGGGTACGCGCAATTGCGACTGGTGGTTCACCAATGACGCTGTCCTGATTGACACAGCGGGGCGCTATACAACGCAAGACAGCGGTGAATCTGAGGACAACGCAGGCTGGCTCGGCTTTCTCAAAATGCTCAAGAAGCATCGCAAGCGTCAGCCGATCAACGGCGCAATTGTTGCCGTGTCCTTGTCTGATCTGTCCTTGCAGGACGAAGACAGCCAGAAAAGCCACGCAGCCGCTATCCGCCGCCGCCTGCACGAGCTGCGTGAAAAGCTGGGCGTGCGCTTCCCGGTCTATATCATGTTCACCAAATCCGACTTGATCGCAGGCTTTACCGAGTTTTTCGACAATCTCGGCAAGGAAGAACGTGAACAGGTCTGGGGTTTTACCCTACCTTTGCCCAAAAAGACCAAGGCAGAAGTGTCCCCCGTTGCCGCTTTTGACGAGGAATTCAGCGGATTGCTGGCGCAACTGAACTCGCAATCTCTGGAGCGGATGCAACAGGAAACGGATCACCAGCGCCGCGCGTTAATCTCAAGTTTTCCAGCTCAGTTTGCATCTGTGCGCCAGACTGCCCGCGTGTTCCTGAGCGAAGTATTCCAGGACAACCGGTTTGAGAAACGCCACTTGTTGCGTGGTGTTTATTTCGCGTCTGGCACGCAAGAGGGCACGCCCATCGATCGTCTGATGATGGGTATGGCGCGCACCTTTGGTATCGGTCGTCAGGCCATTGGCACGGGGCGGGGCACGGGCCGGTCATTCTTCCTCACCCGGCTGTTCCAAGGGGTGATGTTCCCCGAGGCCGGGCTTGTCAGCGCCGATGACAAGGTCGAACGCCGATACAAATGGACCAAACGTGTCGCGATCACGGCCGCCCTTCTGGGCGGCATTGGCATGACAACTGTCTGGGCGCGCAGCTACATCGGCAATGCCGAACTGCTGCGCGAAGCCTCCGAAAGCGTTGAGAACTACCGCGCCGCTGCATCGCAAATTCCCGGCAGCCCAATTCAAGACAGCGACCTGCCCGGCATCGTGCCCGCACTGGATATCCTGCGCGCCATGCCCGCGAACCCGGCAGCCGGCGATCCAGAACCCGATCGTTCGCTGACATGGGGCCTGTATCAGGGCAAACACATCGGAAATCAGGCGGGGCAATCCTACCGCGCCGCGCTGAACGAACACTTGCTGCCGCGTTTGTTGCTGCGTCTGGAAGAGCAGATGCAGGCAAACATGAACAACACGGATTTCCTGTATGAAAGCCTCAAAATCTATCTGATGCTTGGCCAACAGGGGCCGATGAATACAGACCTTATCAAAGAGTGGATGGCCATTGACTGGTCCGTCGCTTTTCAGGGCAGTGCCCGCGACCAACTTCGCAACAGCCTGACCCTTCATCTTGAGGCGCTGCTGGAGGCGCCGCTGGATCAAATTGCATTGAACGGTCCGCTGGTGGAGCAGATTCAGGGCCTATTGTCTGAAATGCCACTGGCACAGCGCGTCTATAACTCGATCATCAATTCGCCCCGCGCCACAGCTCTGCCGCAATGGCGTCTGACGGATATCGGAGGCCCTGCGATCAGCCGCGTGATCGTACGCTCGTCCGGCAAGCCGCTCAGTGAAGGGGTCGAAGGCATCTTTACCCATGACGGGTTCAACAACGTCTTCCTTGATGAGGCCCTTGGCGTCGCCCAACGTCTCCAAAGCGAAAGCTGGGTATTGGGTGCACGCGGCGAGGCTGAGCAGACCGAAATCGCCCTTGTTGCGATGAGCCGGGATGTGCTTGATCTCTACTACACCGATTTCATCTCGCGCTATGACCAGATCCTCGGGGATATCGACATCATCCCGATGGAAAGCCTGAGCCACGCGGTTGAAGTCACAAACGTGCTATCAGGACCAACTTCGCCGCTGGTCAACATCCTCAACGCCATCGCAGACGAAACCAAGCTGACCCAACCACGTGGCGCCGGGTTGGATGCATCAGGCCTCGCCGAGGGGGCGGCCACTGTTGGTGCACTTGAGGCACAGTCTTTGCTGTCCAGCCGCGCCCAATTGTTGCTTGGCACACTGCAATCTAGCGTGACAGCAACCGGCGACGCCGGTCCACCACCCGCGGCACCCGGCGAATTTGTCGAAGAACGCTTTTCCTGGCTGCATGATCTGACCGAAGAGGATGCAGGTTTGCCTTCACAACTCTCCGAGCTGATCTCGCGCCTGACGGAGGTCTATCAGGAACTGAACAAGCTCAGCTTTGCTGGCGGTGTCGGGGCAGGGGCCGCTGAGGCCAATGCCATTGTACGTTTTCAGGAACTGGCCAACCGACTTCCGGGCCCGATCCAACGCTGGTCGACGCAAATTTCTTCCGGATCTTCCGGCATCACGGCAGACGGCACGCGCGCGTCCATCAACGCGCAATGGCAGGCACAGGTGTTGCCTTTCTGCGAACAGGCGCTGTCCAACCGCTATCCGTTCACGCGTGGTGCCAAGGCAGACGTGGCGATGGCGGACTTTGCCCGTCTGTTTTCACCCAATGGTCTAATTGACGGGTTCTTTAACGATAACCTGCGCGATTACGTGGACACGCGGGCTCGGCCTTGGGCTTGGAAACGCGTGAACGACACGGATCTCGGGATCAGCCCGGCGGTGTTGCAGCAGCTGCAATACGCTGCCGAAATCCGGGATGCGTTCTTTGCCGGAGGCGCGACGCCTGCCGTGAATTTTCAGCTGACACCCGAAGCGCTTGACCCCAAAGCCCAAGAAGTGTTGCTGGACGTCGATGGTACCGAGGTCAAATATGCCCACTCCGCTGCCCCCAAACCTGCTGCCATCACGTGGCCCGGTGCTGTGGGATCAGCTCGCATTATTCTTCAACCTGTCGTCGATGGTACGTCAAACGCAATGACCCGAGATGGACCTTGGGCGTGGTTCCGTCTGCTCAGTGCCGCCGAGGTGCGCCGCACCAATGTCAGCGACCGCAACCGCGTGGTGTTCAACGTCGGCGGACGCATTGCCATCTTTCAACTGCAATCAGGATCGGTTCTGAACCCCTTTGCCCTGCCGGCATTGGGCAAGTTCAGCTGCCCTACATCGTTCTGATGACCGTCGGATTTGGCGCATTCGGCAAGTTTCCGGGCATGGGAGATTTCTTGCGGGTCAACCTGCCGGTCGCCTTTGTCCAAGCCTGGGACACCTGGTTGCAGCAGGGCATGTTGGATGTGCGTGAACGGTTAGGTGAGGGCTGGAATGAGGCGTATATGTCTGCGCCCATCTGGCGCTTTACCCTGCCTGCGGCGGCTGCGGGGCCGCAGGTGGTGACGGGCATTTTAATGGCTTCGGTCGACCGGGTGGGGCGGCAGTATCCGCTCACATTGGCCACCTGTCACGACGCGCCCAACACGGTTGTATCACATCTGGCCAATGGAAAGACGTTTGATCAACTTGAAAACGTCGCACTGGATGCGCTCGAAGATGCCGCCACGCGCGACAGTCTGACAACCGCCCTCAGCGACGTCCACCTCACCCACACAGGTCAACCCACACCTGCAAGCCTGCCTTATGCCGGGCCGATCCCATTTTCTAAGGCGTTTGCTACGCATGCGCTGACACAAAGCCACGGGCCCACGCCCGCCATCTGGTCCACAATGATGCAGGACGATTTCCGCATGCTGGCCACCTCCGCCTTGCCCGAAGGGCGCGACCTGCGCGCGCTTTTCGATCTTTCTCCCGACCTATGGAACGCATCAGGCGTCATGGCTCCAGTATGACTTCAATTCGCTATTCTGCATCCACGCATGTGGGTCACAAACGCAAGGTGAACGAGGATAGCATCCTCGCCTTGCCTGACCAAAACATCTGGGTGGTTGCGGATGGCATGGGTGGACACGCCGGGGGCGATTTTGCCTCGCAAACGGTGGTCGATTCAGTGGCGATGATCGACCCCACGCTGGAACCTGTACAACTGCTGCACGCGCTGCGCGACATGCTGGCCAAATCCCACGAAAGGATACAGGCCGAGTCCGCCGCGCTTGGCGGCATTACCATCGGGTCCACGGTGGTCACTTTCGCCATCGCCGAGGGGCACTTTGCCGCCTTCTGGGCTGGTGACAGTCGCCTGTATCGCCTGCAAGCGGGCGAGATCGAAATGCTAACGACTGACCATTCCTATGTGGCCGAACTGGTGCTGGCGGGCGAATTGTCGTGGGACGAGGCCGAACAGCACCCCCAGTCCAACGCAATCACACGCGCGGTCGGCGTGGGCGAACATCTGGAGCTGGAAAAGATCCGTGGCCAGATCCTTCCGGGCGACCGGTTCCTGCTGTGCTCGGACGGTCTGACGAAGTACGCAACTTTCAACACACTGAAAAAAATCCTCAGTTCCGAGCCCATCGAAACCGTGGCCGAGACACTATTGCACCTTGCGCTTGAAGGCGGCGGGGCGGACAATATCTCGATCATCGTGATCGACATTCACTAGGGCGCGCGCAAGCATAATGGAAAAGGGTGTCATACCGATCATTCTGGGTGTCATGGGCGTCGTCGTCGTTGGCCTTGGCGTACTTGTGTACCTGCAACTGCGCCCGGCGCCGGACGTACCGCGCTATGCCTCGGATGGAGATGCTGAATTCGCGGGTCCCGCAATCGACAGCGGTGCGCGCATCGAAATCGAAGTGCTCCGCGCCCAGATCGAGGCGCTCGGTGTTCAGATCGAGCGTCTTGAACAAAGAATTGCCGAGAACCGTGGCCCCACCAGCACTGGCCCGGCTGATGGGGTACAAGATCAGGGCCAGTTTATCACCGATGGCAACGACTCTATCAGCGGATCACATGCGCAGGTCGTTCTGATAGCCAACCGGCGCAATCTGAATGAAGGGCTGCGGATTGCCTCTCCGTCTTATCTGGAAAGCGTGTTTGGCAAACCGCGCGAAAACCTGACATCGACGTGTCAGGGCATGACGAATGAACGTCTGGCTTCCAAGCTTAAGACGCAGCAGGTCGGCCCGGTTCGGGTGCGCATGCTAGAGCCAGCACTTGAATCTCTGGGTCGCGTGTTTGATCAGATCAAAGCGACCGATCCAAACCTCTATTCGCGGATCAACACTGCTGGCGCACTTTGCGTACGCCACATTCGCGGCGCGCCGGGTCGCACATCAACGCATGCTTTCGGCCTGTCGTTGGACCTCAACATTGATGGCAAGCTGGACCGCTTGGGCGATGGAAAAACGCAACTGGGTTTGACCATCATCAAAGACTTCTTTTTGGCCGAAGGCTGGTACTGGGGTGCTGGCTTTAGTCGCGAAGACAGCATGCACTTCGAAGTCAGCCGCGATCTGGTCGAAAAGTGGATCGCAGAAGGCTTGCTGTAGCGCCTTTTCATGCCTGCAAAGGGCAGGTGACAGAGTGGAAATATGATCCTTCACGACGTTCTTCATAGTTACCGCTCCGCGTTTGCGCGTTGGCTCCCGTACCTTGCGGCACACATTTTCATTCGTTTGATCGTTACATCCTTGATGGTGCCACTGATCGCCCTCGCACTTTCGGCAACGCTGTTTTTCTCTGATCAAACCTCATTGACCGATCAGGACATCGCAAAGTTCCTGTTCACGCCTGCAGGGATCATCGGTGCATTTGCCATTCTGTGCCTCCTGATCTCAGCACTGGTTCTCGACGTCGTCGTTGCAACCGCAATACTCAGACAGCACTCGCATAAACCTGTCGACGCGCTCCGAGTGGCGACAGGGTTCGTCCTGCATTCTGTTCAGCGCCTCCTGCCGTTTGTCCTCCGGCTTCTGGTCCGGCTTGTGGCCATCGTTCTGCCTTTTGTCCTGGTCGGAGGTGCCATCGCCTTCTTCCTCATCACCGAATACGACATCAACTATTACCTCACCCAAAGACCACCTGAATTCCTGACGGCAATCGCGCTTATCGGGCTCGTGGTACTCTTGCTGACCTGCGTCTTGCTTCAGAAGCTCAGCGGATGGGCTATCGCCATGCACCTGTCGTTGTTCGACAGCTTGACAGGGCGCCAGTCTTTTGCAGCAAGCGCAGCCCATATGAAGGGCAAACGGGTGTCCTTGGTCGGTCGGATACTGGGATGGTTGGCGGTGCGCTTGGGCGCGCTGGCCGTTGCGGGGGCGCTCGCCGCTCTGGTCATGACATGGATCTTGGATTGGCAATCGAACAATCTGCGCGTCCTCGCCGGCGCGATGATCGCCAGTGGCATCGTCTATTCTGCCTGTCTCGCTTTTGTGAACGCAGTCTCAAACGGTGCGCTGGCTGATCTGCTGAACGAAGAATTCGAAAGGGCCCTGCAAGGTCGCACACCGGCGGTAGATGTTTCCGAAATCAAGGACCGCTCACGCACGACCGCGCTTACCGGTTTTGCAATCGCCGTAGTCGGGATCGTGTCGCTCGTCGGCATTGGCACGGGCGGCCTTCTTCTGGAACGGGTCAAGAAGGAAGCAGAGGCGCAGATCATTGCCCACCGCGGCGCAGCGGCTAAGGCGCCCGAAAATACGATGGCATCGGTAAAGCGTGCCATCGAGGACGGAGCTGACTGGATCGAAATCGACGTTCAGGAAAGTCGCGACGGCGAGGTGATCGTGGTCCATGACAGTGACTTCATGAAGCCGTCAAATGTGTCGACCAAAGTCTGGGACGTGACTGCCACTGATCTTGCTGACATCGACATCGGCAGTTGGTTTGACCCGGCGTTTTCAGAAGAACGCGTTCCACGTCTCGAGGATGTTCTTCTGGCAGCCCGTGACAAGGCCAACGTACTCATCGAGTTGAAATACTACGGACATGACGAAGATCTGGAACGCAGGGTTGCAAAGATCGTCGAAGATGCCAGTATGACAGATCAGATTGCGACAATGTCGCTGAAGTATCCCGCCGTGCAAAAGATGCTTACGCTTCGCCCGGATTGGGAGGCAGGTGTGTTGGCTGCAACTTCGATCGGTGATCTGAGCGGACTTGACGGCGATTTTCTTGCGCTCAATCAGGCGCGGATAAACCCGCTTATGGTGGAGCGGGCCAATGCAGCCGGAAAAGACGTCTATGCATGGACTGTCAATGATCCGGTGACAATTGTGCGCATGCTTTGGCTTGGCGTGAATGGGCTGATTACAGATGACCCCGCGCTCGCCCGACAGGTCGTCGAGAAGTACAACGAACTTCCGGTCGCGGCGCGTGTGATATTGGCACTGAGTGATCGCGTCCGCACTACAATCGATTTGTCTGACATAGAAGAACTCCGACCGTGACCTTGATCGCATTGCACAGGTCAAAGGGGGTCGTTTTATATTCGATGCACTTTACAAGTCGCCCGCATATGAACTCACGCTGAAGCGCAATTTCTGATATGTCGTTTTATTCCAACCGGTT
>ERZ1740072.137-NODE-137-length-33631-cov-8.849059_pt1 | contig 33631 bp, 26 predicted proteins | sample MGYA00581733_ERZ1740072 | MGnify/ENA primary metagenome ERZ1740072 (study PRJEB43018, sample SAMN04849741) | marine metagenome | isolation source: floating plastic debris | place: Pacific Ocean | collected 2008-08-30 | study: EMG produced TPA metagenomics assembly...
TGTGCTTGCCAACGGGGCAGGGACTGGTAACGAAGCAAGGCTGATTGGCGCGCGAATTTCCCTAAATGAGCGGTTCAGAGGCCGCCCCCCGGACCACCCCAAGGCCTGTGCGCAACAAAGACGAGACAGGCCCGGCAGTGTTTCCCGTACCGCAAGAATCCCGCGAAAATGTCATCTTTTCAGCGCACGGTTTCGCTACCATTGCGCCGCCATCCGGTATACTTACACACAGGTTTCTTTCTCGTATCACGGCGCATTGCATGTACGTTATTCACAAGGCCCATTCTGACACATGACCTATTTCAGCTCGGAAAAGCGATCCATCGCCGCGTTCTTCAACCCGGGCATCTTGTGGCTGCTCATCGCCACCCTTTCGTCGATCGTGTTTTACTGGGAAGGGTACACCGCGCTCTTTGAAGCCTGGCAATTGCCGGAATACAGCCACGGGCCGCTGATCCCGATCCTGTCGGCGCTGCTGTTCCTGCGCCAGCTCAAGGAGGTGCCGGTCAACCACGGAGAGGTGCGCGACCGCGCCCCGGGCCTGTGGCTTCTGGGTTTTTCGCTGCTGCTGGCGCTGGCCGGCAAGCTCAGCAAAATCGACGATATCGTGGCCTATGCCCAGATCCTGTGGGTCGGGGCGATCCTGCTGATTTCCTTTGGCTGGAAGGTGGGCAAGCATTTCTGGCCGCCGGTCCTGCACCTTGTCTACATGCTGCCGCTGCCGGGCGTGTTCTACTATAAGCTCTCGACCTGGCTGCAAAAGGTGTCCTCCGAATTCGGGGTCTGGCTGCTGCAACAGATCAATGTGCCGGTCTATCTCGAGGGCAACATCATTGACCTGGGCGCGCTCAAGCTGCACGTGGCCGAGGCCTGTTCGGGGCTGAACTACCTGTTCCCGATCCTGTCCTTTTCCTACATCTTTGCCGTGCTCTATCGCGGGCCCATGTGGCACAAGGCGGTGCTCTTGCTGGCCGCGGCCCCGATCACGGTCGTGATGAATTCGGTCCGGATCGCCATCGCGGGCTGGATTGCCCAGAACTGGGGCACCGATCACCTCGAAGGGTTCACCCATTTCTTCGAAGGCTGGGTGATCTTCATGATCTGCATCGTGCTGCTGTTCCTGCTGGCCTGGATCATGCTGCTCTTTCGTCGCGACCGCGTGTCACTGCCCGATGCGCTGGACCTGGACACATCGGGCCTTGGCACGCAGGCGATGCGTCTGACGCTGGTGCAGCCCTCGCGGATCCTCATTGCGGCCTCCCTGATCACCGTTCTGGGTGCCGTGGCCTGGCACGTGCGCCCGCAGGTGGCGCAGGTCGATGTGGTGCGTGACCCCTTTGCCATCTTCCCCAGACAGATGGGCGAATGGCGGTCCTCGGCACCACAGCCGCTGAGTGAAAGCGTCGAGATCGTGCTGGCCGCGGATGACTATCACTCGGTGCAGCTGGCCAGCGCCAACCATGCCGCCACGGTGGGGCTGTTCATGGCCTGGTATGATGACCAGAGCGACGGCGGCACCCACTCACCCGAGGTGTGCCTGCCCGGAGGGGGCTGGGAGATTGCCTGGCTGGAACGTGTCGACATCGCCCCGGAGCTGGGCCTGGCCGAAGAGTTCAACCTGAACCGTGCGGTCATCCAGAAGGGCGAGACACGCATGGTCGGCTATTACTGGTTCGAACAGCAGGGCCGCCACATCGCCTGGGATTTCGCCGCCAAGTTCTGGCTCCTCTGGAACGGGATTTCCCAGGGGCGCACGGACGGTGCCATGGTGCGCCTGCTCACGGTCGTGGAACGGGGCGAGACCGAGAAGGAAGCCGAAGCGCGCCTGCAATCGGTCTTTCTCGAGATGCACGGCATCCTGCCGCGGTTCATCCCCGAATAGGCCACCGCGCCGCGCGACGCGGATTATGGCGCGTTCACCTGAAACTCGAGAAACTGGGTGCGCCCCGGTTTGACACCGTTGTTGTCCGACACCACGGTCAGGCGCGTGATGGGGCCGTCCTGCCAGGCTGCAATGCCTTCGAGGTTGTCAAAAGCGCCCATGCGACTGGTCCACAGGGTCGTGACGATATCGGGGGTTTGCACATCCAGACCACTGATCCGGCTCTGCCACCACCGGCCCAGAATGTGACGGCGCTCCAGCAGGTACAGGCGCCCCCGCGCGTCGAAATCGGCGCCCACGATGGCATAGCGGTTGCGCCGTGGCACATGGCCCGCGATCTCCCAGATGTTGTCCTGCAACCGGTACACCGCAAAACCTGCATCCAGCGGCGCCTCGGCAAACGCATAGAGCGTGCCGTCGGGATGCAGCGCCAGTGCCTCGAGCTGTCGGTTGTCGGCATAATCGGCAAAGGTGGGGTGCGGCTGCACCAGGGTGCCACCATCCTCGGGCCCGCGATACCGGACCACGCGGGCCCAGCGTTCGAACGAGATCCACATCGTGTCGTCCGGGGCAATGGCGAGCCCTTCGGCATCCGACAAATCACCGACACGGCGGGCCGAGACGGGCCAGCCATCAATGCCGAGGATCGGCAGGTAGTCGGTCAGCGCAACACCGCTGATTGCGCCATCGGCCCGGTCGAACTGCCCGCCCAGATACCAGCCGCGGTCCCCGATGGCGTGAAACACCGCACCCCCCTCATCCACCTCCAGCGCCGACAGCCCGACAACGGCGTCAGAGGTCCAGGTGTAGGTGTGCATGTGCGTGACCGGGTGGTCTGCCCAATGCCCGGAGGCCGCCGTCACGCAGACCAGAAACACGGACGCATAGAACGCTTTCGAAAACAGTCTGGTCATATACGGTCTCGGGGCAGGGTCTGGTCCGACACTCCTTTATGTCAGACGGACCCGAATGGCCACGGCTCCTGTCATCAGCGCACCGACCGCACAGACTGCAAATACACGCCCTATTTCCTGCCACTTTCGGTTTGCCAGCCATACCCGAAAAGGCTCAAGACAAGACGTCAGACGGATAGAGACCTCAGGACACGGCATCTTGGCGTCCCGCCACATGCCGATCTCACGACGGTCTTGCAAACTCGGGTGAGGGTAGCAGTGTCCCATTCATAAGCCTCCGTGCAACATTCTGTTTTGATACAGAATTTGCACTTCGGATGTGAATCCACCGCCACATGTATTTTGTCGTTGTAATCTTGATTATGTTGTTTTCGCAGGGAACATGTGTTTGCGCTCTTTCCAGAAATCTGCCAAATCCACGAGGCAGACACGACACCGCACCTCCAGCCCTCACCAATCCCAAAAGAAGACAAACACGCCTATGCGCCGCACGCTTTATCTGCATATCGGAAGCCACCGTACCGGGACAACGTCGATACAACGCTTCATGCAGAAGAACTTTGCGACACTGACCAAGCGCGGATATCTTTATCCCTATCAGGTGTCGCGGCACATCAAGCTGATAAATGAGCTGTTTTCGGGCAAAAGGACCGTAAAGGACGCGGCACAAAATCTGACGGAACGGGCCGATCGCTGGGGTAGCGTTCACTCCATTGTCCTGAGTGACGAAGACATCAGCACGCGCAGAGACCCCGCCCTCCTGGCGGCGTTCCAAAAGGATTTCGACGTCAAAGTCGTCTTCTTCATCCGGCGGCAGGATTTGTGGCTGGAAAGCTGGTACTTCCAAAATATCAAGTGGCAATGGAATCCAGAACTAAGCCATTGTACCTTCGAACAATTCCTTGCCCACCGGGACACGTTTCACTGGATCCACTACAACCGCTACATCGCCCGGCTCGAGGCCCTGTTCGGTGCCGAAAACGTGCATCTCGCCATGTTCGAAACGCCACAGATGCCGGACGGACCGGTCACCGAATTCTGCCGCCAGATCGGCCTGACCGATATGGCGGGTCTGACCGCTCCGCAGCATTTTAACGCATCCATGTCGGCAGAAATGGTCGCATTCATCCGCCATTTGCCGCTGGACAGCTTCAATCCGCCGGAACGGGATCTGCTGCGTGTGGCTCTGGAACAGGTGGACCAGGTTCATCTCAGGAACACGACCAAACAGAGCGAGCGCATCATGCCCCATGATCTGCGCTGTTCCATTCTGCGGGAATACGAAAAGGGCAACGCGGCACTCGCAACGCGCCGTTTCGGGCGCGAACGCTTGTTCCTGGATCCCCTGCCGGACCCCGATGCCCCCTTGGCCCGGCTCGATTTACCGGCAGATCCAAGCGAGGTCATCCATCGTTTCGTGGGTCCGCTCCTGACGCGCCTGGTTCAAAACAAGACGATCTCGGGCGATAATCCCAAGCTCTGAGCCCTGGCTCAGAGAGGCGATGTGACAAAGGCCGGCATCGCCTGCGGAGCCTTTTCAAACAGGGCCGCCGTCTCCAGGGCCTCGCGGATTGTCACATCCATATCCAGATAGCGATAGGTGCCCAACCGCCCCACAAAGGTGACGCCCTGCGCCTGCTTGGCCCGCTCCACGTAGTCCCCGAGCAGGGCTTTTTCCTGCACCAGCCGGATCGGGTAATAGGGGATGTCGTCTGGCGTGCAGAGACGCGAATATTCGCGGTACAGCACCGACGCCTCATGGCTTTCCCAGGGGGCGAAATGCTTGTGCTCGGTGATCCGTGTATAGGGCACATCGGCATCGCCATAATTCATGACCGCACAGCCCTGATAGTCACCCAGATGGGTAAAGCGCTCAAAATCAAGCGTGCGGTAGCCCAGACGCCCCATCTCATAGTCAAACCAGCCATCCAGAGGGCCGGCATAAAAGACATGGTCATAGGCCCCCGCCTGATCGCGGGCAAAGGGCGTGTTCAGATGCACCGCAATGCCAGGGTGATCCAGGATGCGTTCGACCATCGCCGTATAGCCCTGCTCGGGCATGCCCTGAAACCGGTGAAAGAAGTAATTGTCGTCGTAGTTGAAGCGCAGCGGCAGGCGTTTGAGGATCGAGGCGGGCAGCTCCGTCGGGCTCATCCCCCATTGCTTGACCGTGTACCCCTTCAAAAACGCTTCATAAAGATCCGGCCCGACAAGGCGCAGGGCCTGTTGCTCAAAGGTCTGGGGGTCGGTGATGGATGTGTCGGCCTGCGCGTCGATAAAGGCACGCGCCTCGTCAGGGCGCATGGTGCGACCGTAGAACTGGTTGATCGTATGCAGGTTGATCGGCAGGGAAAAGACCTGGCCCCGGACGGTGGTCTTGACCCGGTTCCGGTAGGGGCGAAACGTGGCGTAGCGGTTCACATAGTCCCAGACCCCGGCATCATCGGTGTGAAAGATATGCGGCCCATAGCGGTGCACCATGACCCCGGTTTCAGGATCCTTTACCGTATGGCAATTGCCTGCCACGTGGTCCCGCGCCTCAAAGATGGTGATGTCGTGGCCCGCCTCGGCCAATGCCCGACCGATCACTGCGCCGGACAGGCCAGCCCCCACCAAAAGAAGTTTCATATCGCCTCACCCGCAGCGCTCTGCCACCATCGTCCCGTCTGACACGCCGCCCGGGCAATCCGCAACCATCACAGAGCTGCCCGCGAATGGATTGCGACGGACGAAAGGCCTCTTGCAAGTGCATTCGGCTGAAACATCGCCTCTTTGCACCGATACACACCAGACATAGGGCCACCACCAGAGCCGACAGGCCCATCAACCCTCTGTGTTCTCCATGCCAAGTAGCCTCTTCCAGAAGGACGCTTGCGTCATGTCGTGATAGCCCTCCCGCCAGCGGTCCCGCAGCGCAGCATAGTCACGCCAGAGCACCCAGGCATGGCCCAGCATATTGCGGGTCGCTGCCCAGGCGCGGCGCTTGGAATGGGTGACGGTATAGCTGCGCGTGCCATCATCGGAGTGATACGTGATGCGCGCCGCGCCCCAGACCGGACGGATCGCCCCGCGCCGCGCCGCAGGCAGGGTGATCCTGTTGCCGATCAGCCCAAAGCCGGGCAGCAGATGACCGTTCAGGGTGCATTTCATCAAAAATCGCGGCCCGGGCCGATGGGACGGCAAGCGCAGCCGGTCCTGCGTGCCAGATGCCTGCGCCACGCTGCGCCAGCGTTCCATGTCCGTGCCTGTCGCGATGTCCCGGCGCCGCGCAGCAAGGTCGGCATTATCAGCAAAATACCCCGGTCCTGCCCGGACATCGCCCAGGGCAAGCACCACAGCGTCCAACGTGTCGTAATGGCACAGGATGAGGCTGCGCAGATGAAACCGCAGGATGATCTTCAAAAGGCCCATGCGCCCGATCTCCATCTGCGGCAGCGACAGATGGTGCGCCAAGTGGCTGCGCAGATCGAGGTAGACCGTCAGCGGCGTCTCCTTGACCGAAAAGTTCTCGTCTTGCAGCGACATCACCCCTGGCAGCGTGACCGGGGTAAATTCATGCACCAGAGAAAAGCTCACATCATCACCGCGCACGAAAAACGGAAACGGCATGTGCCGGACGCCATCCACCGGAAATGCGAAATACCACCAGCCACCATAAAAGTTGGCTGGCGCCTTGGCTGTGCTGGCAAATTCCATCGCCAGAGTCTCTGTCAGGTCGCGCAGATCCGTGCCGTTGAAGAGGGGGCGGCAGACCTGATGAAAAAGCGCCCCGTTCTCCCACAAGTCCCAGGGCTGCCGGGCCGTGGCCACAGCCCCCGCCACGGCCGTTCCGGGATCGGTGGCATAGGCCAGAAAGGTCCAGGTCCGTTCAATGGCCTCCATATGCACCGCCGCATCATCATCCATGAACAGACAATGCGTGGCGCCGCGATCCTGTGCGGCCAGCAACCCACGGGCAAAGCCCCCTGACCCACCCAGATTGGCATTCGGGATGACGGTCACGTTCGGGGCGGGCGGGATATCCGCGCTTTGGCCATTGTCGACGATTGTCAGGTGCAGATGTTCTGCAATGGGGCTGGTCTTTGCAAAGCGGACGAACCGCTCTGCGGTGCGGACCACCGCCGCTTCGCGCTGAAACGTGGTGACGGACACCATCAGATCGGGCGTACGCCGGGGGACTGCATCGGTCTGCCAATGGGCACCGCTCAGATGCCCCTGCCCCTGTGCCGTGACCTGGAAAAACAGCACACCGCGCGGGTCGCACCCGTTTGCGGGGGTCACATCGAATACCTGCACACCGTCCAGAACGACCCCCTTCTGCACCACCCGCTCTTGGGGGCGGTCGGGATGGGCGTAAAACACCGTCAGCTCAAACCGGCCCTTCCCCTCCAACGCCAGAAAAAGCGTCTCTAACCCGCAGTGCATGTGCCACTTGCCGCTGTTGAAGAGGTTGTAATAGGTGCCGAAATCCGCCCGTGCCCCGGGGCTGAAATCGATCCGCGGCGCCTCTATCGACAGCGCGGCTCCAGCACTCAGCCTGACATAGAGATCCTGTTCCGTGCTGAACCCCGGTTCTGGCCAGATCAGGCTTTGCAATCGGGTCTGGGATGTCATGGCCGGGGGGGATGCTCGCATATGTCCTGTTCTGACCCAAGCGCCGGGGCTTGGCATCCGACACGCCCATGTATCACCTTAATAACGCCCTGCGACAGGGGTGCCTGCGCACCCCCTCTGTCCATCCCCCCGATAAACACTCATAAATGCCGGGATCAATCGCAAGAGGGTCTCATGTGGAAAAAAGCGGGAAGCCGCGCGGATGGTCCGGCAAACCGGACACTGGCGGCGATGCGGGCCAAAACGTCCGAAGGCGCGCTTGCCTCTGGCGTGACGTTCTCGCGCGGGCTGAGACTGCATGCTGATCCGGCGCTGGAGCTTACGGGGCAGTATCGGTCGCCGCCCGGACAGCTTCTGGACCTTGAGGCCCGCACCGGGCCCGATCCCGGCGATTGGGTGGCGCTGCATCTGGCGCTGCGGCTGGATGATCTGAGCGCCATGGGTGTTGTCGGCTTTGCCACACGCATGGCCGCCCCCGAGACGCTGGTGGTGCGCGCCTGTGTGCGCTCCGGGACCGATACGGGCTTTACCGACTGTTTTTTCGACAAACATCTTTTGGTCCACGCGCATGAGACCAGCCATGTGGACGCCCTGCATGTCGGCAAACGCGCCGATCTGCCCCTGCGCGCGCCCTGGCGGGATGTGATCCTGTTCCTGCCCACCCGCGCCTTTCAGCTGTCCCTGATCGACATGCGGGTCTTTGTCGTATGAACCTGGGTCTGGTCATCCCGGTCTGGAACGATCAGGCCGCCCTGACGCGGCTCATGCGGCAGATCCGCGACATGGCCCTGTTTGACCAGATCGTTGTCGTGGATGATGGCTCGGACCGCCCTGTCCGGTTGCCGAGATGGTCCGGGCTGCCCTGCACCTTGCTGCGCAATGACACATCGCTCGGGCCGGGGCCTGCCCGCAACCTCGGGCTGGAGCATGTCACCACATCACATGTGCTTTTCTTCGACAGCGACGACCTGCTCACGCACGAGCTGCCCGCCCTGTGGCAGGACCTGCAGGACCATCATTTCGACTTTTGCCTGTTTCGGCATTGCGACAGCCGCCACACCTGGCGCGGCGCGTGGGACATGTTGCCCTATGATCAGGCCCTCTGGCGCGCCGCAGGCATGGGCGGGCAAGCCCTGACCCCGGTCGGGCCAGAGGCGCGCGCAGCACTGGTGCAAACGGCGAATTACCCATGGAACAAGATCTGGCGTACAAAGGTGCTGCGTGACTATGATATCCGATGCTCGGACCTGCCGGTCCACCAGGATATAGAGCCGCATTGGATGGGTTTTCTGCACGCCAGGGATATTCTGGCCTCCGATCGGGTCGGCGCGGTGCATCACGTCACACCGGGGGCCGGGCGATTGACCAACCTGCGCAGCCGGGAACGTCTGGCCGTGTTCGACGCGTTGGAGATTGTGTTGTCCAGATTGCAGGCGGCCTCTGAGGGCGGTGCGGCCCTGTTGCAGGCTTTTTTGCGCTTTTCCGCGGATCTGCTGGACTGGATACATGGGCATATCGACCCGAGCCTGCACCCCGCACTGGCCGAACGGCGCCGCACCTTCTGGCATCTTGCGGTGCCACCGGCGCTGTTTGACGGGCTCAGATATACCGATCCCGAACTGGCGCTGCGTGTGTGCCTGCACATGATCGACGACGGGCGGGACAGCACATGCTGAGCTTTGCGATGGCCACGCGCAACGAAGGGCGCGCCCTCGATGACACTCTGCGCATGCTGGGCGCGACGATGGCGCCCGAGGACCACCTGATTGCCATTGATGCGGGCTCTACCGACAGGACCGTTGCCCGCCTCATGGAATTTGCCGAACGCGCGCCCTGTACGGTTCTGCAGCTGGATACGCCCGAGATACGGCTGGCCCAGGCGCTGCTTCTGGCACTGGATTCGGCACAAACGGCGTATGTGATGTGGCTGGGGCCGCGCGACCATCTGCGACCCGAGGCGCTGAGCGACCTGCGTCAGTGCCTGGAGGTGACCGCCCCTGACCTCGCGGTGACGGACAGCGGCTGGTGGTACGCGACCCCGGACCGTGTCTGGCCACGCGCGGACGCAGCCCGGGCCGCGACCCTGCCCCCGGATGCGGCAAAGTCCACCCTTCTGGCGCTGTGCCCCGATCCGCGGCGTCTGGTGATTGCCCGCAGAGCGGAACCGCATCTGCGCCCCATCCTGAACGACGCAACCAGTGATCCCACGCTTTATGCGGCCCTCGTTGCGGCGGCCACGCGCCCTGCATTTGTCGCCGCCCCCGTGATGCTGCATGCGCTGGACAGCACCGACCCCGCCCCGCAGCTTGAGGCCCTGCGCCAGCACCTGCCCGCGGACAGCCAGGCCGCCCTGCACATGATCACCGTCTGGTCGGATGATGCCGTCCTGCGCACGGCACCGGATCAGGCCGAGGCGCTGTGTGCGCAGCTGCTTGCGGTCTGGCAGGCCCTGCCTCCCGCGCTTCAGGACGCGCCCTGCACCCATAACGGCCCAAGCGCCGCCCTCTTTGCTGCGCTCCGCGCGGGCGGTATCCGAGACGCGATGCTGCATTTTGCCCTCTCGGCGCTGGCGCGGCAGCAGCAGCAATCGGCGCATCTGGCCGCGGAATACACGCAACTGCGGCACGAGGTGCAGGCCGCCCTGCCCGGCCCGGACTATCTGCGCCGTCTGTACGACCGCGCCCGCAACATATGATCCGCCTCTATGTGACGGGCCGCCATGCGCGCCGGACACCGCTCAGCTATGCTGCGCTCTGGCCCCTGTTTGACGGGCAGATCACTCATGTGACCGACCCACGACAGGCTGATCTTTATGTCTTTGCACATGTCCAGGACATCCAGCAGGCCCCCCGCGAGATGGTCGAGGATTGGCGCCAGCGCCGCCGCCCCGTGGTGCTGCTCTCGGAAGAGCCATTCTGGGACACGATCTGGGGCAAGCAGCCACTGGCGCCCATGCTGTATGTCGACACCGCGTTTGGCGCCCTGCCCGTGCGGCAGCTCAATCACCACACCTGCAATATCTTCCGCTTTGATCGCATCCCTTATTACCTGCTGACCCATCATCGCTTTGCCAATGCCTACGGCCACCGCTTTGCGCGCAACGCCGCACTTGGCATTCGGGACTGGCAGGACCGGCTTGCGGCCGCCCGCGTCGACATCGGCTTCATGTTCGAACGCCGGCCTGAACCTCATCACGATGTGACATGGCCCGAGGGCGACATCATCGGCCTATGCGCCTGGCGCACCCGGCTGGCCGAGGCCTGTCGGGACACCGACGTGCAGCGCTGGGGGCGGTCCTGGGGGAATGGCCTGAGCCGGTTTGATCTGGAAACGGACTGGCATCTGGACAAGCTTGTGCGGCTGGATGGGGCCTGCCGCATCCTGGGGGCGATCGAGAACACACACCAGCCCGACTACATCACGGAAAAGCTCTTTGATGCGTTTGCCTGTGGGTCCGTGCCTGTGTACCACGCCAGCCCCGGCCACAGGATCCACGATCTGGGCCTGCCCGCGGACAGCTGGGTCAACCTCTACGGTCTGACGGCGGAGGCGGCCGCCGCACAGATCGAGGCCATACGCCCCACCCGGACCATGGCCGCGGCGCTGGCCCACGCCCAGCAGCATCTGCACAGCTGGCTGGGGGACCCCGCACTCTGGCAGGCGGAACGGCAACGACTGGGGCGGGCCGTGCTGGCGGCCCTCGAACAGGTGCTAAACCTCGAGCGAGACTGACGGCGCGTAGCCATGCGCCTTCAGGAGCGCATGCCGCCGGGCCGCTTGCAAATCTTCCGCCACCATTTCGGCGCACATCTCTTGCGCGGTGATCTCCGGCTTCCAGCCCAGCTTTTCGGCGGCCATCGTCGCATCACCCAACAGCGTGTCGACTTCGGCAGGGCGGAAATAGCGCGGATCGATGCGCATGATCACATCACCGGGTTTGACGCCGGGGGCCATGTTGTTGTCGACCGACACCACGGTGGCCATCTCCTGGGTGCCGGCCCCGGAGAATTCCAGTTCGATCGTCAGCTCTCGCGCCGCCCAGGTGATAAATTCACGCACGCTGTACTGGGTGTTCGTGGCGATCACGAAGTCTTCGGGCGTGTCCTGCTGCAGCATCAGCCACTGCATGCGCACGTAATCCTTGGCGTGGCCCCAGTCGCGCAGACTGTCGATATTGCCCATATAGAGACAGGTTTCGAGCCCTTGGGCAATATTGGCCAGCCCGCGGGTGATCTTGCGGGTGACAAAGGTCTCACCGCGGCGGGGGCTTTCGTGGTTAAAGAGGATCCCGTTGCAGGCGTACATCCCGTAAGCCTCGCGGTAATTCACGCAAATCCAGTAAGCATAAAGCTTGGCCACCGCGTATGGCGAGCGCGGGTGAAACGGCGTGCTCTCGCGCTGCGGGGTCTCCTGGACCAGCCCATAGAGTTCCGAGGTCGACGCCTGATAGAACCGGGTCTTTTGCTCCAGACCCAGAAAGCGGATTGCCTCCAGCAGGCGCAGGGTGCCGATGGCGTCGACATCCGCGGTATATTCAGGCGCCTCGAACGACACCGCCACATGGGATTGCGCCCCCAGATTATAGACCTCGTCCGGTGCGACCTCACGCAGGATACGGGTCAGGTTCGACGTGTCGGTCAGATCACCATAGTGCAGCGTCAGCGCCGGGTTGGGCACATGCGGGTCCTGATAGATATGATCGATGCGGGACGTGTTGAACGACGACGCCCGGCGCTTGATGCCGTGCACCTCATAGCCCTTTTCCAGCAGCAGCTCCGCCAGGTAAGAGCCATCCTGACCCGTAATGCCGGTGATCAGTGCTTTTTTCATCTTACGCCCCGCGCTGCTTTGGTCCTGCGCCTTCTAGTGCGTGCGGCGGTCCCAGTGAAAGCACAAACCGCAACTTGTCGCGGCACGGCGTCCCACGTAGACAAAGACAGCGACAGGCTCAGCCACGTGAGGCTCTGTAAAGGCAGAACATGACATCATCCAACGGCTCCGGCAAACGGCCCGCCTTTCTTGGGATCGGCGCACAGAAAGCCGGAACAACCTGGCTGCACCACGTGCTCACGCAGCACCCGGATTTGTGCCTTCCGCACTCAAAGGAAACCCATTTCTTTGAGACACCGGAGGTCTTCGACAAAGGTGCGGATTGGTACGGGTCACTTTTTTCCCATGCAGAACCGCAGCAGCTCTGCGGCGAGGTGACGCCCGGCTATCTGTGGACCGCAGCCCCCCCGGCCGCGTCGGGCCTGCCCTGGCACAACAGCCACCGCCAGGACATTCCAGCACGTGCCAGAGACGTTCTGGGCCCTGACATCAAGCTGATCGCGATCCTGCGCAATCCCGTGGACAGGGCGATTTCGGCCGTCGTGCATCACGCCAGCAAAGGACGGATCGATCTGGCGAATGACGATCTGCAGCAGACGTTCCGCCGGTTTGGCATCGCGCATATCGGGTTTTATGCCAGCCATATCGCACATTGGTTCACACAGTTTCCGCGCGCGCAGTTCGGCTTTTACTGTCTGGAACAGGCCAAGGCCCACAAACCGGACTTCTACAGATCGGTCTTTGACTTTCTGGGAGTGCGCCCGCTTGAAACCGTATCCGCCGAACAATCATTCCAGTTCGCAGCGCGCTACCGCCGGGACGAAACCGGCGTTGTCATCGAAGAGGTGCCAGAGAAGAACCGTGCCTTCTTTGCAGAAGGCATGACGATGCTGACCCCAGCCGACATCGCTGTATTGCGGGCGTATTACCGTGACGACGTGATGCGCCTGCAGGACCTGACCGGCCTGGATCTGTCCGCGTGGCATGGCGATTTTCCGGGTCTCTGAGACCGTGCCATTGTCGTCTTTGCACGGACGGCATCGCCGCCCGGCCCCATTGGAAGACGACACCCGTTTGCCCCGCACGCGCGGCACCGGGTCAACGCGGACAGACCCATCCGGACCGACCATCGCCTGTGTTGGCATCTACACAGCACCACTGGCCTAAGGAGGCTTTGTTCTGTACGACGGCCCAAACGAAAACCTGCTATGCGACAAGTGACGGTGCTTCTTTGGAAAACGGAATGAACACCCAGAACATACAGAATTTCCTTCCTGACGACGCCAACAGCACAGCACGGGATTCGCACTATCTGCGCAAGTTGCCCGAGCTCTTGCCCGCCACACGCACAGGCCCTGTCACACTGCTTGATCTGGGCGCGGGCCATGGACGGTCAAAGGGTATGGTCGAGCGGATTTTGGGACCCGACAACGTGATCTGGCGCGGGGTGGATATTGACGATTCCAGCGAGCATCTCCGCCGTCCGGACGGCGCCCCGCCCGTGGATATCTATGACGGGGTGAACCTGCCTTACGAGGACGCCAGTTTTGACGTCATCTGGTGCAAACAGGTCCTGGAACATGTGCGCCACCCCGATGCCGTGATCGCCGACGTGGCGCGTGTCCTGAAGCCCTCGGGGCTGTTTATCGGGTCGGTTTCCCAGCTCGAACCCTACCATTCGCGCTCCATCTTCAACTGGACCCATTACGGCATCCGCACCGTCTTTGCAGATCACGGCCTGGAGGTGCGGGAACTGACACCGGGGGTGGATGGGCTGCTTTTGATGATGCGGGCCGTGTTCGGCTATCACACCGGGCTGAACAAGCTGGTCAATGTGGTCACACCGCTCAACCAAATTCTGGGCGCCCTCTTTGAACCGGACGGAAAACCCGATCCGAACTCCAAAGCGGTCAGCCTGCAGCGCCTGAAAGTCGCCGGGCACATACACTTTCACGCGCAAAAGACATAAGCGCAAAGGGGCGCAGACACGACCATGGCTTCCCATGACCGCGAGAGGGCTTACATTGCCGGTGCGCTCTCGGGCCCACCCCTGACATGTGGCAGCGAGAGTTATACGCCCCTGGGCGTCAAGACACCGCGCCAGGGCACACCCGACCAGCCTCTGGTGTCGATCGTGACGGTCACGTTCAACGCCGCCCGGATGGTGGAAAAGGCGATCCAGTCCGTCGCCCGCCAAAGCTATCCCGAAATCGAATATATCGTCATTGACGGTGGATCACGCGATGAGACCCTGTCGATTGTGCGCCGCAATGCAACACATGTGGACTGCCTGATCTCGGAGCCGGACAAGGGCATCTATGATGCGATGAACAAGGGGCTGCGGCGCGCACGCGGGCGCTATGTGGCCCTCTTGAATGCCGACGATCAACTCTACCCGGATTTTGTGGCCCATAGCGTCGCGGCCCTGCTCCGCTCGGACGCCGATATCAGCTATTGCAACTACAACACCGAGGATCATGCCGTTTATGTCGCGGACATAAACCCCGGCCTGTTGCTGTCACAGCTGGGGATCAAGCATAACACCTTCCTGATGCACCAGCGGTGCTTTGACCAGGTGGGCGGGTTCGATACGCACCTGAAGGTTGTCGCGGATGCCAAATGGAACCGCACCGCCTACGCTGCGGGCCTGACCTTTGAAAAGGTGGACGGCCTGCACGTGTTCTACTCGACCCGCGGCCTGTCTTCGGCAGCCACGCAAGCCGACCGCGACCGGATCATTCGCGAAAGCACCGAGCTGCTGATCGACAGCTTTCCGCAGCTCGACCCGGATCAGGCGCGCACCCTGTATCTGTCCAATTTCAATACCCACAAACACCAGGCCATCATGGACCTGCACCGCAAGATGGCCCTCGGTGCCCCGCTCCTGTCAGAGATGATCGCCGAGGCAACCCGCTGGAATCTGCGCAACCGGGCCGGTTATCGGCTGAATGCAAAGGATGCCGACCAGACCGTGCGGGTGATCGCCCTGGCGCAGTATTTCGATGTCCAGCTGACAGAACTGGTGTTCGACAACACTGAGGAAAACCGCACCCAGAACGAGACGATTGCGGCCTTTTTCAAGACCCTGGCGCGCGCCGAAGCCCAAAAGGCCACAACAGGCGAGGCGCTTTGCCTGCATTTTGCGCGTGTGTTTTCCGCCCCGTCGGAAACGTTCATCTACGATTTCCTCCAGGATCTCACAGAAGCCCCGGACGGCAAGCTGCACGTGATGCTGTGCGACACCCGCGAAACGGCGCGGGACCGGCCTTTCGAGCTGACCTTTCATGTCCCCTGGAACACCCTGCCGCGCAGGCTGTGCGAGACGCTCTACGAGCTGATCTGGGATCGGCTCGTACCAGACACTGTTGTGGCGCATTTCGCGCTGAATGGCTGGTTTCTGCATGACCGGCTGACACCTGAACAGCGGCGGGTCAAATGGGTGAACATGTGCCACGGCATCGACGTCTTTGCCTATGGCAACAACCCCAACTACACGGCCTATATCGACCAGTATTGCGCCGCGGCCCCCAATGTCGCCTTTACCGTCGTCAGCCGCTTTCTGGCCGATCTGCTGGAGCGCAACGGTGTGCCGCCCGACAAGATCTTTCTTGTGCCCAATGCGGTGGCCGACATCTTTGCCACCCACCGCAAAAAGAGCGGCTTCTGGGACGGCACCCGGCCGCTACGGATCGTCTCCGTGGGGCGGCTGATCCAGTGGAAAGGGCATGACCGACTGATCGAGGCCCTGCACGATGTCAAAGAGGCCCGCCCGGACCTGCAGGTGAAGCTGGATATCGTCTATGGCCGCTGGACCGAACAACTCGAGGCCCTGACCGCGCTGCGCGACCGGCTTGGGCTGACGCAGGATGTCGCCTTTGTCGACTATGTCAATTTCCGCGAAGCACCTGATTTCTTGCCGGGCTATGACCTCTTTGTGCTGCCCTCTACCACCAGCGACGATGCCGTGCCGCGCACCGAAACCTTTGGCGTGGCCCTGATCGAGGCAATCTCTGCCGGCCTGCCGGTGATTGCGACCGATGCGGGCGGCATACCGGAGGTCATTGGCACACCGGGGCCGCAGGCCAGGCTTGTGCAGCACGGCCAGACAGAACCGCTGGCTCAGGCCCTGCTGGCCTGTATCGACGCGCCTGAGGCCACCTTCTGTGACAATGCAGCCTACAGCCAGGAACGGCTGGTGCATTTCTCGGCGCCGCGCCGATTGGAGAACTGGAGCCGCGTCACCACCTGGTTGGAGCAGCCCCGCAAGAAGGTGTTTCACTTCTGCGCCCTGGGCCGGGGTGGTGCGGCCGGGGCCTCGATGAACATCCACAAGGGACTTTTGCGGCTGGGATACGAGTCGTGGTTTGTCACCCGATCCACCGAGCTGCACCACTTTTCGGACTATGCAGCCAATGTGGTTGGCCTCGCCCCGGAAACCTCGATCGATTTCAATCACACCGAGCCGCCCCGGCGCCCGGAATTCACCACCTACTCGCTGGACGACCACCTGATTTCGGATGCCACGCTGCGCACCCTGCTGGAAGGTGCGGACCTGATCAATCTGACCTGGCCGGCCAAGTTTCTGTCGGTGCAGAACATCGCCATGATGACGCGCCTGGGCGTACCGGTGATGATGACCCTGCGCGACATGAACCTGATCACCGGCGGTGCACATTTCTTTCACGGCAGCACCCGGTGGCAGCACGGCGAGCACGGCTGCCCGCAGCGCCCCGATATTGCGCCCGAAGACTATCCGGAACAGGTTTATACCGCCAAGCAAACCACCTGGAATTTCGACGCGGTGACCTTTGTGGCACTCAGCGACCACAGCATGGATATCCTTGCCGCCTCGCCGCTGGCCAGGCACGTGCCGCGGATCAAGCTGCCAAACTACGTAGACATGTCAGTGTTTTACAGAGACACCGGATCGCTGATGCCGACTCTGTCGGACCTGCCCGAGGGCACCATCAAGATCGGATATCTGCCCTCCTTTGGCAGCCGGGTCAAAGGGCACCGGCATCTGTTGCGGTCCTTGCGGCACCTGCACGCCGAGCACCCGGGTCTGCCAATCACGATCTGCCTTGCCAGCGACGATGCCATGCCCCCCGAGGATGTGCCCTTTCCGGTCATCCGGATCGGGGCCCTCAACGACCGCACGGCGTTGCGGCAATTCTACAATTCGGTCGACATGGTCGCCGTCCCCTCGCTCGAGGAAACCTTCTCCAACACGACAATGGAGGCGCTGGCCTGTGGCGTCCCGGTTGTGGGCTTCAGGACCGGTATCCTGCAGGAGGTCCTCGCAGACGGGGTCTGTGGCGTATGCGTCGACATGGAAGACACCCGCGCCATGGCGGACGGAATACGCGACCTGATCAACGCGCCGCGCGACCCCGCTGTGATCGTTGCCCGGGTCGCGGAAACCTACAGCCAGGACATCCGTATGCAGGCCTATGACACAACCATCCGCAAGCTCTTGGCCACGCCGCCTGCGGCTGACCCTGCCCACACAATCGAAGGGCTACAGGCTTTGCTGGCGCTGACCGAAAAACAGCAAAAGATCAAAGCCAGTGAATCACTGAGCCGGTTGCGCAATATGCGCACCAAGCTGCGCAAAGCCGAGCACGAGTTGCGCAAGATACGACAAGGCGACCCCACAAGGGTCGATACCCTCGAAGCTGATCTCCAAGAGGTGCTGGCATCTCGGTCCTGGAAAGTGACCGCACCCTTGCGCCGGGCATTGCACATCTGGCGGTCCTGGATGGGACATCACTGAACACCTGCGGCACATCAAGGAGGTCTTGGGATGGGAAAGATATTTCTGGCGGGGCATACCGGGATGGTCGGCGGCGCCATTCTCCGCCAGCTTCAGGCACAAGGCGTGCATGACGTCCTGACCCGGCGCTCAACCGAGCTGAACCTGATGGACCAGGCTGCGGTCCGGGATTTCTTTCAGCACGCGCGCCCCGACGCGGTGATCCTGGCGGCGGCCCGGGTCGGCGGGATCGTGGCCAACAACAGCTATCCGGGCCAGTTCATCTATGAAAACCTGATGATCCAGTCCAACGTGATCCACCAGGCCCATGAGGCCGGCGTGGCGCGGCTGTTGCAACTGGGGTCGTCCTGTATCTACCCCAAACACGCGTCCCAGCCGATGACCGAGGAGGCGCTGCTGACCGGCACGCTGGAACCCACCAACGAACCCTATGCCATCGCCAAGATCGCCGGCATCAAGCTCTGTGAAAGCTACAACCGCCAATACGGGCGCGACTACCGGTCGGTCATGCCGACAAATCTCTACGGTCCGGGCGACAATTTTCACCCCGAGCATTCCCATGTGCTGCCCGCCCTCATGCGACGGTTCCACGAGGCCGCACGGACAGGGGCTGCCGAGGTTGTGGTCTGGGGCACCGGCACGCCGATGCGCGAATTTCTGCATGTCGACGACATGGCCCGGGCCAGCCTCTTTGTGCACGCCCTGCCCGCCGAGGTCTATGCGCGCGAAACCTCCTCCATGCTCAGCCATATCAACGTGGGCACCGGCACCGATGTGACGATCCGGGCGCTTTCGGAACAGATCGCAGAGATCACCGGGTTCGAGGGCCGCATCGTGTTCGACGACAGCAAGCCCGACGGCACGCCCCGCAAGCTGATGGATGTCAGCCGTCTGGCCCGGCTGGGATGGCGCGCAGAGATCGCGCTCGGGGACGGGCTGCGCCAGACCTATGACTGGTTTCTGGACCAGGGCTCGGACAGATTGCGCGCCAAATGACCCAACCGGCTCGATTCCGCACAGCGCCAAGGCCCGCTCGGATGGTGATTGCCTAACCCCCTGAACTCGTGCCTTTTATAGACCAACCGACAGAGGCCGCATGCCAGACTTTTTTACCCATACGAATTTTGCCGGGCCCATCCATACACTGGTCCAGATCGGCGCCCAAAGCATGCAGGATATCGAAGAGGCCCTGCACATCGACCCTGCACAGATCGTGCTCACCACCATGGATCCGGATCTGGCCCAAAAGGCGGGTGATGCGTTTGGGGCCTGGCGTACGGCGGACAAGACGGCGCGGGTGGATCATGTGGCCGTCACGGCAAAACGGACCAGGGCAGCCACGTCCGAGGTGCAGCTTTTTGACAAACCCGCGCTGGCCACCCGCAAGACACCAACCGGATTGCAGGCCCTCTGCCCAGAGCTCACTGCAACGCGACAGGTAACAGTGCCCGACATCGCCCTAGGCGCGTTTTTCAAGGCCTTGCCCAGCCTGCCTGCCGGCGCCCGCCATGTGCTGCGGTTCGGGCTGACAGGCGAAGAACAGACGCTTCTGGCCGCCATGGGCGACAAGATGGTGGGACGGTTCCATGACATCATCATCAGCCTGCCCCCGGCTGCCCTGTTTGACCGCGCGCCCACAGGTGACGTCCTGCGCACGCGGCTGCACGATCTGGGGTTTCTTCCCGTGGCACAGCGCGAAGGCCCGGTGCCCGGCATACCCGAATGCCACCTGATCCAGAGCCCGCATCACGCCGCCCTGCAAACCTGTCTTGCCGCAGACAAGGAACGGCAACGTGAGCACGCCGAACAAAAGGCCGCAATAAAGACCCTAACAAGGGAAAACGAGGCGCTGCGCAAGGCTCTGGACCAGAACGTGCTGGACACCCGCGATCTGGATGCGCTGCGCACCCGCTATGCCGCCCTCATGGCCGATTACGAGACGCAAAGCGATGCGCTGCGACGGGTTCAGGCCCGGGTAAAGGCCGCACTTGCACGGTTCGAGGCATGAGCATCGCGATGGACCGGATCCGATGACAGCACTGCCACCTCATTTGCTGAAACAGGCTCTGCACCACCTGAACTGGGCGCGATCGATACTGGACGAAACCAGGCTCACCGCACCAGAGCAGGATCTGGATGGGGGGCGTGACATGTCTCCGGCGGCTCTGCTGGCAGAGTGCCAGGCGCTGCTGGATGCAAGCCCTGCCTGCCCCCCGCCTGTCATACGCAGCCTGCATCACATGGCCTGCTCGGGCGGCACACTGATTGCACGGATCATCGGCGCCCAAGCCAATGTGCGCCTGCTGAGCGAGGTGAACCCGTTCAGCACCCAGCTGGACAAACGGCAATTGTTCCGCCCGTCCGATGTCAGCTTTCTGGCCCGGCACGGCACACGCCCCGTGGATCAGCGCATCGTGCAAGAGCTGTTCGAGGCCGAGATCCGGGTTCTGGCCAAGCGGTCCCACCAGTCCGGACACATCCTGCTGTTGCGCGACCATGCGCACAGCGCCTATTGCCTCGGAACAGAGCCGCAAAAGGCGCCAAAGCTGCACGATATTCTGACGTCCTGCTTCGAGACACGCGCCTTGGTGACCGTCCGGCATCCGCTTGATTGTTATCTCAGCCTGCAGGCCAATGGCTGGCTGCATTTCACACCCGCCACATTGGACGAGTACGCCCGCCGCGTGCAGATGTTTCTGCATGATCACAAAAACATTGCCGTCATCCGCTACGAAGACATTCTGACCGACCCCGCGGCGTGGATGAAAAGCGCCTGTGACAGGCTGGATCTGCCCTTTGACCCGCAGGCTCTGACCCCCAACAGCGCCATTGCGCTGTCCGGCGACAGTGGCCGGCACACGGCCGCGCTCAGTGCCCGGCCCCGCCGCCCGGTCCCGGCCGGGCTGCGGCGCATGGCAGCCCGCAGTCCGGACTATCGGGAATTGTGCGCCCGGCTGGGCTATGCCCCCGCGCCGGATGCTCCGCCTGTCATGGGGGCCCTGCCGCCGGCTGTCGCATGACGGAGAGGTCCCCGAACGGGGTCACGCCGCCGCGTACCAGCGGCCAATGGCCATCAGGTCGATCATTCCGCCGACCCGACTGTCCGACGATGACCGCAGGCTGACCTGGGCCTGGGTTGCCGTCGGAGCGACCTCATTGGCAAAGCTCAGGGCCTGGGTGGTCTGCTGGGCCACGCCAAAGACTTTGGGCGGTGCCGCAAACTCGGCAGGGAAACTCCACGTGGCCGGGCCTGATGTGAACAGGTTGCGGGAATGAAAACACTGCTGGGTGCCATCGGCATAGCGCACATATTGACCATTGCCGTTGCTGGCGGTCTCGATCACGGCCCCGCTGGGCACGCCGGCGGTCTGGCTCACGGGCCCGACCGCGTTGAGCGTGGTCAGGTTGCGCGCCCAGGGGCCCCAGACGCCCCCCACCATACCGCGCGACCACAGCGTGCCATCACTGGCCTGGGCCTGCTGCACATAGGCACCAGCCACCTGCCCCAGATGCATCACAACGCCATTGCCCGCAAAGGGCGCACCTGCCGTGGTGGCCGCAAACCGATAGATCCCCGTCAGCGCAAGGCTGTCCAGATCGTCGCCGGGCGCCAGGCTCAGCTCTTGCGCCGCCAGCCCCAGACCAAAAATACCCCGGCCCGCCAGGATCCGCGGGACCTGCCCGATGCCCGCATCGGTGGCCGTCGCCTGCACCGCATCGCCCGACAGCAGGCCGGTGCCCGTGTCGACCACCAGCGCATCGCTCCACGCGGCTCCGTCGGCAGAGACCCGGATGTGAAAATCCGTATCCCCCGTCAAACCCATTTCGGCGTGACCGGCAAAGTCGGACTGATACAGCAGCGACACCGTATCCGTGGCGGCGGCCTTGTTCAGCTTCAGCTGATGACCCGCACCTGCATGGTTCAGCAGCGTCGCCTCGGCGGATACGGACAACCGGTTGACGGCATCAAAGCTCGCGCCGATGCCAACCCCCGACACATTCTGCAAATTCGTCTCGGAACCCTGCCAGGCGCCACCCTGATAGACCCGCATGACACCGGCACCCTTGTCCCAGCCGTGCCAACCATCGCTCGGGGGCAAGAACAGCCAGGCCGTGCCGCTCCAATAGGCCAATTGTCCGCCCTGCCCGGCCCAGTCCCCCTGCGGCGTGGCCGCCAGCGCATATAGCGCGCCCTGACCGGGCACCACGGGCGGGTCAATGGCCTCCACCGCCTCAAGGGTCAGCAGCGTCAGCGCGTCCAGTCGCTGCAGCGCCTCGTTATGGGTCACGTGTTTCTGGGCCTGTGAAGGGGCAATATAGGGAAGGCCAAGTCGCGCAGACGTGTCAGACATAAAGGCAGCCTCGTGTCGGGTTTCCGGAGCACCGAAAATCCGATCTGGCTGTTGAGACAATGTGAACGCAGCGCGCGCTGCGTTCATACGCTGTTAGGTATCCCGTTCCCGGGTCTGCGCCGCCAGAGCCTCTTCCAGGGCGATCCGCCTGCGTGCTTCGGTCTCTAACAAGGCCTGTTGCGCCGCAAGACGCGCCTCCAGCAGGGCGATCCGCTCCTGCAGCGCCGCCAGGTCCGCCTCCGCCATGGCCTAGCCTTTCCCCGCCTGCACCCGCACCCAGCCCAGAAACGCCTTGTCCGCGCGACTCAGATGCGGACGCCCCGACGCGTGCCACACGGCACGCCAATCGGCCTCCAGCGCATAGACATCGGCGCCTGGGTAAAGCGTGCGGGCCGTCTCCAGCGTGTCGGGGTCCAGAACCGGCATACCAAGGGCACGGGGCTCGATCACGGAATCCTTGCGATGCACGACGATCCTGTCCCCGGACACTTCCTCAAGCTGGTAGTCGGGCAGCAGATCCGCCGCCACCATCCGCCGAATGGCCGCCCGGAACACCCGCAGCGGAGCGGCCGATCCGGACTTCTTGTGCAGGACCTGCATGCTGACCTGCCAGCGCGCCTGCCGACCGCAATGCTTGCGCGCCAACTCATAGACCCGCCGCTCCAGCGGTTTGCGCAGCCGGAAGTAATCCCGGTTCAGCGTCAGGACAGACTTCGACAGGACCGCGCGATAAAGCCACTCCGACAAGGTGACCGAGACCGACACCATGCGCCCGCCCCGGCTCTTGCGCACAATCTCCCAGCTCTCGATCAGGCCAAAGCCGCGCGTCGTCTCGGTGCCACCGGTCGACAGATTGGTGGTGATGCGGGTGCCCGACAGCCGCTCGAAACTGTCACGCAGACGGGCATAGCCGTCCCCGGACGTGTCCCGGTTTGTCGCCACCAACAGATCATGCGCCTTGAGGGTCAGGTGCCGCGACAGATCGCGGCCCGCATTCAGCGCCGCCATCAGCTGGCTGATGCAATAGATCAGGATATCCTTGTCATGGATCGTTGCCCGTCCCTTGACCGACGGTGTGATCTGTACCTCTGTGCCGTTATGGGCATAGCTCAGCACCCGCCGGTCCGGCCGCGTCGCCAGTGAAAAGATCGGATGTTCCATCGACGCCAGGTCATCCTTGGGCACCGCATCGAACACATCACACACAAAGAAATCGGCCGTCGGATGTCGATCAGGCAGGAGCGCTGCCCCGGTCCCTGCCCCGCGGATCGTATCTGCCGCCATTGTCCTGCCTTTCCCCGCGCATCGAATGCCCAGGTCTTACCTGCTCAATCCTGTACCGCCCCCGATTTTCAGATTCGGGGTTTCAGTGACACCACCCTAAAGTTATCCACAGGACGGGTCCACACTCCATGGCAGCCCGATCGGGGGACCGGAGTCGGAAAAGCGGGGGTTCAGAGTCGGACAAACGGTGTATCAGAGTCGCTCTGATGGCTGACTGCTGAAAAAAGCGGAACAATACTAATGACTTAAAGAAAGAGGGTTCGCCCTTAACTATACTATTAACCACATTTAACATGACAAAATCGGTTTTCGGCATGGTCAGCGCCCGAAAACCACCATCACACCAGGCTGAAAACCGGTTAATTTCCTGAGAAATATCGCCCATGTTGCGGTTTTTCTTCCATGTACGCGTTTTTACTGTATTCTGAAAAAAAGAGCGTACATCGAGCAGATAAGCCATGAAACCCGAAGCGAACATGCCCCCGCCATATCTGGGTCTGGACCCTGATATCGCGGCAAGCCAGTTGGACATTCCAGTGGATACCGGGCATTTCGCCCATCTGGCCAAGGCCTGTTCCGTAGGACGATCCGATCTTGCCAGTCGTGGTCTGGAACAGGATGGCAAACGCAAGCTGCGGCTGTTTTCCACCTGGGAAATCACCCGCTACCTCATCCCCGTGGCCACCGGCCATTTCCGCCGGGTCCTGAAACAGAACCCCGACCTGCCGCAGGGCCGCTCCGAGACCGAAGGCGGGGCCAAGTGGTTCTCCTTTGACGAGGTGCTGCGCCTGCGCGCCCATTTCGCGGCGGAAGGGTCGAAATCCAAATCCTACCAACCCTACCGGCCGGCAAACCAGCCCGCCAAGATGGTGGCTGTCGCCAATTTCAAGGGCGGGGTGGGCAAGACCTCGACCGCGGCCCACCTGGCCATGTCCGCAGCGCTGGATGGCTACCGCGTGCTTGTCATCGATCTCGACAGCCAGGGCTCCATGACGTCGATTTTCGGCGGCACGGTCGAGGATGAATGGCAAACCGTCTTTCCCTTGCTGGCGCGCCACTACATCAGCCATGTGCAGGCCGATAATCAAAGACGGCTGGACCGGGGCGAGCCCCCCCAGCCGCTCGAGGACAGCCTGCTTGAAGCCCGTGACATGCAGGCCAGGGACCTCATCCAGACCACGCACTGGCCCAATATCGATTTGATCGGAGCACAGCTGAACCTCTACTGGGCCGAATTCCAGATCCCCGTGTGGCGCATGGGCGCGCGCGGCTGGAAGCTGTGGGATGCGCTGTCGGAAAGCCTGGCCGCCGACGGGGTGCTCGATCAATACGATCTGATCTTCCTCGATACCCCCCCTGCCCTGGGATATCTGACAATCAACGGGCTTGCCGCGGCCGACATCCTGCTGGTCCCGCTGGGTGCGTCGTTCCTGGAATTCGACTCTACGGGGCGCTTTTTTGACATGTTGCACGCCACGTTCGGCTCTATCGAAGAGGTCGAGAACATGGCCGCCCGCGCCCTGGGCCGGGATGGCATGGCCTTTGAGTGGGACGCGGTGCGCGCGGTTCTGACCCGCTATGACAACACGCAACAGGCGGAGCTGGCCGCGTTGATGCAATCCTATCTGGGGGCGACCCTGTCGCCGCACCGGCAAGGTTTTACCGCCCTCATCGGTCAGGCAGGCGAGCAGATCCAGGGGATTTACGAGGCCGATTACCGTGATTTCAACCGCGAAACCTATGTGCGCGGACGCGAAACCTTTGATCAGACCTGGGCCGCGGTCAAATCCCTGATCATCGGCGCCTGGCGGCGGGACGAACTGGCACAGGATGGCGCAGAATGACGGCTGATAGGTCCGAACCGGTCCCATTGTTTCGCGTGCGAAACATTTGCCGTACGGTGTCTTTACCCTCTGCCAAGCCCGTCCGGCGATCCTCGGGGCTGAAAATGGTCCCCCTGACAGGAGATATCTGATGGCCAAACGCAAACGCCTGACCCCGGCCAGTTCCACCTTTCTCAGTGCGGCACCCGAGACCAAATCGGCAATCGGTGCGCCCCTGCGCGCCGCGCCGATTGCCGATATCGCGCGCGACGCGGCTGCGAGTGCTGCGGCAGAGGATCTGTCGCGCGCCATGTCGGAGGCGCGCGCCGAAGGCCGCATGGTCATTTCCGTGCCGCTGGATGAGATCGACCTGGACTACCTGGTGCGCGACCGCGTCGTGTCCGATGACGAAGAGATGCAAGCGCTCAAGGAGAGCCTGCGCGCCCGCGGCCAGCAAACCCCGATCGAGGTCGTTGCGCGCGAGGGAGAGCGCTATGGCCTGATCTCCGGCTGGCGCCGCTGTGCTGCGCTGCGCGCCCTCTACGAGGACACCGCAGAGCCGCGCTTTGCCTCTGTGCTGTGTCTGTTGCGCCAACCGGCCCAACGGGCCGAAAGCTATGTGGCCATGGTCGAGGAAAACGAGATCCGGGTTGGGCTGAGCTATTTTGAGCGCGCCCGGATCGTGGTGAAGGCAGTGGAGGAAGGTGTCTTCGAGACGGACCGCACGGCACTGCAGACCCTGTTCCAGTCGGCCTCGCGGGCCAAGCGCTCCAAGATCGGCAGCTTTCTGGGCGTGGTGCGGGCGCTGGACGGTGTGTTGCGCTTTCCTGCGGCGCTGACAGAGCGTCAGGGGCTGCATCTGGCCCGTGCGCTGGCAGAAGAGGACAGTCTGGCCGATACGCTGCGAAACGCCCTGCAAGCGACCGCTGTGACGTCGCCAGAGGCCGAAACCGCATTGCTGGCCAAAACGGTGGCCCCGCCCCCGCCTGCACCCTTGCCCACGGCCGACAAGGGCACGCGCGTCGTTGGCGGCGTCCAGATGCATTACGAGACCGGGCGGCTGATCCTTGAGGGCCGTGCCGTAAACGATGCGCTCCGCGCCCGCCTGGTCACGTGGCTGCGCCAGAACAACTAGGGACCACGCGGTTTTCGGCCCAAGCGCACCCCCGCGACGCTGCAACCCGACCCCGGGCGCTGTCAGCGCCCGTGTGTTGCTGTTTCCCGGGGCTTTGGACGCAGCCGGGGCCGACCACCCTCAGTTGACACCTGCCGGCAAACATGTGCTCAGTTTCGCAAGAGTTCCAGGATGATCGAGGCGCCGTGACCGGAGGTGGAGTGACACGCGATACCGTCAGGTTGGTGGCGCTGGTTGTCACCTACAATCGCTTGGCGCAGCTGAAACAGACCCTGAAAAGGCTGTGTGAAACACCGGCAAGGACGCTGCACCGTATCGTGGTTGTCGACAATGCCTCGACAGACGGGACGGTGTCCTGGCTGGCCGGGCTTGAAGACGCGCGGCTCGATATCATTCACCTGACAGAGAATACGGGTGGCGCCGGTGGCTTTGCCGCCGGAATGCAGCACGCGCGGGATGTCTATGACCCCGACTGGATGGTGATCATGGATGATGACGCCCGGCCCGTCCCCCACGCGCTTGAGGCCTTTCTGGCGCAGGAACCCACGACCTGGGACGCGGTGGCGGCGGCGGTCTATTTCCCCGATGGCCGGATTTGCGAGATGAACCGGCCCTCGCGCAATCCATTCTGGTATCCCGGCGGGATATGGCGCGCCGTGCGCCAGGGCCGGGATGGGTTCCATCTGGCCCCTGCCCTTTACGACGGCAGCGAAACGGTGCCGATCGATGTGACCTCCTTTGTCGGGTTCTTCATTTCGCGCAAGGGTCTGTCGCTGGCCGGTTTGCCGGATGCGGGTCTGTTTCTTTATGGCGACGACGGGCTTTACACGCTGGGACTGTCGGCGGCCGGGGGGCGCATCGGGTTTGATCCGACGATCCGGTTCGAACATGCCTGTTCGACCTTCTCGGATGCGCAGCGGGGCCGGTTTCGGCCCTTGTGGAAGGTCTATTACTATCACCGCAACCTGTTGATGCTCTATCGCATGGCGGCGGGGCCGTGGTTCTGGCCTGCACTGGTGCTGGTGGTGCCCAAATGGCTGCTGAAGGTCCGCAATCACAGCGGCGAGCGGCGCCTGTTTCTGCGGCTTCTGGCGGGGGCTGTGCGCGATGGTCTGCTGCAGCAGACCGATCGTCCCCACAGCGCGGTCAAGGCGCTGGCTGAGCCGCGGGTGTGACGGGCACCGGTCTCCGCGCTCTGGCACGGCGTGTGCCCGGCCCCTGGAGGCCCCCCAGGGGCAGCTGGGCGGTATGTGCGATGGTCGCTGAACCGCCCGAGCTGCTGTGTGCCTTTGCGGCCCATTACCTGTCGCTCGGGGCGCGCGAAGTGCATCTGTTTCTCGATGATCCCGAACAGCCCGGCATTGACCTGCTCAAGGCCCTGCCGCATGTACGGCTCACCTTGTGCACGGACCAGTACTGGCAGAGGCTTGCCGGACAGCGCCCGGTCAATCAGGTCATGCGTCAGATCATCAATGCGAACCGGGCCTATGACCGGTGTCGCGCGGATTGGTTCTTTTTCTGCGATGCGGATGAGTTTCTGACGGCCGAGGCCCCGGTGGCGCAGCTGTTGCGCGCGGTTCCGGAAACCGTGCTGCAATGCCGGGTGCCCATGGCAGAACGTGTCCTGTGCAGCCAAGAGGGGCAGGCGCATCTGTTTGACGGGATCTTTCGTGTGCCGCTCAGGGAAAACCCGGACGCATTGCGCGCGGCTTATGGCGATCTTGCGGATATGACCACGCACGGGCTGACAGGGCATCTGGCAGGCAAGACCTTTACCCGCGCGCGCAGGTCCGATTTGCGCATCCGGCTGCACCTCTCCGTGCCCGCAAACCCCGAAGAGGAGGCGCGTCTGCGCCAGGCGGGCGCGCTCCGCCCCGGGCCAGACCTCGCGGGCAGCCGACTGGTGCATTTTGACGGGATGACGCCCTTGCACTGGCACCTCAAGATGCTGCGGTTCTACCTCGAGAACCCGCCAAAGGTACAAGCCGGGGGCAAGGTGGTCTTTGCCAAGCGCACGCCGGCGCGGTCCCGGCAAGTGAACGCGGTTTACGAAAGGGCAGGAGACCCCGCCGCCCTGCGCCGTTTGCGCCGCCTGATCGAGCTGGACCCGGACGCGCGCGCGATCCTTGAGCGGGCAGGGGGGCTGTTACCTGCAAAGATCGACCCAAGACGGTCGGTCAGGCACTATCTGAAGCAGGATTTGCCCTTTGACGTGGCCACCTTCGATGCGCGCCTGCGCGCGCGGCACGGGCCGCTGATTGCAGAATACGGGCTTGACGAAGCGGCCCCCGGTGGCGGCTGATCGGGCGGCAAAACAGTCTCTAACGCGAGAGAATATGCCGATGATAGCGGCGCAGCAGCACCACACCCATAAACAGGGACAGCAGTGCCGTGCCCGCCACATAGGCCTCGGACACATACAGGGCCTCATAGGTGGGATAAAATCCAGACCGCATCATGCCGACAATGTGCACCAGCGGGTTGTACCACAGGATATCCTGCGCCAATGGCGGCATATCCTCATAGAGAAAGATGATCCCCGAGACCAGAAACAGCGGCCGGTTGATGATGCCCCAGATCTTGTCCCAGACCGAAATCAACCCGATCAGCGCGCAGTTGAGCGTGCCGATCCCAAGGCTGAACAGGATAGCCATGGCGGTGGCATCGACCACTGGCTGCGGGTCGATCAGGATCGGGTCCTCGAGCGACAGGATGATCATCGTCAGCACCAGGGCCATCACCAAAAGGCCGGTGAGCATGTTCAGCAGGAACCGCGCCGTGACCGCATCGACCCAGGTCACAACCGGGTAGGTCAGCAGGGCCCGTGAAAAGATCAACGACCGTGCAACCGACATCGACACGCCTTGGTACATGCTGAACGGGGCAAAGCCGACGCCGAAAAACAGGATAAAGCTGGTGCCCAGAGGCGGGGACCGCGCAATCAGCGCAAAGCCGAGCGACAGGATGGCAATCATGCTCATCGGTTCCAGAACGGCCCAGATATATCCACCCGGGGACCGGCCATAGCGCGACCCCATTTCCCGCAGGATCAGCGCACTGACTGTGCGTGCCATGCGAAACCGGCGCGCGGTGCCCGGCTTCGACGGAGGCGGCGTATCTGCCAGGGTCATGTCATGGTTTCCAATAGAACTCGTGTCGCAGACTATGTAAGAAAGCGAAAGTCTTGCAAATGGAGGCTGTGTGAATAAGCCAAATCCACAGGCCGACGTGCAGAAAGCGCAACGCGCTCTTGCGCCGTCTCCCGCGCCCCAGGCGCCCGGGGTACGTGCAACCGCGCGCCGTGCGGGCATGCGCAAACGGCACTGGGCGGTTCTGCTGAGCTTTGTGGCGACGGTGCTGCTGCCTCTGGTGATCTTTGGCATTTACCTTTGGGGGGTGGCGGAGGATCGCTATGCGTCCACTGTGGGCTTCATCGTGCGCCAGGAAGAAGGGCAAAGCGGTTCGGAATTGCTGGGGGGGCTGTCTGCGTTGACCGGCGGGACATCGTCGGTAGATGGCGATGTGCTCTATGAATTCATCCGCAGCCAGGATCTGGTGCGCCGCATCGATGACCGGCTGCAATTGCGAGACTATTACAGCAGTTTTTGGCGTACAGACCCGCTGTTTGCCCTGTGGCCCGACGCCACGATCGAGGACATGCTGTGGTATTGGGGCCGCGTTGTGCGGGTGTCCTACAATCAGTCAACCGGGCTGACCGAGCTGCGCATCCAGGCGTTTGATCCGCAGATGGCGCAGGCCATAGCGGTCGAAGTGGTGGGCGAGAGTCAGGCCGTGGTCAACGCGCTGAACGAACAGGCCCGCGCCGATGCCATCCGGTATGCGGATCTGGAACTGACCGAAGCCGAAAACCGGTTGCGCTCGGCGCGGGCTGCCCTGACGGAGTTCCGCATCCGCACGCAGATCGTCGATCTTGAGGCGGATATTCAGGCCCGCATGGGGGTGGTCAGCAACCTGCAGCAGCGGCTGGCCACGGAACTTGTCGCATTCGACGAGTTGTCCACCACGACCAACCGTGATGACCCCCGTGTCGGCCAGGCCGAACGCCGCATTCAGGTGATCCGGGACCGCATTTCGGATGAACGCCGCACCTTTGCCACGACCGAAGTGCTGGGCACCGGAGAGGATTATCCCACGCTGATGTCGGAGTTCGAAGGGTTGTCGGTGGAACGGGCCTTTGCCGAAGAGGCCTTTCGGGCCGCCCTTGCCGCGCGGGATGCCGCCCGCGCCGATGCGGTCCGTCAAAGCCGGTATCTGGCCACCTATGTGTCCCCGACCCTGGCCGAAAGCCCGGGCTTTCCGCAGCGCTTTGTGCTGCTGGCGCTGGCGGCCCTGTTCTCCTGTCTGGTGTGGTCCATCAGCGTGCTGGTCTATTATTCGATCAGAGACAAGGCGTAGGCAGGGTCTGACGGGGGTGGCATGATCCGCTTTGAGCATCTGTCCAAGAGTTTCTGGGTCGCTGGTGAGCGCAAGACGGTGATCAACAACCTCAACCTGACATTGCCGACGGGCAAGTCATTGGGACTGCTGGGCCGCAACGGGGCCGGCAAATCCACGCTGATGCAGATCATTGCGGGCACGATGTCGGCTGACACGGGCCGGGTGGTGTCGGACGGCACGATTTCCTGGCCTGTGGCCTTTGGCGGGTCGTTTCATCCGCAGATGACGGGTGAGCAGAATGTCCGCTTTGTGGCGCGCATCTACGGGGTGGACACGGACAGTCTGATCGACTTCGTGCAGGACTTTGCCGAGATCGGAAATCACTTTTACATGCCGGTGCGCACCTATTCGGCCGGGATGAAGACGCGCCTGACATTCGGTACGTCAATGGGCATTCAATTCGACACCTACCTTGTGGATGAGACCACAGCCGTGGGCGATGCACGGTTTCGTCGCAAGAGCCGCGCGGTTTTTCGGGATCGCATGGCCTGCAGCAGTGCGATCCTGGTGTCGCACAACATGAGCGAATTGCGGGATTTCTGCGATGCGGGGATTGTCCTGCACGATGGGCAGCTGTCCTATTTCGACGCATTGGAAGACGCCATCACCTTTCATGAGGAACTGATGGAATAGCCGTCGAAATCTGTAACGGATTTCATACAAATCCTTGCCAATAGTCTCGGTTTGAACACACCGCCGGACCGCTGATGCCACGCCTTAAAACCAGTGTCGCCCCTACACGAAGGGGCTGATTTCACGGGTGGGCATATGGTGCGGTTCGAGTTTGTTTCGACCATCGGAACAGGGTGGGGGGCGTTCGGGATCGATATCCGCGACCTGATGGTTCTGCCGGGCACCGACAGCCCACTGGTGATCGCCAGCACCGGACCATCGGGGGGGCTTACGAGCCTTTCGCTTGATGCGGGTCAGGTGCACGTGGTCGACACGATGTCCTTCAGCAATGCCATCAGCGCAACTGTTGTCGGAGAGACTGCGCTGCTGACGCAGGGGGCGCAAACCTATGTGATTGTCGGCGCAATAGGACAACAAGAGGCTGTCGGCTACCGCATTGACGCCTCGGGCATGGTGACCACCCCGGCGACCCCCGGCCTGCCCATGTATGCCGGCGACAGTGGACATGTGATCGCCACGAGCGGTGCAGGCCATGTCTACACCATGACGGCACAGGGTCTGTTGCAGGGCTTTTCCGAAGGGGCGGGCGGCTATCAGGCGGTCGCAAGCCTGTCTGATACGGCGGACATTGCGCTTGCGGATCCTGTCGCGCTTGAGATTGTCACCGTGGGGGGCACCGAATTCCTGGTCTCCCTGAGCGAGGCCGGCGAGGGCATCAGTGTCTTTCAGATCAGCCCCGGGTCCGGCGCGCTGAGCGTGGCGTCCACCATCGGCCCGACCAATGGTCTGGGGGTGCTGGCCAACCCCACAGAGCTGCGGAGCGTTGAGGTCGCAGGCAAAGCCTACGTGATCGCGTCGAGTGCGGCAGATAATGGGCAGGCGGGCGCGCTCACCGTGATGGAGCTGCGTCCGGATGGGACGCTGAACGTCACCGATCACGTTCTCGATTCCCTTGCGACCCGCTTTGGCAAGGCCTCTGTGCTGGACACAGCGCAGGTGGGTGACTGGACCTATGTCGTGGCGGGGGGCGGTGATGCGGGTCTGAGCCTGTTTGCGCTTGCGCCCGGGGGGCGGCTTTTGCATCTCGACACCGTTGTAGACACTGTTTTGAGCGGTTTAGAGACGATTTCGGCGTTGTCGCTGGTGGCCGAGGGTACCGATTTGCACGTCCTTGCCGCGTCTCAGGCCTCCCCGGGTTTGACGCATTTGACCATAGATACCGGCCCGCAGGGTCTGATGCGCGAGGCCATATCGGGCCTGTTGCAGGGCCAGGGCCAGAACGACCTGCTTGTGGGCGGAGCCGGCGACAATGAACTGCGCGGCGGGCAGGGCGCTGACATCCTGCTGGACGGGTTTGGCGAGGATACGCTGTGGGGCGGGGCAGGGGCGGACCGTTTCGTGCTTGAGGCGGACAGCCGCCGCGATGAGATCCGTGATTTCGAGCCGGGCGTGGACACGCTGGACCTGTCGTCTGTGCCCTTCCTTTATGATCCAAGCCGCCTGACGGTCACAGAGCGCAGCTGGGGCGCGGAGCTGCGCTTTGCAGGCGGGGAGGAGACCTTTGTCTACAGCGCCTCTGGCGGCCCCCTGACGGCGGCCCAGATTTTCGCAGCCATCGACTGGACTGTGGATCGCCCGCCCCTGATCGTAACCAATCAGGTGCTGGGAAATGAAGGGCGCGATACGATCACCGGCACGACCGCCACCGATATCATCATGGGCCTTGGCGAGAATGACAGCCTGAGCGGCCTGAGCGGTGATGACCAGATTGACGGGGGTGAAGGCGCCGACACGCTGATCGGAGGCGAGGGGCAGGACAGTCTCTATGGCGGCACCCAGGGTGACCGCTTTGAGGGGGGTGCCGGGAGTGACACGATCGAGGGCGGGGATGGCCGGGACACGGCCATTCTGGGCGACGGCAATGACGTCTTTA
>ERZ1740072.139-NODE-139-length-33368-cov-5.402546_pt1 | contig 33368 bp, 29 predicted proteins | sample MGYA00581733_ERZ1740072 | MGnify/ENA primary metagenome ERZ1740072 (study PRJEB43018, sample SAMN04849741) | marine metagenome | isolation source: floating plastic debris | place: Pacific Ocean | collected 2008-08-30 | study: EMG produced TPA metagenomics assembly...
ACAAAGCCTTGTAAGTTTGTGTGGACATATTTTTCTGTTTGTTTTTTCGAGGCGCGGACACCTGCCTGCGCTGCTAGATGTAATAGGTGAGAAATAGAGCGTTTTTTTAACAGGTTTTTGATCAAGGGGGTATCGCAGATATCTCCTTCGATGATTTCTACCCCTTTTTCTTGCAGCTTTTTTTGCCGCAGTCTTTTTAACGCAGGATCGTAGTAATCATTAAAATCATCTACGCCGATAACAGAGTCGCCCTGTTTCACTAAAGCTAAAGCTGCATGAAATCCAATGAATCCCGCAGCGCCTGTAATTAGAATGGATCTGCCCATGTATTTTCCTAGTTTGATCCTAAAAACTCATATGTAGACTAGAGGTTAAATCTATTTTCTGTAGAATACTTTTTATGAAAACTATCCTAGCAAAAAGTAGCGCTTTTCTTCTAGCCCTATGCCTCGTATCTTGCAGCACGTGCTACGATAAAAACGTGGTATACGGAGCTGATGAATTTGTTCTAGACTCTTACCAGATTCAAGAGGGGAAATGGGCGATCATCGACATGATGGGCTCAGAAAATCAAGAAGAAGCTGTCTCTACGCAATCTGGATCTAGCGTCTACTTAATCGGATCGGTAGAAAAACCAGAAATTACTCTGAAAAAATCGATGACTCTATTTGATGTGTTAGCAGAAGCAAAAATCCCCACGAATGCGAATTTATTTAAAAGCTACATCGCCCGCAGGGGAAAAATCCTTCCCATTGATTTTTACCGCCTTCTTTGCAGAGGAGATATGTCCCAAAATATCGAAGTGGAAAAAGGAGATAAGATTTATATTGCAGATCCTTACGCTGCTACCATTTTAGTCATGGGAGAAGTTGTTAGCCCGAGGGTTATTCCCGCTATACATGGTTTTTTGCCTTTACGAGAAGCAATAGCAAAGGCCAAAGGAATCGCTTACACAGGGGACCTTTCGTATATACAGGTGATTCGGGGGGGAGTAGCCCAGCCAAAAATTTACCTTCTCAGCTGGGAGCATATTTTACGCCTTCCCAACACCAGTCTTCTTTTGATACCAGGAGACATCGTTTATGTAGCATCTACTCCCATCACCGAATGGAACCGGTTTTTTTCTCAGCTCATACCTAACCTATTTGGAGGAGAGGTAGTTGTGAAGGGAGTAGATGCTAATTGCAATTAGCCTACTTTTTTTCCTAGTCCTCAAGTCGGAGCTTACGCTTATTGCTATCGTAGAAAAGAACGATTGTAGGGTCTTTATATCTGTTGAAAGCTTTTCTAGCTTCTTTTCGTACTACTGAAGGCATCTTTTCAGAAATATCTTCTTCACTGCAGATTTGTATCGCGCTTTCTTGAGGATTTCGGAGCTGTTTTTGCATCCATTTTTGTCGAAGCGCTTTTTTTATTGCTATTTCCTGAGGCTTTGTGAATATCTTATTAGAAAAGTAGTCTTTTAAAAGATCAATTGGATCTTCTGCTATACCCGACGCCGCCTTAAAAGCCTCGATTTTGTTTTTTTCGACTTTAGCTTCCGCAAGGATTGTTAGTAGAGTTGATAATTCTAAGTTTTTTTCGCATGAAAACCAATCGGGTGCAAGTGTCAATTCCATGTCATCTAATTTGAACAAGGTATAGCCTGCTCTTAATTTGGTCCGTGACATTTGAAGATTGCTTACATTGCATTTTCCTTTTACATCTTTGAATACAAATAGGATAGGCCTATTGTATACCTCCCCAAATTTTCTTAGGTACTCTCTCACAACCTCTTGTGTCTTTTTAGGTATTATATTGTGCTCGATGTCTGCATCTGTCATGATAACACAAGCTTGAGACGTTCTTGTTTTTCTGCACTGCGCCTGAATATACTTTTGCAGAGCCTCTTGCATAATCCTTTGTCTTGCCTCTGGCTCCATCTGTTTGAGCTGGGAATACACTGCTTGTTTGTTGCCTCGATTTAGCGAAAAAAGCACTTGTAGTGGTATGATTTTGGTGGGTTCTTTGCTGTTATTTTGTAGGGGTTTTGCTCTCGACATTTTTGCAAATATATCATCAAAACAAAAGAGCTCTTTACTTTCATTTTGGCTAATTACGTTAGCACGCAATTTACGTATAGAGTTATATGTATCTATTAGATTCTTTTTGCATGTTTCGATATTTTTTATGTTGGATGGTTCTTCCACTTTCTTCGCGTACAAAGTATCTTTTTTTAAAATAACAAAGGCTACTTTAGTCGCTTTTTTAGATGGATCTGTAGTTGTAGTTGTGTTGATCGTGCGATAACAGCCATATGGACCGGTCTTAGGTTAGACGCTCCAAAAATAGACAACCAGTAGCTGTGGGTTATGCTTTATATATTGTTGTATTTTAGATGGCGTATCTATGCACTTCTGGTAAGAAGCTCGTAAGCTAAATTGTCGATATATTTCGCTTGGAGAAGATCCACTTTTATAATCATCTTTCGGGCGCTGGTATGAGCGCTGGTATGAGCGCTGGTATGAGCTCTGGCATGGGTTACTGCTTATCATTGCGTTTCCTCTTAGTTTCAGGGTGAATATTCCTTATAAAATTAGTAGTACTGTTCCATGATTTTCTTGATTAAAATCCCACTTTCTACGTTTTTTATAGCGCGCAAAAGTAGATCAGTAAATGTAAGATGATCTACATATCGCATGATCTTTTTTACACGTAGTACAATACTTGAAATTATTGATGTAAGTTCAAAAGGATTTAAAGGCTGCTGAATTACGTAGAAAAAGAAATATCACGGGGAAAGTAGCATGGCATAAAATCCATGCATTTCCTAAAAATTTTCCAAAAATTATAGGATAGCCGGTTATTAAAATGGGAGAGATTTTTGTACTGAAAAAAGTAGGAAAATTGCCGTGCATAGTAGATACACGGCTATCCTCTACTATCAAGTCGTCATGCGCGTTCTGGTCTAGTCCCTTGATCTACACATGGGAGATGAAAAGGGATATGTCTTAAGTGTCATTTTTTAATACGGGTTTATAGGATTGTATTCTTGCATCCATGAACCCATGGAAAAGTTAAGAGAATCTAGCCGCAAACCTCCCGGTGTATTGCCTTGAGAAACGTATTATTACACGGCCGCCTGCGCTTAGAGGTGTTTGCAATAAACATACTTATCTCGATATAATGAGATAAAAATCGACTTTTTATCTCGATATAACAGGGTAATGTGATGTTAAGTATTTTAGAAAAATGGAACCGGTGGGGCTCAAACCCATTAAACAGCAAGATATTAAGAACATATATACCGAAAATAAGTCCCTATATTCATACAGACGAAGTTATTGCTCTTATAGGACCAAGAAAGGCGGGAAAAAGTACCATTCTTTACCAAATCATGGACGTTCTTGAACAGGAAGGTCTTCCTAAAGAAGCGATATTTCACATGAATTTTGAAGAACCAAGTGTATCGTCTAAACTCACATTACGAACGCTTGATAAGCTTTATGAATCATATAGAGAACATATTTATCCAGAAGGTAGAGCCTATCTTTTTCTTGATGAAATACAAAATATCGAAGAGTGGGAACGTTGGGTACGCACGCGAAATGAAACGGAAAATATAAAAATTTTCATCACAGGCTCTTCAGCAAAACTTATGTCTCGTGAGATAAGTACGTTATTAACTGGCCGTCATCTATCATTTGAGATCTTTCCTCTATCTTTTGCAGAATTTCTGGATTTTCACCAAATTACACCACCAAATCATAGAAGACCTATTGACGCTTCCCCAGTAATAAAAAAGGCATTAAATAACTACATTAAATGGGGCGGATTTCCAGCGGTAACGCTAGCAAAAACAGAACAGCATAAACGCAATATTCTATTAGGATATTTTGATGATATCCTATACAAGGATATTGCGTTGAGACATAAAATAAGAGACGCAGTTGCTTTAAGAAATATTGCGGTTCATCTTCTATCGCAAACGGGCAAATTAATTTCATATCAAAGAATCGCTAATGTATTTCAACTGTCAGAAGAAGCGACAAAAAATTACTGTCATTATATTCAAGAGGCTTTTCTGATTGAAATGCTATTCTATTACAGCGTCAAAGCCTCTATTAGACAAAGGCGCCCCAAAAAGGTGCATGCTATTGATCTCGGACTGCGAAATACTGTTAGCATCTCCAACGCAAAAGATGAAGAAAAAGTCGTTGAGTCACTCATCTACCAAAACCTGAGAAAACGTTATGGCAATCATGTTTTTTATTGGTCTGGAAATCAGGAAATTGACTTTGTGATTCAAGAGGGAAACAACATCACGCAACTCTGGCAAATAGCTATCGATGGTTTTGAAAATGAAAAAGTTATGAGCCGCGAACTCAATGCCTTTGAGGAAGCAAAACAAATTTTTCCGAGTGCAGAAGCATTTCTTGTAACAAAAACCATGCCTAATCAATGGGAAAAGTTTCCCTGCCACGTGATTCCACTTTGGTCTTTTTTGTTGGGATCAGAAAGTTAAGGAACCAATTTTCGAAAGGGCTTTTTCCAATGCATCGATCTGATTTTATAATCATGCAAGAATTGATAAGGCAAATTGCATTGAATATGCTAATTACTCCTATGCATTTTCGATAAAAATTTGCACTATTTTAATGACTAGTTTTTTATCGAAAGTGCATAGAAGAGTCACCGCTTAGGCGTTAATCATTGTAATAAAGCTTTTTAGTTCTGATTTTCTTTTTGATCTGCCGCGAAACGTACTTTTATTTTGGTTGGAGGCCTATGGTCATAAACTAGCCAGATACGGTTTGTATCCTCGGAATTCTTTATATTCGTAATGAGCCTTTCGTCAGCTCCTTTCTCCTTTAAAACTGCTTTCGGATTCAGGGTGATTGTTATCCTAGAACCCTGGGTAGATCTGCTATGGATAGCGGCAATTTGTCCTGCTAATTGGCGATAGGCTGGTTTTGTTAATGCAGAAAAATTGTTCAGAAGCACTAGTTTCTTCCAATCGTACATTAGATCCTTGATATCCGTAAGCTTATCCGGTGTGCAGTTGGGGAAAGTCGTCGGATGGATCCTGACTTCGACTAGGGAGAATTGGCCAAAATTGTCATTCTGCGTTACGGCAAGTCCGAAGGACTTTAATTCGGGCATCTTAAATAGGACAGTATGCTGCGTCGAAGTCTTGCTTTCGACTTCCATGCTTTGCCTTGCAGGAGGTAGATTATCATTTGTAAAGGGTAATTCGGGCGTATGGACAATGTTTTTGAATACAAACGTGTTATTTGCGAAGATGGTAATCTTGGTTACTGATGTGCATGTATCCGGGGCACAATTTTCACGATATGTACTGTATTTCAAGGCTGGGCTCTTTGAGGTTTCTTGCTCGAATATTTCTACCTTCTGAATAGCAGATGACTGTGCAAAAAATGTGTTTATAGCGCACTGAAAAAGATTTTTGTACACCTCTTCTTCTAGTTTTTTTCCCTGGTCTTGGTCCTGTCTTTCAGATGCGACTTGAAAATTTTTAAAGTCTATATATCGCTCTACGATTTTGTCAATACTCATAGGATTTCCTCGTATTTAAGTTGTCGGTATTAATAAAGGTTAAGTCAAATTTAGGGGGATAACGATGTAAACTATTTGTATAAGCCTTGGTACAATGATTGTTTGTATGGAATCGTTTTTAGGATTTTAACAAAAAAATAGAAAAAGATTATGGAATAAAATAGGAATAAAAATATAGGAAATTACTTGCTTTCTTTAAAAAAAAACGTGAAATCGTATACTGCGCTTAAGGAATAGATGTGTGAGAGGTGTAGATGATTTCAAAACAGATTTTAGTTGTTGAGGGAAGTCAAAAGCTCTCTATCTGCCTGATAAAAGCGCTTCTACAAGAAGGGCACCGAGTAACGTATCTTTTTTTAGACCGTCCTTCTTGGTTAGAAGAGTGGGAGTCTTCAGAAGTTCGTTTGCATGGACTAAAGCATGATCTTTGCGGCAGCTTGTTTTTGCCAGTAGATGAGGTATACGATCTTTCTTGTACGAAACAAGCGTCGGAAGAAAGCTCTATCAAGCGGGCTATTTTTGGAGCGTTTCATCTGCTTGCTTTAGTGAAAAGGGCAAAAGCGCGGCTTTTGCAACTGATTCCTTCTTTGTATGAAGAAGGCTCTAATGCTCCGATTTATGCACTTTTAGAGATGTTGAGTCAGGAACATAGTAAAACCCAGCTTCCGATAAAACTTGTCAGATTTTCTAAAGAGTTCGACCCTGCATCTGATTTAGAAAATAGCGTTTTTTCGTTGCTCAATATCATGAAAGATCCTGCAAAAGTGGGAACGATTCCTCTGACTTCAGATCAAGAAGCTCTTCTTTTTTGACATCCTCTCCCACCTAAAGGAAGGAGATTCGTAAAAGTTGCTAACCGCAACTTACGAGCAGGTTTGCATCGCTGCTTTCTGCTTCACCGAAGATTCTAGCGAATCTACTCCACAGGCTAATACCCGGTGTCCTCGGGCTAAACTATTCATGGCTTCTACATCATAGGCGGAGCTTCTATTTCTGTGGTTCGCCAATATATTGAGCAACAGCAGGAAATTGGGTGAGCTCTACATCCTCCACTTCAAGGAAGAGGCTTTGCGCTCTACTTTTGGTAAAAGACGAAAGTATCGATTTAGGTTCAGCAGGTGTTAAGAGCTGCTGAATTACGTACGAAAAGCAGTGCCATGGCGCAAATACCATGGCACAAAATCATGCATTTCCTAAAAATTTTGCAGAGGTTATAAAACAACCGCTCATTAAAATAGGAGAAATCTTTGTAGTTACAAAAGCTGCAAGCTCTTTTAAATGGCACTAAACATGGTTACGCTTTGCATTATCTGCAAATGCCTTTTCACGGTTCGTGACAGGTACATAAGAATAAAAAATAAAACAGATATCGGATTTTGGTAGCCTTTTGCCGGACCTGCCGGACCTGTCGGACATGCAGGGCCTTAAGAAGTTTGCCCACTCGTCGGTAGAGCAGTCTATTCCTGCATCTTCAACAAAGGTTCGTCCGATGGTGTGCAATGGATCCAAGGTTATTCTAACGAGAACCTGCCTGTCCTCAACAAAACCAGACGTCTTAGTATAAGCAGCTGTGATTTCTCCTGCCAGTTGTTTCAGCTCTTGCGGATCGAGATCTTCTAAACTTTTACCTTGAGGTAAAGAGAGCTTGTTAGCGATAGGTTCAAATTCCTTAATAGAGGTCTGTTGGAATTTTTTTATATCTACTTTTAGGGCGATTGCAAAGATCTGATCCCACTTTCCTTTATTCTGACCCAGCTGTTTTGTATTTAGTATACGGATCCCGAGTTTGACAAGTTCCGGATAATTGATATCTGCCGTAACATTGTTATCTGCCATCTTACTTTCGATTGGCTTGCTTGTTTTTTCCTCGGGTATTATGTTTTGGACTGTAATTGTGTTATCTACAGCGATCTGAACCCGGGTTATAAAATTACTATTTTGGTTACTAGTTGGTTTTGTATAGATTCGTGAGAGTTCTGGGTCTAGTTTATAATGTATTTCTAACCTCCCAATGCCCTGTGCTTTTTTTAAAAAGTCTTCTACTCTCAAGGCAAGTAATCGTTCACTAATACGTCTATTGCGGGCGGCTTGATCGCCATCGCTAGATTTGGTTTGGTTTATTTCTAAAAAATGCTGTACAACAGAATGAATAGTCATAGGATTTCCTCGTGTTTAAGTTGTCGGTATTAAAAAAGTGTAGTTACTGGTAGAGAGATAACGATATAAAAGATTTAGTAGGTACGTGCTTTAGTAAAAGTATTATTTTGTATAGGAATATTTCTAAGATTTTAACAAATAATAGGGCGTTATTATGCAATAAAATAGGAATAAAAATATAGGAAATTACTTACTTTCTTTAAAAAAAACCGTGAAATCGTATACCGCGCTTAAGGAATAGATGTGTGAGAGGTGTAGATGATTTCAAAGAAGATTTTAGTTGTTGAGGGAAGTCAAAGGCTCTCTATCTGCCTGATAAAAGCGCTTCTACAAGAAGGGCGCCGAGTAACGTATCTTTTTTTAGACCGTCCTTCTTGGTTAGAAGAGTGGGAATCTTCAGAAGTCCGTTTGCATGGACTAAAGCATGATCTTTGCGGCAGCTTGTTTATACGATCTTTCTTGTACGAAACAAGAGTTGGAAGAAAGCTCTATCAAGCGGGCTATTTTTGGAGCGTTTCATCTGCTTGCTTTAGTGAAAAGGGCAAAAGCGCGGCTTTTGCAACTGATTCCTTCTTTGTATGAAGAAGGCTCTAATGCTCCGATTTATGCACTTTTAGAGATGTTGAGTCAGGAACATAGTAAAACCCAGCTTCCGATAAAACTTGTCAGATTTTCTAAAGAGTTCGACCCTGCATCTGATTTAGAAAATAGCGTTTTTTCGTTGCTCAATATCATGAAAGATCCTGCAAAAGTGGGAACGATTCCTCTGACTTCAGATCAAGAAGCTCTTCTTTTGTAAATAGGTTTTACATTTTTTTTTCTTGTTGGAGTTGTCGGTACCTGTCGATCATTTTGATCGCTAGGGGGGCAGCTTCTTTTCCCGCATCGCCAAAGCGCAGATATACGATCACGACAAGCTCTGGTTTTTCCCATTTTTTTTCCGTCTCTTCAAAACTGATACAGCCGAACCAAATATCGCGGTAGATTTCTGCTTTAGCTGAAGGGTTTGCATAGAGCTTTCGTGTGATCTGCGCGGTAGAGGTTTTTCCTACGATGTGGGAAGAGAGTTTTTTGTAGGTGTTTCTAAGCGTTTTATCCCGGCGGCATGCTTTAACTGCAGATAGCCTAGCTGTTCCTTTTTCTCCCGTTAACACTTTTTCAAGACCGGTAAATAACCGCTTTTGCAGCCTATCGGGTAAATAGAGCTCGTGGCGAAGGCGTTTTTTTATTTTTTGTGAGCCCACTTGCTGCACAATATGAGGCTCTAAAAGCTCTTTTGTGGCAAAGGCTCCCATCATACAGGCAATTTGTATTGGAGTTACAGCTAAGGTATGTTGTCCTATCGAGCAGGAATAAAGCCCTGTTACGTTGCGGTCTAAGTCGGTTGGAAGAGAGCCAGCGATTTCTCCAGGTACATCTAGCCCTGTTTTTTCTCCTAAACCGAAGGTTTTCATAGCGTACAGAAGGTCGCGGGGGTGATCCAAGTAGTTTTTTGATAAAAGAGAAAAATAGGGATTACTCGACCTTTCCAAAGCAGCGATAAGATCGACTTTGCCTAAATACCTAGAGTAGGACTTAGGAAGCCTTCCTCCTTGGTAATACCTTGGGTAGGGTTTTCCTTTCAGGTCATAGCCCACAATCATCGATCCTTTTTGATCAAAAGTGATCTTATCGATCATGGTAAATAAATCGAGAGAGCCCTCGGGGTTTTCTTGGATTTTTTTGCAAAGAGCGCTGTAAGAGACGATCGTTTTAAAAATTGAGCCTAGCGTTGTGTTTTCTTTATAGGCATACGATTTTCCAAAACCAAATCCGGTAAAAGGATAAAAAGACGCAGCTAGATCTTGTTCTAATCGGGGCTTTTTTCTCCTTTTATTGCTATGGTATAGCGGCCTTTTTAGCTGATGGAATAGCCGAAATGTTTTTAAAAAAGGGATTTTTAAATCCTCTCGAATAGAAAAAAGAGCCTTTGTTAAAAAAGAGTGTTCTTTTTTGTGAGCTTGGATAGAAAAAAGGCAAGGAGGAGAAGTCTCGGTTTTGTCTTGATCGTTTTTTTCTAAAAACTGCTGTAAAACCCGCCACCTATTTTCTTTCCAGAAAAGGGCAAATTGGCGGCTTTCTTCTTGTTTCAAAAGAGATGTATAGGGTTTTGCTGCCTTTTTTTTTGCTTTTTCTTCTAGTCGTTTTTTTCGTAAAAAGGCTTTTTCCTCCCGCTTTCTCCAAGGTACAAAAGAGGTTTGATGAAACGTTTTTTTCATTTCTTTTTTGATTAGAGGTTGGAGGGAAGAAAGCTCTTGCATGCAAGAGAAATAGGTGGATAGCTCCATATCCTTGACATAGGATAATAGCTCTGTGGAAAAAAGAGAGCTACAGACGGCAAGCCTTGCGATATCGACTAAAAAGACCTGGTCTTGTACATCGTTTATACCGTGAAAAAATGTCCATTTCTTTCGGAAGCTCTCCGCTTTTTGCCGCATAGAGCGCGCTTTTTCCTCAGGTAGATGGGAAAATAGAGGGAAAGGGAGGCTCTTTTTTTTACAAAAAATCGCGTTAAAAAGCTCTTCGACCGTGTCAATAGATGCGTGGTATAACAGCTTTTCCACTTCTTCTTGTAGCGAAACGGCGTCGAGAACGGTGCGGATCGAGCGCGCTTTTTCTAACATACAAGTATCGAGTGTTAAGGAAAGAAAAGCGTCCCAGGAAAAAGTCATGTGTTCTTCGTAAAAGCCCCTTTTTTGATCAAATCTTTCTCTAGAAAGCGGCTTTTTTCCCTCCCAGATATGGGCAATATGTCTTGTTGTTTCTAGCCAAGTATCGAGATTGTCTTTTTTTGTGCTTTGGACTTTGATATCGCCTGATTTAATATAATCGTTTGGATCAAACCGGGGGTGAGATGCAAGCGCTAAAACTGCGCCCGATGTGGGATCTAGTACCACAATAGCCCCCCCTTTAATCCAAGGCTCTTTTTGGATCCGTTTTTTGTCTGTGATCACGTAACTTCTGCCATCTCTTGTAGCTTCATCTTCAGCTAGGAGCTCTTCTGCGTATTTTTGTAAGGGGAGGGATAAATGGAGCTGGATTTTTTTACCAGGTTGAGCCGGCTCAAAGTCCATTTCTTGGAGAAAGTTGCCCTTTACACCTACTTCGAATTGTTTTTTTCCGGTAAGGCCCCGAAGCTGGGGCTCAAAGCGCTGTTCTAGACCCATTTTGCCTACAGAGTCATGAATACTATAGCGCCTTTTGTCTAGAAGCGTTTTTTGCGCGTATACCTTCTCTATAGTAGGTGCGTAAGGAGGGAAATACACTAACGCTCCTTCTTCATAATCTCTAATAGTGCAGCGGAGCTCTTCTTGCTTTTGCCTGAATTGCAGGTACTCTTTTCTCTGGATTGCGCCCATATGCCCTAAAATATCGCAAGCGACTTTACCATGAGGATAAAAGCGCTCAGAGCCGATTTCCGTTACAAGGCCAGGAAAATCCCTTTCTAAGATTTTGAGGCGGTAGTACTCTTTTTCCGTAAGATTTTTTTTAATGAGGTGGGGTGCATTCGGACATGCTGCCGCTTTTGCGTGAATTGTATCCTCAATTTCTAAAGGATCCATAGCAAGCTCTTTTCCAAGAACATTTGCAAGGGTCTGAATATAATTTTTACGAAAAAATTCTTTGGTTTTTGTTCCATCTGCATTTTTTTTATAACGCACCCGGGGAAGGCCTAAAATATCTCCGTAGTAAATAGCTGCGTGGTAGACAATACGGTTGATCGCAAGAGGAGCGCCATTTCGATCGTGAATCTCTCCTCGTTCTGGTTTTTCAATTTGCGTGCGTCTTTTGGGCCTATCTGCTTTTTTTTGGTAAAGATCTTTTTCAACAACGCTCAATTGCCATGTTCTGAGCGCAAGAAGAAGAAAAATTCCCAAAGTCGCTTGCGTTACCTGACGTACTTTACGCCGCATACCTGCCATAAATTTCCCTGAAATTTTTTCTTGTATTTTGTAAACTTTCCTCTTAACTCAGATGTATACTAGCGAATATGCATATTTTACTTGGAAAAAATCGATTTTTTCAGGAAAATAAGTATTCCAATTTTGTATGATGATGATTTTTTAACACGATGCGCCTGTAGTTCAATGGTAGAACAGTAGCCTTCCAAGCTACGAGTGTCAGTTCGATTCTGATCAGGCGCTAATTTGATAGCCTAAAGGAGAAACCTTGCCTTCACAACATAAGCAAACAAAGCAAAAAGATAGTGTAACTATCCAGCAATTACTTGAATCAGGAGCCCATTTCGGTCACCAGAAAAGACGTTGGAATCCGAAAATGCGCCGCTTCATCTTAGAAGAGAGAAATGGTATTTATATCATTGACCTTGCCAAGACGATCCAGCAGATTCGGCAAGCGAATCAAGTTGTAATCGATACCGTTGCAAAGCATAAATCGATTTTATTTGTCGGAACAAAAAAGCAAGCTAAAGCTGTACTTCGCCAGTGCGCAGAAGAAGCAGGCGAGCATTACGTCGCTGAAAGATGGCAAGGTGGCATGCTGACCAACCTTTCCACTATCCGAAATTCTGTAAAAAAACTGGAAAAAATTGAAAAAAGAATTGCATCAGGCTCTGAAGGTTTGAAGAAAAAAGAAGTGGTCTTAATGCAAAAAGAGCAGATAAAACTCGATCGCAACTTATCTGGTATTCGTTCAATGAGAAAATTACCAGGGCTTGTGATCGTGGTAGATCCGAACAAAGAACATATTGCTGTAGCAGAAGCAAAAAAATTAGGGATCCCTGTAATGGCTCTTGTAGATACCAACTGTGATCCAGACGACATAGATTATGTCATCGCCTGCAACGACGACGCGTTGAAAAGTATCCGTCTTATTCTGCGATCTCTTACGCAAGCGATTCGATCTAAAAAAGCTGAAATGCAAATTGACATCATTAAAAAGCCTGCAGCTGGACCAAAGGATCTCGATGAAAGCGCGCCTTCTGCTGTAGACGATCAGAATAAGGAAGAAACCAATGAGTAATATCAGCGCCGATCTAATCAAACAACTGCGCTCCATTACTGGAGTAGGTATGAGTAAATGTAAAGAAGCGTTATCCGCCTCTTCTGGCAATCTTGAAGAAGCGGTCCATTACCTTCGTAAAAAAGGGATGGCGTCAGCTGCAAAAAAAGAAGGCAGAGAAACAAAAGAAGGCGTTGTCGTATCTGCAGAAACAGATACCCATGTAGCTCTTCTTGAGGTCAATGCAGAAACCGATTTTGTGGTAAAAAATGAGCGATTCCAAGCTTTTGCAAAAGACCTGGTAGAGCAGATTGCTACTAGTAAGCCCTCTTCTATCGACGCGTTTTTACAAGAAACGTATGCTAAAGATACGAGCTTAACAATCGATGCCTATAGAAATCTTGTGATCCAATCTTTAGGGGAAAATATCCAACTAAAAAGACTAGAGCTGATCGAAAAGAAAAAAGATCTATCGATAGGGATCTATTCTCATATGGGCGGTAAAATTCTGGCTGCGGTAGCTATTCAAGGAAGCGCATCGCAACAAGATCTTGCTAAACAAGTCGCCATGCACGTGGCTGCATATAGCCCCGATTTTCTACAACCTTCTGATGTGCCAGAGTCCATTCAGGAAAAAGAAAAAGAAATTGCCCGCGCTCAGATGCAGGGAAAACCCGATCATATCATCGATAAAATTCTTACAGGTAAGATGAAAGCATTTTACGATGAAAACTGCTTGGTTTCCCAGCCTTTTGTGAAAGACTCTTCCAAAAGCGTACAAGAATTTGTTGCCGCTGAAGGCAAAAAAGAAGGACAAACCCTGCAGGTATCTTCCTTTTGGTGCTGGAAAATCGGCAGCTAAGTATGGCCTCTTACAAAAGAGTTCTTTGTAAGCTGTCAGGAGAGTCTTTATCTAGCTCCTCTGGATTTGGGTATGACCCTTCTTCTATTTCTTCGATAGCAAAAACCCTATCTGCTGCTGTAGATAGGGGAGTAGAGCTAGCTGTCGTAATAGGGGCAGGTAATCTTTTTCGAGGACAAAAAGCAGATCTCCCCTATAAACGCACTTCTTTAGATCAAGTAGGTATGTTAGCTACCTTGATGAACGGAAAAATTTTAAAAGAAGCGCTTTTTTCCTGCGGCAAAAACGCCTCTATTTTTAATGCATTTACCTGCGGCTCTTTTGCAAATATTTACACAGAAGATGCCGTCGAAAAGGCTTTTACCCAAGGTCATATTGCTATTTTTACGGGAGGCACTTCCCACCCTTTTTTGACAACAGATACAGCAGCTGCTTTAAGAGCTGCAGAAATCAGAGCAGATGCGCTCATTAAACTCAGTACCGTCAGCTGCATTTATGATAAAGATCCCCACCTTTATCCCGATGCAAAACAACAACAAAAACTTACCTATAGAGAAGTAATCGAAAAAAAACTCGCTGTGATGGATCTAGAAGCGATTGTTTTGTGTGAAAAAGAAAATATCCCTATCATAGTCACAAACTTTTCTGATGAAATGCAGTTTTTAAAAGCTGTATCAAATGAAACTGTAGGAACTTTAGTCACCTCGGAGTAATGCTATGGATATAGAAACACAAACAAAAAAGTCGATGCAAGATGCGATTCGCTATTTAAAAGATGAACTCAAAAACCTCCGCACTTCAAGAGCTAATCCATCTTTACTAGACAGCCTACAAGTAGAGGTATACGGCGCTTTAATGCGTTTAAAAGATGTGGCTAACGTCACCGTTCCTGAACCAAGGCAGCTACTGATCACCCCTTTCGATCAAAACAACGCATCTGCTATTGCAAAAGCAATCGAGCAAGCAAATATGGGCATTATGCCCATTGTTGATGCCAATGCAGTACGGCTCAATATCCCACCTATGGATGAATCTACTCGAAAAGAGATTGTGAAGCAGTGCAAAAGAAAAGCGGAAGATGCCAAAGTATCCATTCGCCAGATCCGAAGGGAAAGCAACGATAAAGCGCGCAAAGCAAAAGATAACGGCGATATCCCAGAAGATCTGTTAAAAAAGAAAGAAAAATCGATTCAAGAACTAACCGATACCTTTTGTAAGGAAATAGATCAGCTAGCTTCTCAAAAAGAAAAAGAGATCTTAGAGATTTGATCTTGTGTCAAAATAGCATCCAAGCTTAAAATGTAAGGAGTTAGTCGATGGCCCCATCGTCTAGTCAGGCCTAGGACACCGGGTTTTCATCCCGACAACAGGGGTTCGAATCCCCTTGGGGTCACATTTGAGACTTTAGCTCAGTTGGTAGAGCATCTCCCTTTTAAGGAGAGGGTCGTTGGTTCGAGCCCAACAAGTCTCATCCTTTTTTTCTAGTTAAAAAATCTTTTCTAAAACATCTATAAAAACTGCTCTTCTTGATCTGTTAAGATACATATCCTAAGATTAAACCTCTCACTGCAATTTGAGGTGTTATATGATTCGGTGTTTTTTTTGTTCCCTACTTTTTTTCTCTTTATGCATGTCTATTGAAGCAAAAGAAGGCTCTACGGCTTTTGTTACGCAGTTTTTGCGTCAACAGGGAGCTAGTTTAGATAGTGAAAAACAGGTGGAGTTTATTGAACGGGGGATGACTCATGTGTATAAAATTCATCATCCTGAGGCGTGGTATCTGAAATTTACCCCACAAAAACAGCGCTCATCAGGAGCGTTTTACCCTAAAAGGTTGTGGGCTCCCACAACGGATGCACTGCGCCGTCATGGCGCAAGAAGAAGGGCTTGTGTAAGGCCTTTAATTTGTAAAATCAATACACGTGCTGGGAAACACCTGTTGATTCCACCTTATCCTCTTGATCTAGATCAAAAAGTTTGGGAGTCCATGACGCCAGCGCCAGATAAAATAAGCCACCCAAAACTGGCTCTTCATATTGCGACAGGTTGGCTTGGAATCAATGGAGTTGCCAACCCTTATCATGATGGCTCGATTTATCTTTGGAGTCCAAAAAGCTATCCCGCTTCGAATGTACGCGAGCTTGCATTACATCTTAAGAAAATTTCTGATTTAGCTATCGATTATCTAGATGAGGCTTCTATAGAGGTGTTGAGCCATGAAAGGGATCGTTATTTAGACTACGCCGCTCTTTTATCGCCTTTTTTAAAAGAGCTTGGTCTGGAAAATTTTTCTCTTAAAACAGTTTTAGATCAGATAGAAAACCCCCGTTCTCCAGTTTGGAAACAATTGACGAGTCAAGCGCAAAAACGGATGCGTCAAGTGGAGAAAAGGGTGGATTATATAGGTAAAATCTACCATCACAATGAGGAAAGTTTAGAGGAAGTACAAAGCGCTTTTTATGAAAAAAAACGGCATCTACTTTTACAAGCCGTAAAATCAAAAGCATCTGTATCGGAAAATGCGCCCTCTTTTTTAGAGTTTTTCCGCTGCGTTTTTATACTAGAAAAAGAGGGTATGCTTGCAGAAGAGATGCGCCTTTTAGGTAGAAATCTTGCGCAGTGTGCGGTTGCCTATCAACTAGCAGATGATATTTTACAAGGAAAAGGCGTGATGATAAAAGCGCTCTTCATGCTTCTGGACAACATCGCCTGTTACTATGACGTTTTTCACCGCGCTCCAAAAAGCCTGATACATGGCGACGCCCATCCCCACGAGTTTTTACAAGATGAAGAGGGGAATTGGACTCTTGGCGGCTGTGAGTATCTCCATGTTGGATGCGTTTACCGCGATATCGCTCAAGAATATGTCCGCAAACTTGTGCGCGACTACCTTAGAGAAACCACCTCTCAAAAAGAGACGCTTGAGAAAATACAGGCGGCGTTAATTCCAGGTTGGTTCGATGAGTTTTTGCCCGATATCATGGGCTGTTGCGTTGTGGAATTTGCTCAAGAGCTCGAAACGCTTTTCTCTGCTTATTCTATGGACATTGAAAAACTCGATTTTTTAAACCTCACCATCACGCCAAAAACGTACTTGGACGAGATGCAAAAAAGAATCGTTTTTGAAAACTGTTATAGAAAAGAGCTCTTTCCTTTGCTCAGTATGGAAGCCTCTATTGAAAAAGGTGCTCTCTAATTGGAAGTAGCTATAGGAAAAACAGGGCTCTTAATAGAGCCCTGTTCTAATAACCAATCATGATCTTTTACCTGCACGCCTTGATCTTTTTCATCTGTTTTCATTGATTTCAGAAATATCCATTGTTACGTTTACAATCCCTTCTTTTTCATCTGCTTCTTTATTCATATCGAATCTCAGAGTCATACGCATTTCTGTTTCTCCATTGATCTTTACGATCTGGTCTATAGATACTGTTTTTGCAGTAGAGTCATACACTACCTCAGAAGGGGTATTCTCAATGCAGCGGATTGTAGCAGGCTTGCCTGCTTTACTGTAAGCTGCTTCTGCGTACTTTACAAATGAGCTTGGCTGCATGGAAAGCGCCTTCATTGTCCAGAATTTTTCTGTAATCGGTTTTGTATAGATCTTCGTTAATACATCTCCAATATAAACTCTTTCATATTGGAACTCTTTTTCAAGGCTCATTTTGCTTTTGATCTGCATTTCTATGGGCCGCTCCATAGAGTATAGACACTGGAATTTTACGCCTTGGATTACTTGCATTTCCATGATGCGCAATTCACGCTTTAGAAAATCGCTAATGGCGTTTTCTAGAGATTTATCTTCGATCTTTTCGTTGATTTTACTTGTTAGAGCCTTGATCTTGGTGTCATTTATGCGAATTAGCCTATCGAAAATCCAATGTATCCAAGAGAAATAACGTAAAATCCCTTTTTCTTTGCACGCGGTCCAGTACTCTTTTCTCGCTTCATAGATTGCTTTTTCTTCGATATCATTAGAAATAGAGTTTATCGAATTATGCACCTGTTGTTTTATTTCATCTAATCCGTTTTTTTCTGCGCTATTTTTCAGTGCAGTTAGGTAGGTGAGTGTTTGCTGATTCTTTTCTGATATTGAAGAAGATGCGCTATATTTCGGTTCTAAAGCCACCATATCCATCAAAAACTTTTGTGACTTGGTTAAATCGCCAGCTAAGTCCGCAGTAGTTGTACTGTACGTCAGGCTCAAACCGTCTTTTGGTTTTGCTTGTTCTACAGGTGAATGTACTGCAGGTCCCTTTTGAGATCTCGTAAGTATTTGTGTCTTAGCCCGGAGTTTTGCCTGGCGTTTCGCCTGGCGTTTCGCCTGTTCGATCCTGGCCTTCTCGGCTTCTATTTCATCAATTAGGAATCTGGGTTCAGGCACTGGGATCCAAATCCAAGGATCCTTAATTCTTTCAGATTCTCTTGGAATGCGTAGAAAAAATCTATAGCTAGATTCTTTTAGCTTTTTTTGAAAGTCCGCTGTTTGTTGATTGAGCGCAGCTATCCTTGCGTCGGTATCGATATCGTTGACTTTGTTATTAACAATCGTGAACTTTTTCGATTTCTCTGGTAGATTAGCCATCTTTTTTTTTGAAAGGACTTCATTCTTGTCCATCTTGGCTGCTTTTGGAGGCTGGAAGCGCTCTAGAATGTTTTTTTTGGCTTCTAGATGCCGTCTAGCTCGATTACTAAGTTTTTTTCGTCTTTTCTTTCTCTTTTTTTTGCTTGATGCATCTGTTGTAGCTTTCTCTGTTGACTCAGTTTTTGGTTTAGGTGCATCTGTTTTATCGACCTCTGATGGCAAATTTATGGGTTTTTTCGAGCTTTGTTTTGAACTGACTTCATTCTTGGCGCTTGTGGGCGTTTTTGGAGGCTCTAGAATATTTCTTATGTCTTCTAGACTTAATCTATATCGCTCTTTGCATTGTTTGATCCATTTTTCCCTTCTCTTTTCTTGGTTTAAAGCATCTGTTGGAGCTGTCTCTGTTGGCTCAGTTTTTGGTTTGGGTTCATCTGTTTTAGCCTTGTCTGTTGATTTTGTCTTATCGCTCTTTAATGGCAAATCTGTGAATTTTTCGAATGCGCTGAATTCTTTTATACAGGACTTATATGATATGCTTTCGATTGTTCTACCAAAAAGAGAAGGTCGGAGTCCTTTAATAGTTTTTTTAAGGTTTTTAGTAGGCTTTTTTGTAACTCTTCGGCGTACGATAGCGTGACCAAATCCGACGTCTGCATCGTGTAGCTCTTCAGGGGCAGCTGTGTTTTGTTGAGACTTTCCAGGCAATGCTTTAGGGAACGTTGGATCAGGTGCTGTTTGGTTGTTCTGCGGCGTTTCCCGATTGACTTGTAGGGTGCCGTAACCAAAGCCAACATCTTCTGCATAAATGTGATATGCATGTGTTGTCTCTGACTGGAGGAGAGTTGTGTTCGCAGTTTTGGCGGTTTTTTCGGTTGTGGTGATCGTAGGTGTAGGTGCGTACGCTTCACCTTCAGGAACATTGAAGCCATTTCCTGATCCGTTCATATAAGTAATAGACATAAAAATTCCCTTTTTTAAATAAATTATATAACAAATATGAATAAAAGTAAAGTTTTTATTATATAATTATAAAAACTAATTTTAATTTATTTTTTATATAGTTCTTAAATTAAAGAGATTGGGTAGAAATGATCGAAAAAAAGCGCTTTATGCCTTAAGATGTAATCTCAAACTCTATTTCTTTTGTTTCGAAATTTATTGAAAATTGCGCCTGTTTGTTGTGAGCGCGCTCACCAGTTAGGGCAAAAGTTGCCGAGATCGTTTTTTGGGCTTCATCGTATATAACGTGGCTATTGTCCAGAACAATGGTTGGCCTACAATTGAGGGGAAAGGGTTCTAAAAGCATTTCTGGAGCTTTTAGCAGCGCAATAATCCAAAATTGATGAGACTCAGGTATAGCGGTTATAGCATCTTTTAGAGAGATTTCATCTTTTTCGGGGTTTTCTTTTACGACTTTTTTAGAGTCTAATTTATCGCCAAAATTTGCCAGCTGAAATAAAGGCATGTCTGTGATTTGCTCGTGTAAGAAAGAAGTATGCAGTGCTTTGGCCTGAGCATTTAAGGAGTATTTTAGAAATTGGGTGATTTCTGCATGTAAAGACCTTTGTTTGAGGCGCGCTGATCTTGCTACAAGGCAGAGTATCAGGTATGGTATAAACAGAAGTAGCTTTGTCCAAAGAGCGCTTTTCCAACTATTTAATGTGGTTTCTTTTTCTCTTTGCTTGGGAAGCTCCTTTGTTTTGTCTATCAGTGATTTCTTGATAACTGCAAAGTCTGCGGTTAATTGAGGCGAAGGATTAGATTGTGATAAGAAATTTTCTACAGGTGCCAAGCGGTTGAGCACCTCATCTTCTGTAATGAGGCGGTTTTTTTGTAATTCTTCTTGAAGAGCGTTGAGTGCCATGAGCGCTTTTCCTAAAGGAGAGCTATAGTTATTTAAGCTCTGCATTAGCACGTGAGAATAGTTCATAATATCTGAATGGTAAGCGTAGCTACCTAAACTTTGTATGGATGCATCACTACCTCTTCTTGATCTAGCAAAAGCAAAAGACTCGTTGGGAAACAGGCTCGATAAAAATCCTAAAGGGTCTGATGAAGGAGGCGTTGGAGAAGGCAATCTACTCCAGGAACGTTCCCCTGCCCCGGAGAACTCTAGTTCTTCATTAAAAGGCTCTTCCTCGAAAGGCTCTTCCTCGATAGGTATATAGGTATATTCTCCGTGCCAAGAAGAGGGTAAATCAAGAGCCGGTTCTTCGTGTTTTTCTTTGTTTTTGTCCGCATTATATTTTGCTTTTTCCGTATTCAGCTTAGTAGAGTGGCCAGCATAAGAGCTATTATAGGGGGCGTAATCAGGTTGTGTCACTCCTGTCCATTTCGCTATTTTTACGATAGTATTTTTTGTTTTTGACTGAAGTTGTTTAGGTGCTACTTTTGGAGCTACGGCTTGCGGGAAATCTTTGATGAGATCTATTTCTTGAGGAGCAGTAATATCAGAGAATCTAGACAAAGTAGCATTCGCTGTAGGGATAGAAGCATTTGCCTTAGAGAAAGAAGCAGCAGTCGTTTGAAATGCCTCCACTGCTACTTGCTGGGTTTTGTCTTGTAAAGCGCTACCATCTGATGGTTGAGCCGGTGGTTTATTCGTTGTTATAGACAATGATGTATTTGATACTATAATAGACAAAATACACTCTCCCTTTTCATATATTATAGCATATTTTTTATTAAAAAACAATTATTAGACTAAATAGTTAGTTCAATAATAGACCCAGTGATTTTAGGATCTTTTAAGATGGAAATCGTTGATTCTGCGACTGTTACGGGAGAAAGGAGGGTTTTAGGGTCTTCTCCGGGGAAATTAGTAAAGCGCATTTTGGTTGAGCATCTTGGAGGGACAAGTGTATTGATACGTAGGCTAGGTTCTTCGTCTGCAAGGGCTTCTGTGAAGTTGACTACAGCTGCTTTACAAGCAGAATAAATCCCATACCCACTTCTTCCTCGAGAAAAAGAAGAGGAAGCAAAATTGATGATGTGGCCGCCAGGTTTAATTTTTGCAGATTTGCAGGAGTAAATGACGCCGCGAAGGTTGATGTTGATGAGCTGTTCAATATCTGCAGAGGAAAGTTTTTTTAAAGAGTTAATAGTTAGGTAGCCTGCAGTGTTGATCAGTCCATCCACTTCTCCCATATCGGCGTAAATCTGGGAAAGAGCTTTTTTGATGGTATCGGGATTTTCTAAATCAATAGGGTAGGGAGTAGAGGATCTAGATAAAGGAATAGCAATCGCTTTTTCTTTGGCAAGAAGAGCTAGTACTTCTTTACCGATGCCTCCTGTAGCTCCGATGACGATGTAGCGTTTATTTTCTAAAGAAACGGCTTCTTGAGGAACGGTTTTTTTCTTGGATAAGAGATGGGTAGCGATTTCTAAATCGCTTTCGTTGGTGACTTTAAGGTTTTTATAAGATCCTTCGACGGTGTGTACGTTTTTTCCTAAGGCAAGTACAAGAGAGCAGTCATCTGTTGCATCGACTTGCCCTTTTTGTCGCGCCTTTTCATGCGCTTTTTCGATGAGGGGGTATAAAAATGTTTGAGGCGTTTGACCGATGAGATAATGGCTCCGTTTGGGTATCTGCAGGGTATGTGGAGAAATGCGCTCTATATCTTCGGCCGGCTCTTCTATTTGTAAAATGGTATCGGTGGGAAAAACGCAGGTATTGACCGCTTCTTTTTCCCCTACGAATAAAAGGTGTTTTTGGATGATCTTTGGATCAAGAAAAGGGCGGACGGCGTCATGGATGATTAAGATGTCGGTACGCGCCTTTTGTACAGCTAAGTAAGAGGACTCTTGCCGGGTTTTACCGCCGGGGATCACTGCGCAATTTGGATAAAGCTTTTGTACTTCTTCTACCCAATCTGCATGGCATACTAATAAAATGGAGTCGATTTCTTGCATGGATAGGAAAATCTCTACCGTGTAGCGGTAGAGCTCTTTACCGTTGATTCTGTGGAACTGCTTGGGTTTATCGATTCCTATTCTCAGGCCACTTCCTGCCATGAGAAGGGCTGCTGTTACATGCTTTTTCTGGTACATAAAGGAGCCTTATTTCTATCAAAAGTAATACCATGGTTTGAGGATGTATTCAAATGCATTCTGACAAAAATAAGGCTCAAACAAAATTAGCCCCCTTGTTATAAACGGTTCGCGGGTTTTTTATCCATTTTTCCACTCGTTTATTTTATGCAGTTTAGCATAAAGCCCTTTACGGCAAACAAAATTTGGGGCATGTTGAGGTTGTAGGCGTCTTTACAGAATATTATATAGTTAGAAATCTGCTGGATAGATGTAGTATATTTTGAAATGAACAACAGCTACGAGGAGTATATGAGATTACATAAAGGGAAAAATGCAGTTTTCATTTGGATAAAAATAAGCCTTTCTATTCTACTATTTGGCGCTTTTTGCTTGCCTTACTCTCTTGTGGCTGTAGAAGAGAATAAAGGCTTTTCCACATACAACTCGTTTGAGGCTCCTTTAGAAAATACCCTTTATCTCGGCCCTATACTTTCTTATCTGTCGATAGAAAATAGGGAAGATGCGCAGGCGCTTCTTCCAAAAGAAGAGTTTCACGGTCTTGTTGCAGGAGCAAAAGTAGGCTACTCTTACCTTGGTAAGGGAGGGTTTTACGCTTCTTTGCAAACAAAGTTTTTAGCGGGGACGCTTACAGAAGATATAGATGCTAATGCCAGAAAGCTGCATCCTTTTTCCTCTTCTAGCGCGTGTAGACTCGGATTTGCCTATCAAGGGCTACAAGGACAAGATATTGTAGTGATACCCTATGCAGGGCTTGGATTTTCTTTTTTCTCAGAGAAGATGCAGCAGGTGCAAAAAAATTATTACACTACGTTTTTGCCTGTGGGATTTTTAGTGACCTACCGCCCGCTAGAGATGTTTTCCATAGGCTTTCGTTTGGAGTGGTTTCCCGACTTAGACGCGGTTGTAGAAGCTTCTGAAACTTTGGATAAATCCCTGTTGGTGTTATCGAGAGATACAGTTCAACTCCGTGTTGATTTTCCTCTGACTATCCGTTCAGGCAATTATATGGCTTTGTCTATTGTCCCTTTTTGGCAAAAAGTAGGAACCAAAGGAGTAGATAGTTTATCGGTTCCTTTAACGATTCCAGAAAAACGGAGAGTGTATTGGGGCTCTAACCTACAACTAGCTCTCTTTTTTTAAAAAACTACAAAGAATTTGGCAAGCGGTCTCGAAGTTTATGCTCAATATCGCTGTAGAATTTCCCCTGACGAACGACTGTGTTCTTGCCCATATACCAGTTATCTTTCATTTGCAAATAGATCCATATTTAATCGATAGCAAAAAAAAAGGACTCCTCAAACGAGGTGCGGTTCCAAAGAAGCTCGTAGCTTTTCATAAAAGAGGCGCGAAGGGTATCTATATACCGGCTTTCTAGGGCGTAGGCATGTGCGCAAGAAGAGGACAGCACCCGTTTAATCATGGGATCTTTTGTGGGCTCGGTGCGATACGGGCTTGTCCCTAGAAAAAATAGATCCCAAGGATGTTTTTCGCTGAAATTGATGAACTGACGGATGTATGCACCTGTTTTTTCTGCAGATGTGAGGAATACCACATCATCTTCTAAAATCAGGAAACGCTCGTAGCCGCAAGCTTTAGCGTGGTCTAACGCAAGAATATGGCTAAGCGCGCATCCTCTAGATCCGTTGATCGATGGTTTTGCTTCGATCCTTGTGATCAAGGAAGGGGGAACGTTTTGGTTTTGTAGCTCGCGTTTGATCGATGTTTTTCTATCTACCCTTTCTGGTAAATTGATGTAGAGGATTTGATCAAAATAGTCCCAGCTCATATCTGCCTTAATTCAATTTTCTTATACTCTTGCCCTCTGTATAAATGCAAAAATAGTTTTGCTGCCTATTGTCTTACATAGCGGTAGTAGACAAAAAAATCTTGAAGCCGTACTTTGCTGTAATACATATACTATATTTTTTAAGGAGCCTTTTTCATGCGATTATATTCACTCTTGCAAAAAGCGCACTACTTGTGTTTGTGGTGCTTGACTGTACTCTTTTTATGTTATCCCGCGGTAGGATCAGCGCTCTATGTAGCCATGAGCAAACAAGTAGAGCCTTATGAGAAAAATGTCTATGGCAAAAAACCGGAGCGCCCCTCTCGTTCTGTTGCAAAACGAAAAGCGAAAAAACTCTCCTCGTACAGGGACTTTCGTATGGGACCTGGAAGAAGTAGCCGCAGTTTTGGTCAGTATAGTTTAGAAGATGAACGGCTCAATCCGGAATAATACGATATGGCGGGAAGAAAACAACGGGCAAAGCAGGAAAAGCTAACCGACGAGCCCGATCGCTTTACAGGAGATATGGATGAATATGGACGTAAAGTAAGGCAAGAGCCGCAACAAGAGCTCACAGATGAAGAGTCTTCCCAAGCAGAAGACCGGTTTTTTACAGAACTCGATGAATCGGGCCGCGTACTGCGCGAAGAAAATACCGAAGAAGACGTTCTGACAGCAGATGATGATGATGAATACATTGAGTATGAAGATGAGACCATCCAAGCGGAAAATGCTGAACAATACGATGAAAAAGAGGTGGTAGATGCAGAGGAGGAAGAAGCCTAAACTCTTTACAAAGGAGGGTTTTTTCTGCGATGATGTAGGGCAAAAAGGTGGTTTTTTTGTCCCAAAATATGCCCAACTCAAAACCTGCGAATGCAGCTAGAAAATACGCTATTTTAGCTGCAGAAAATTTCGCTGCTGTTCCCATTCATGAAGCGTTGCAAAAAGCGCCTTTAACGGCGCAAGAAAGCGCTTTAGCAAGGGAAATTGCAGCGGGTATGGTAAGAAGGCTTCTTACCATCAAGTACTTTGCAAGAAAGCTCCACAAAACCCTTCGCCTCAACAGGAGAGAAAAAGCGCTTTTATTTTCTGCTATTTATCAATATGTGTTTATGGATAGCATTCCCACGTATGCTATTATCGATGAAACCATGTTGATTGCTAAGGAGTGGTTTGGGCAAAAAAAAGCCCGATTTTTCTATGCGATTTTGCAAAAGCTCTCCGACTTAGACTTAAGCGTTCCTGGGAAAAATACCGCGTATGACCTTTCTCTTCGCCTTTCTTACCCTCCCTACTTCATCAAAAAAATGCTTGAGGAATATGGCGTAAAAAAGACCATCTCTCTTTTAGATATCATGAATATGCCCTCGGCACTCAATCTGCGTATTCGGAAAAACCTCAAGGAAAAGCCGGCAGATCCTTTGCGGCTTAAAAAGAAAAAAAGGTTGTATGGGCAGGTCTTTAGCGCCTCTTTTGATCCTTGTCTTACAGACAGATCAGATGTCTATATCCAAAATGTGACTCCTTGTTATCTTTTTGATGCGCTTCGTAAAGGTTATCGAAAACAGCCTACAAGCATTTTAGATTTATGCGCATCGCCTGGAGGTAAGCTTTTACTATTTCACTACGCTTTTCCCGAAGCGAAGTTACATGCAAATGATGTATCGAGAAAGAAGATAGAGCGCCTGCAACAAAACCTGGCTAAATACCACGTTGCAGCGGTTACAACAGAACAAAGAGGAGAGGAGTTTCAGTCGAAGGAAAAATATGACTTGATTATTATCGACGCACCTTGTAGTAATTCAGGTGTTTATCACAAAAGGGCAGAGGCAAGGTGGCGTTTTACTCGAGAAGTTTTAGAAGAGCTGAGCGATCTCCAAGCAGCTTTACTAGAAAATAGCGTAAGGTACTTGCAAGAAGGTGGGGAAATTTGGTATATGACTTGCGCGATTTTACACGAAGAGAATGAAGAGACTCTACACTTTGCGAACACCTTGGGCCTTACATGCAGAACACAAGAAAAAATACTTCCAAACGAAAAAGGATGGGACGGAGGATTTGCAGCGGCTTTTGTATACAACAATTGAGGCTGTAAATTGAAAAAACGGGATGTTTCCTATCATACTTTTTCCGTTTTTTCTCCTTTTAAAGAGATTACAGCCCGCGTCTATCAAAGGCATGGAGGGTTTAGTAAAAAGCCGTATGCGTCTTTAAACGGATCGTTTGTTGTAGGAGACTTTCCTTCCCATGTGGAAAAAAACCGCAGGCTAGTACAAGAGGATCTCGGAGTAAAGGCCCTCTATTTTTCTCAATTGAGTCATGGCAGCGAGATCTCTGAGCTGAAAACAGCGGATGATCCGCCCCCTGCAGCAGATGGGGTTGTTACCGCATCTGCAGATATTGCCCTTGCTATGACGCATGCAGATTGTCAAATCGGATTTTTTTTTCATCCTCAAAGCAGCTACATCGGTTTAGTCCATGCAGGCTGGCGGGGGATGATCCATAATTTTTATGGGAAGATGGCCCGTTATCTCGCATCTGTAGGAGCTCCTGCAAAAGAGCTGTACGTGGGGATATCTGCCAGCATAGGGCCAGACCATGCCATTTATCCAAATTACCCGATATTTCCGAAAAGGTGGCAAAGCTACCATGTCGGAAAAAACAAAATCGATTTTTGGCAAATGGCAAAAGACCAGCTCATAGAAGCAGGTGTGCAAAAACAGCGGATTGAGCTTGATACAACCTGCACTGTATGTAGCAGGGACTACTTTTCTTATAGAAGAGACGGTGATACGGGTAGATCAATCTCTGTCATCAGGAGAAAACGCGATGCAGATCATTGATCTATCTATTCCAGATGTGAAACTTCTTTGTGCAGAAAAGCACGTAGATGAAAGAGGATATTTTATGGAAAGTTTCCCAGAAAAATGGGGAAAAACAGGGAACATGCCCCTATTTGTGCAGGATAATTTTGCCGTATCCAAACGCCATGTTCTTCGAGGTATGCACTACCAAAAAACGCGCCCTCAGGCAAAGCTTGTATGGGTATCTTTTGGAAGTATTATTGATGTAGCTGTCGATCTTAGAAAAAACTCTTCCACGTTTTTATCTTACGTGATGGTACAGCTGACAGAAGACAATAATCAACAGATTTTCATCCCAGAAGGATTTGCCCATGGGTATTTAGTTCAGTCGGAAAAAGCGCATGTACACTATAAAGTGTCGTCTTCTTATAACCCTAAAGATGAGGGATCTTTCCGTTACGATGATCCTACGGTGCATATTTCTTGGCCTGAAAAATCGCCGATTCTTTCTGAAAAAGATCGCACAGCTCCTTTTCTCCAGATTCAGCAGAAGGAGGAAGTATGAAATACGCCATCTTAGGGGGCTATGGACTACTTGGTAAAGCATTTCAAGAGGTGCTGCAACAGTCTGGGAAGGCGTTTACCGCATTTTCTAAGCAGGATTTAGATATACGCGATGTAGCCGACTTAGGTAGGCTTTTGCCTGGCTTTGATGTGATCATTAACTGCGCTGCTTATACCGATGTAAAAGGAGCAGAAATCGAGCAAAAAACTGCGTATGAAGTCAATGTAGAGGGCCCCAGAAATTTAGCAGCTTATACAAGATCTGGTCCAAAGCTGATTCATATTTCTTCTGACTATGTGTTTGGAGGGGCAAATCAATCGAGGCCTTACCAAGAAAATGATGACCCCGATCCATTAAATATTTATGGAAAAACAAAAGCCCTTGGGGAAATTGCTGTTTTAGAGGAAAACCCAGCAGCCCTAGTATGGCGGACATCTTGGCTATTTTCTTATACAGGACAATCATTTGTGCAAAAGATTTTGCAGCAAATCGAGCAGAAAAAAGAAGTATCTGTTGTAGAAGATCAGGTGGGAAGGCCCACATTTGCTCAAGATTTAGCAGAAGCTGTATTGGGCTTGGAAGATGCATCAGGGATCTTTCATTTTGCGAATAAAGAGCCTGTATCTCGCTACCAGTTTGCAGAAGCGATCTGGCTTGCAGCAAAAAACGCCTCTATTTCTCTTCGTTGTAAGAAAATGCATTCGGTTAAAACCAAACCTACAGATGTGGTGAGGCCCTCTTATTCCGTGCTCTCCACTCAGAAATATGCCAAACTAGCCAAGACTCCAAGGTCTTGGAAAAAGCCTTTAGAAATCACCATGCAAAAACTGTTTTCATTATGTTAGTAAAAAAAAGCGCAAATCTTCTTATCACAGGCGGCAGCGGGTTTATGGGATCTGCTTTTATCCGCTTTTTATTTGAACAGACTGATTTTTCAGGTCGGGTAATCAACGTGGACCTGTTGACTTATGCCAGCTCAAAAAGGAGCCTTGCCTCTTGTGAAAGCTCGCCTAGATACACTTTTTACCAGGCAAATATCCACCACCAAGCATTTATCGAAGAGCTTTTACTCAATCATGAAATTGATGCAGTAATCCATTTTGCAGCAGAAACCCATGTGGATCGTAGCATACAGCACCCGGAGGTATTTGTAGATACGAATATCCGAGGGACCTTTACCCTTTTAGAATGCATTAGGAAATATCCCCACATCCACTTCCATCAAATTTCAACAGATGAGGTGTTTGGCTCTTTAGGTGAAGGGGGAACATTTCACGAACATACACCATACAGGCCTAGTTCTCCTTATGCGGCATCAAAAGCTGCATCTGATCACCTCGTTTCTTCCTACGCTAAAACGTATGGCTTATCGATTACCATTTCCCATTCGGTGAATAATTACGGCCCATTTCAGCATAGGGAAAAATTGATTCCTTGTATGTTGCATAAGGCGTTTCAAAATAAAAAACTACCCCTATACGGATCTGGCCAGCAAGAAAGAAGCTGGATTTATGTAGACGATCATGCTTTTGCGCTTTGGACTATTTTAACCAAAGGAGAAAAAGGGCAGGCGTATGGGATTTGTGGAACAGACATTTTCACCAATTTAGCCGTAGTGAAAAAAATCTTATCTACTGTTTTAGATGTCCCTGAAAATCAGTTAGACGAAAGCGCTTATATCTCCCATATAGCCGACCGTCCAGGGCACGATTTTCGCTATGCATTAGATGGTAAAAAACTCCATTCTTTAGGTTATAAACCAAAAATCGATTTTGCTGAAGGGCTGAAAAAAACCATTTCTTGGTATAAAAAAGAGCGCTACGCTAATACAGCGTTTTCTGGTCGATAAACCGAAATGCCGTACCTAAAGACTCGATAATTTCCCAGTTTGTGGTTTCTACAATCGGGTAGTTGTGGTCGATGATGTACCAGATATGCCGGAATGTCTTGGTGATTTCAGGGTCCTTTAGCTTATGAATATCCGCATCGGTTTCTTTAAGAAGGGCGTGCAGCTCTTGAATAGAGCTTCCCTGGTTGATGGCGTTTGCTAGCATATTCATCTCCATACGGAGGATCTCTTTTGTGGCGTGTAGATCTTCATAGGGTAGATCAAAATCTGCAGGCATACTTTTCCTATTGACTATTCTTTTTTTGTATAGCGAAAACGCGATATACAACATAGAATTTTTTCATTTAGCAAGGTCACAAGCGAAAAATTGACGGGATCTTGTCAATCGTTTACACTATGTGCGAGAAGATAGGGCGAAAAAACGGATGACACAAGAATTTTTAAGCAAAGAGTATAAGTATGGGTTTCAGACAAAAATTGATTCCCACACCTTCAAAAAAGGGCTTTCTAAAGAAGTTATTGAAAAAATTTCTGATCTGAAACAAGAACCCCCTTTTTTACGAGCATTTCGCTTGAAGGCTTACGAGAAGTGGCTGACGATGAAAGAGCCTAAGTGGGCCAATATTTCCTATCCGCCTATCGACTACCAAAATATTTCTTACTACTCCGCTCCCAAGAAAAAACAGACTCTTTCTTCATTAGATGAAGTCGACCCTGAGCTTCTTCGAACATTTGAGAAGCTAGGCATACCTGTAGAAGAGCAAAAAAGGCTAACAAATGTCGCTGTCGATGTGGTGTTTGATTCCGTTTCTTTGGGAACGACATTTAAAAAAAAATTAGCCGAAGCAGGCGTTGTTCTATGCTCTATTTCTGAAGCGGTCAAAACGTATCCTGCGTTATTAGAACAGTATTTAGGCACTGTTGTCCCTATTGGAGATAACTATTTTGCAGCTCTTAATTCTGCGGTATTTACAGACGGCTCTTTTGTATACATACCAGAAGGTGTGCAATCTCCAATGGAGCTTTCTACCTATTTTCGGATTAATGAACGGGATACAGGCCAATTTGAAAGAACGCTGATTATTGCTGAAAAAGGCTCTTACGTAAGCTATTTAGAAGGCTGCACAGCACCTTCTTTTGACACCAATCAGCTCCATGCAGCCGTTGTAGAACTGGTAGCTAAAGATGACGCAGAAATCAAATACTCCACAGTACAAAATTGGTATGCGGGGGATCCAAAAACAGGTAAAGGTGGCATCTACAATTTTGTGACAAAAAGAGGTCTTTGTGCAGGACGCAAATCAAAAATTTCCTGGTCGCAAGTAGAGGCGGGAGCTGCGATTACGTGGAAATATCCCAGCTGCATTTTACAAGGTGATGAGTCTACAGGGGAGTTTTACTCTGTTGCTCTGACCAATGGACATATGCAAGCAGATACCGGTACAAAAATGATCCATGTGGGAAAAAATACTTCGTCTACCATCATTTCTAAAGGGATTTCTGCAGAGAAGTCGCATAATAGCTACCGAGGTCTTGTGCGGATGATGCCGAAAGCAAAAAAAGCGCGTAACTATACCCAGTGCGATTCTATGCTGGTTGGCAATCAATGCTCTGCAAATACTTTTCCCGATATCGATGTGAGAAATCCCTCTTCTTCTGTAGAACATGAGGCCTCCACATCCAAACTCAATGAAATGCAGCTATTTTACCTGCAATCGCGGGGTATTCCAAGAGAAGAGGCAATTCGGATTATTGTAAGCGGCTTTTGTCAGGAAGTAATTGAAAAACTTCCCCTGGAATTTGCTGCAGAAGCAGAAAAACTACTCACCTTAAAACTAGAACGCTCTGTAGGGTAAATCATCATGAAAAATACACTTCTTCAACTACATAATGTCCATGCAAAAATTGGAGAAAAACCGATACTCAAAGGGTTTTCTTTAGAAATTTTAGCAGGGGAGTCTCATGCGATTATGGGACCTAACGGCGCGGGAAAATCCACCTTAGCCAATATTTTAGCGGGACATCCCGACTACGAGGTAACCGCTGGAGAGATCTTTTTTCAAGGACAAGATGTGCTAGCATTAGAACCAGAAGAAAGGGCGCATCTAGGGATCTTTATGAGTTTTCAGTATCCCATCGAGGTTCCTGGAGTGACTAATGCGGCATTTTTGGAGCAAGCGGTGCAAAATAAGCGAAAAGCCCTAGGGAAAAAACCGCTGTCTGCTGCAGAATTCCAAGACCTTTTGAATAAAAAAATGGAACAAATGGCTATGGATCCTATATTGCAAAGTCGCTTTTTAAACGAAGGGTTTTCTGGTGGTGAAAAAAAGAAAAATGAGATGCTGCAAATGGCTTTACTCGAGCCAAAACTTGCTGTACTCGATGAAACAGACTCGGGACTTGACGTCGATGCGATTCGTGTGACGGCAGAACATATCAACCAGATGAAAAAAAACTGTAGCCTGATTTTGATCACCCACTACGCAAGATTACTTAAGCTGATTTGTCCCGATCATATTCATGTGATGATCGATGGGAAAATTGCAGAATCAGGATCGATGGACCTTTGCTACAAGGTAGATGAACTAGGCTATGTTACGCAAAAGGTGTTGCCGTCGTGATGAAATCAACCTTTTCCTTTCAAGAGTTTGCAAGAAAAAAATATGAAGAGGTCCCAAAAGATCGCTATCTTCATGCGTTAATTGAAAAAACGCTTTCCGCTATCTCAGAAACTCCCCCTTTTACTTATCCATCTGTTATGGATAACGCCCTAGTTTTTTTCGATGGGGTCTATGTACCCGAAGCGTCTACTGTACATGAAAACGATCTATTAGACGCTCCTATAAGCTGCCTTTCCTTCGAAGAGGCAAAAGAGCTTTATGGGGACTTCGCCCTACGAAAGGCCTATAATGCAGTGGAGCGCACGCAAAATCCCTCAGCGCTTTTTTCAGCAGGTACTGCAAAAGATCCCCTGTTTATTCGGGTGGAAGATGGGCAAAAAACCGATCTACACCTTGTGTATTTGCACAGCTCTCAGGAAAAACTCTGCCCCCAGTTTCTCTATTTTTCTTTGGGTAAAGATGCCGATGTATCTGTGCAGACAAAGCAAATTTTTTTAGAAGACTCGGCAAGTTATGCAGCGCCTTTTGTCAGCCTTTTTTTAGATGCATCTGCAAAAATTTCTTGGTCCGATGTGATCTCGACGCACTTTACCGGAGCATTTCAAGCGCAGCTGAGTGAGGGCGCCTTTTTACAAAAGCAAAGCGTCCATTTAGGCTCTACTTCTTCTCGAGAAGAAATAGAAATCGCGCTTTTAGGGAAAAACGCCGATGCTTCTGTCTCTAGCTTGATTTTAAATGAAGGTAATCTAGAAAAACGCCTCAATATCCTCATGGAACATCAAAGCCCTGAAGCGGTATCTTCGCAGCTGGTCAAAACCTTAGCTGCAGGCAGCTCAAAAACTGCATTTGCAGGCAAAATCTATGTGCATCCTGAAGCGCAACAAACAGAAAGCTACCAGCTAGCAAGAGCGCTTTTGCTATCGGAAAAAGCCCGCATGCAAGCGATGCCTAACCTAGAAATTTTTGCAGATGATGTGAAAGCAAGCCACGGCGCAACCATTGCTGAGCCTGATGAAAAAGCCCTTTTTTACCTCCAAAGTAGAGGCATAAGTCAAGCATCGGCAAAAGCGCTATTGATGCAAGCATTTTGTAGAGAAGTGATAGAAAAATTTCCAAAAGATCTTGCAAAGACCGCTTTATCCCATACGCAAAACTTCATTGAGAAACACCTATGAGCGTTGTAAAAAGCGCAATAAAACAGGCTTTTCCTATCTGGGATAAGCATCCCAATCTTGTCTACTTAGATTCTGCTGCAACAACGCATAAACCAAAAGTTGTCATCGATAGGATGTCTCAATTTTACCTCGAGCAGTACGCCACTGTTCATAGAGCGGTATACGGCCTTTCTGTTCAGGCAACGGCCTTTGTAGAAGAGGTGAGAAAACAGGTGGCAGACTTTATCAAGGCGCAGCATGTAGAAGAAATCGTCTTTACTAAAGGCACAACGGATGCAATTCATCTTGTCAAACAGACTCTTAGTTGCAGCTGGAAGAAAGGCGATGAAGTGATCATCACTGAAGGGGAGC
>ERZ1740072.140-NODE-140-length-33053-cov-15.870386_pt1 | contig 33053 bp, 30 predicted proteins | sample MGYA00581733_ERZ1740072 | MGnify/ENA primary metagenome ERZ1740072 (study PRJEB43018, sample SAMN04849741) | marine metagenome | isolation source: floating plastic debris | place: Pacific Ocean | collected 2008-08-30 | study: EMG produced TPA metagenomics...
TCTATACTTGCTGTCTCCCCATTTTTTTCAAATTTGTGGCGGGGGTGTCTTTCGCTCCCCCCCGCGACGCAGGATGGGTTTTAGAAATCAGCCGTTGCCGAGAAGACGACGGTTCGCGGGGCGGATACCCAGGCGCCATTTCCTGAAATGCCAGAAAGCCAGTCTTCGTCGAACACGTTGTTGACGGTGATCCGGAAATCGACATTTGAGAGGTCTTCAGAAATCGCATCGCCAAACACGCCGACATAAAGGTCGGTGTCGTAGTAGCCTTCCGCTTCCCACGTGTTCGCCAGATTCACAAAGCGATCATCGACCCACTTTGTCGACGCACCAGCAAAGAAATTGTCCTGAGAATAGTCGGCGCTGATCACAAACATATTCTCCGCAATTCCGGGCACTTGATTACCAGCGAAAATTCCAGCGGCCGTGTCGAGTGCTGTGTCGCCGGTGCCGAGAATGCTGGCATCATTATAGGTATAAGACGCGTAGAAAGAGAGGTCTTCGGTTGCGAGGAACTCCCCCGCGAGTTCGAAGCCTGAGCTTTCAATACCGCCGCCATTGATGAAGCCGCCATTCGACGCTTCAAGATAATCAATCCCATCAACGGATTCTGTCGGTGCTGGGAAAAGGCGGTTTTCGAACGTGCTGTCGAAGTAAACAGCAGACCCGCGAAGGCGATCGCCGACATAACGGACGCCAACTTCAATATTCTCAGCTGTTTCTGGATCTGGCAGGCCACTAATGCCGCTGCCGCCAATCACTTCCAATACGCCATCCGGAATGGCTTTGTAATTCTCGGCATAGCCAGCAAAGATCTCCACGCCTGGCATCATGCTAGGTGTCCATGCCGCACCGCCCGAGAGCAAAACATCGCTTTCACTATCGACGGTGAAGTTCAGCGCTGGGTCAGTCGGCGCGAAATTGTCGGCCCGATCAATCTCATTGGTGAATTGTTTCAAACCCAAACGGAACGTGAAATCGGAAATGCTGACAACATCTTCGAGATACCATTTGAAACTCGTTTGCGGGAATTCGCGGTCATATTGAACCCAGTAGGGTTGGTTATCAAACTCGAAGCCGACGCGCGTATCGTTGATCTTGTGCCAGTCGCGGTACTCGTAACGGGTGGCGTCTTCATACCAGAGACCGCCGCGCACGGTATTCTCGATTTCACCAAAAGTTGCGGCCCATTCAAAGTCGCCATAAATGCCGGTCCGCTCTTTTTGGTAATGGGTGTGGCGATAAGACTGAACCGCAATCGATCCACGTGGATAGCAAGCTGGATCATATTCAGGGCCAGCGCCGCCATATGGGAATGTGATTGAGGAAACGCACCCATCTGCGGGGGCAAGCGCAACCCCGGTTGGATCAACGAAGAAGATTTGCCCGAGGAAAGGACCGCCAAAAACCGTCTCACCGCCAAGATACTCTGTCTCGGGTAGCCCACCTGCAGTGTCGTCCAAACCAACATTCACGAGATATGGCGGAACCCAATCGCCGCGACCATCATTGTCGTGACGGTAGACGCCGAGTTCGAGGTCAAAACCCTCAAACAGCTCGCGTTCAGCGATAAGATAAAGCAAAGAGTTTTCCCGCAGCGTCGACCATCCTCTGCGATACAACTGGTCGATATAGGGAATGCCGGTCCACTCTGCTGTCAGCTGGTCAGAGTTTGGGTTTGCCGCAAAATCAGCTGGCGAGAATAAACGCTGATAATTGTCCTCTTGGGTATCATCGTAAGACGCATAAGCGGTCCAGTCCCAACCGAATTTAGATGTCTGGAATTTCGCAGCAATGTGGTCACGCTCATTCTCTGCTGATCCGTTTACATGATCGGTTGCTGATTGCGTGGAGAGCGAGACCCAAAGCTTGGAAACGCCGTCACCCCAAAGACCACTGTCATAGCGCCCGTAAAAGCGTTGGCTGTCAAAGCCACCGAGCGATGCGGAAACACGAATGCGGCGCTCATCCAATGGATCTTGCGTGGTAAAGTTCAACGTGCCGCCAAGCGCGTCATTGGACCGCGAGGCGATATCCGCTGTGCCTTGAGACACTTCAATCGCACCTGCGTTTTGCGTGTCGATAAAGCGGTTCGCCTTAGCGCCGCCACCATAGTTAGAGCCACCGTTTGGAATGCCATCGACGGTGATCCCGAGCTGCTGCTCGCCAAGATTGTTTTGGAACCCGCGAACGGCAACGCCAGTTGACCAATCATCAAATCCGAACGTGTCGCCTTCCTGGACGAGGACACCTGGCAGGTTATCAACCTGCGCCAGAATACTCGTGACCGGCGCCTGCTGAAGGGTCATGGACTCTGTGGTTTCCGCCGATGAGTAAGTTCGTGCCTGACCAACAACAATGACGGTTTCCAGTGATTTTGCTTCGTCAGCGTCACTGCCAATCTCTTGCGCCAGAGCGCCGCTTAGGAAGCACCCCAAACTCGCGCTCGCAAGCAAGGCGCTTTTGCAAAAAGTATTCATTTTTATCCCTCGTTCGTTCCTCTGAACATTGCTCACACCTCCAGGGTTCACGCCGAAAACAGGTTCAGCGCGTTGCTAACGCGAAGAGAAATCTCTTTGCGATCTTGTCAGTGTGGGGCGTCGGCTAGAGGCGCTCGGTGACAGTCAAATGACATTCGGGTGATGCAGGTCAAATTTCATCCTGGCGTAACAAAACCTTGACCGAAACTTCACAAACGGAGTTTGAGTAAGGGCATCTCGAATGAAGGAAACAACAGTGTAGAAAGTGATGGATTCAATTTTTGGATGCCTACGGAGGAAGCTCTGCTGGAGTTACGCAGACGGACCTGAACGCGGCAAAGTTATAGGGTCACTGAGCGGAAGTTCCTCGAATTAAGCGCGAAACTGGAGACCCACTGCCCCGGCGAAATTGATGCCTATCACAGATACCTCCGATACGCGCTTCAGCCTGTTGTGGAAGTTTATGCAACGCGCGCGAAATACCGAATAGAAATGAAGTGTCCAGCGGCGCGGACGGTCGATGCGATCAAGAATCCGCTAGAAGACTCTCGCCGCAGACGTTAGGCGCGGCAGTTTTCTGAAAAAGCAGTCAATCTCTCGGAGTCAATTCGGTCATGGTATCCAATTAAAGCCACGGAAAACTAAGGCATTCGCAGACGGCTCATTATCTATCGACATGTTAATGCGGCGTGCCTTGCCATCGTGATCCTCTGTTTATAGCCAAGCGTAGCAACACGAGTATGAAGTGAGTGAGGGACGCATGCGCAGCTTATTTGGATTTTGGCTATCACTCTTTTTACTGGCGGCGACTGCTTGTTCGGAAACCGCTGCAGCGCCTCAAGGTTTCGAGCAGATATCGAGTGCCCCAGGTCAAGCACAAGTCTTTAAGAGCAAGTCTGGGGAGGAAGTCCGCATTGCGAGTCTCGAAACCCTACAATCTCTCAATTCCGTTGATCCGGATCTTAGATCGACGGACCCAAAAAAGAAGCTAGAAGCCGCACTCTATGTCGTCGATCTTGGGTTGCCAGAGGTCACGCAGACGCTGGATGACAGTTCTAGTCAGCCAATGGTTGAAGGCACGGCATATACTGAGGATGGCGAAGACATTACTTTCGTCGGCGCTTGGCGAGAAACACCAAACGGTGAACATCTCGTTTTGGTCTTGATGCCCTCAAACATGTTTGATCGGGAGCGTGCAAAAATGCTGGCACGTTCGGATCGCTGGGACGCGACAAAGCGCGACGCAACACCCGAAATTATTGCATCAGATACGGACGAGAGCACGCCCACCCGATCTTCAAACGCATCATATCCGGTGCCGATGAGAACGTCAGAAAACGATCCACGTTGGGCGGGGTGGCACTATCATAGTGATACGGAATTTATTGCTAAAGTTGGCGATCCCGCTGCCCCCCGCGCCAAACGCTTCTTAGAAGTATCACCGACAAAACGCGGGCCGCGCGTTGCCCTAAATGCTGCGCTGGAAGCGTATGGTGTGGATCGGCCTAAGCTCAAGACGATCGTTGAAACGCAAATTGCGCGGCAGCTGGTTGGCGATCCGAACTTTATCTCATTGGGAACGTCGAAACGGAACGGCCAAGACGCCGTTGTGTTTGCGCAGATCTATCAAGGGCAAGACAGCGATGCGCTTTCAGTTTTCTTGTTGGAAGTTGATGAGGCCACCTATGAGGCTTGGGGCGGAATTGCCGCCACGCTATCCGCCACTGGGGTCATAAACGCGCCATCAGATATCCCGGAACAGTATCGCCAACAGCTCGCATCAGCACCGTTTGACCAACAACTTGCTTTCTATCACCTGGCTTATACAGAAGTGATGAAATCCTATTTCTCTGGATTTGTTGCCGCGAACACATCCACACTGACAATGATGCAAAACATGAATTTCGACCTTCTCTTCGAAGGCGAGATCTCTCTGGACACTATAACAGGTAGCAAGTGAATCGAACGAGCTATCTCGAAAACAGGAAAGAAGAGCGCCATTATCCAGTTCAGATTTCAGCCGAATGAGCTTGCTTTAGCGCAAATGCCGAGGAAACCCGTACGATCGGACGGAATGGCGACTTATACGAAATTACTAAACGAGATTGAGACCGCATTTTCCAAAAGCAACAATGCGTCGGTCAGTTTAAAAGACGTGGCGGACGCCGCTCAGGTACCGGTCGCATCGGTTTATCATTTCTTTCTGATGCCAGAGGCCGCTTTGGCGGCGCTCACCGAGCGCTATATCGAACTGTCTGCGATCGAGATCATGTCGAACCACGTCTCCGATCCTGAGCGGAACTGGCAAGGCATCATCAATGATATTTTCGATCGAGGCCGCGAGTTTTATGACAAGTATCCTGCGGCACGTAAGCTGCGCCTGACCGCTCACAATAGCGAAAGCACACGCTATCTCATCTTGGAGAGCAATTGGGCGTTAGCAGAAACGATCTACTCAGAGCTCAATCGCTTATTTGTGCTGCCGGAGACATCTGGTCTGGTCGATGATATCGCACGCGCAATCGTCATCAGCGATGCGCTTTGGTCACTCTCTGTGTCTATCCATGGAACTGTGACCGATGAATTCGCAATGGAAGCCGAAAGAGCTGTCTCCTTATATCTGTATCCAGTATTGGGACCTCAATTGACCATGATTGCTGAATAAGCGCTCCGAAGATGAGAGAAAGCTCAAAATGTTCCGGGTGCAGCGTCGTACTGCCGGACTTAGACGGTCCGACTCATCCTTATATGACCTCTTCAGCGGCCTGCTTCTCTGTGTTCACGCGAATTCTCGAGGCGGAGTATAGCGACCCTAAACTGCAGCCGACGCATCGCCTCACCGTCGACACCTACGCGGTTCAACATCCCGGAACCGACAAAACGCGTCGGCAAATTCAGTCAGTGGGTCTTCATTTGGCCCGCCTTTGCGTACAGTCGAAAAATCTTCTTCCTCCCAGGCAAACCAACGATGTCATGCTGAGACTAGGGCAATATAAATCGACGCTGAAACACTTATCCGCACCGAGCCGTTTCTCAATGACCGTAGCCGACATTGAACCCTATATCGGAGGGAGACGTCACGCTTCGAAAGTCAAAGAATGGGCGATGCGGACCTGGGAAGATTGGGCCGATCATCATGACTACATATCTGATTGGGTCGCACGTCACTTGCACTGAAGCATTTCAACCATTTCGACCGGCGCCTCAAGCACCCTGTTTTAAAAAACGCCAGCGACCATGAACGCGCGGTCATTAGTCCTCCGGCGCAAAGGATTCAGATATTTGTTTGAGGCATTCCGCCATTTTTGACACTTCGCTTTCTGTGAGCATCGCGTCGAGTTTAGCGTTGATCTGATCAAATGGCCCTCGCATGCGTTCAATGGCAGCAAAGCCCGCTGGTGTCGCTTGCAGCGACCAAGCCCGTGCATCGGCTTTTGAGCGGACCTTTGAGATGTATCCAGCTTTGAGAAGTCTTGTGGCCATAGCCGTTATAGCGCTTTCTCGTTGTAAGAGCGTATCGGCAATGTGTTTTTGAGTCACCGGCCCATCCTTGGCCACAATACTCATCATGGCGGCTTGCGCCGTCGTCAGCCCCCCTACTTCGGAGAGTGCCGCGTCCGCTTCCGTCTTCAACCTGTGCGCGGCGCGCTGCAGCAGAAAATATAGGCGATGCTTTGATGCCGACACGCGACCCTCCTTCGGCTTGACAAAATCCGCTCCACCGAGAATATACTACACTAGTGAAGTAAATAAAGTATGGAGTTGGATATGGGAGCGATAGACGTTTGGGCCCAAATGACAACGGAGCGAATGGCGAAAGCGCCATGGTTGGAAACCCTGCTCCGTTGGACCGGACAGACGGGAAAACCCTTGGTGCCGAGTCCAGAAATGACGTTGCAAGCAATGGATGCCGCAGGTGTCGATATCGCCTTACTTTCGGCATGGCATGGCCCGCAAGGATCACTGATCAGCAATGAGGAAGTGGCGGCCCAAATTGACGCCGCACCAGAGCGCTTTCGCGGCCTTGCAACCGTAGACTTAACCGATCCGATGCAGGCGGTTCGCGATATTCGTAAGTGGGTGGACGGCGAACGATTTGTCGGCGTCCGCCTTGTGCCCTGGCTGTGGGATCTGCCGCCAAATGATCGCCGCTACTATCCCGTCTATGCGGCTTGTATTGATGCGGGTGTCCCGTTCTGCACCCAGATTGGCCATACCGGCCCGCTTAAACGGTCGGAGACCGGCCGCCTCATCCCTTATCTAGAAGATGTCTTGCTCGACTTTCCGGACTTGGTGGTCGTTGGCGGTCATGTCGGCTTTCCATGGATAGATGAGCTGATTTCGCTGACCATCAAATTTCCAAACTTCTATGTTGATACATCCGCCTATGCCGTGCACCGGCTCCCGAAGAGCTTTGTTGAGTATATGCAAGGTGTGGGCTCGAGCCGGGTTATGTTTGGAACCAATTGGCCGATGCTGTCCCCGCAGAAATGCCTCGAGCATATAGCTTCGCTTGGTCTAACTGATGCTCAAAGAGACGCGTTCCTTTTCGGTAATGCGAAGCACGTGTTCAAACTGTAGGAGCGCGAACGATGCCCACACGAAAACGAGTCATGGCATTCGTCGATGCCGTTGTAAGTGGCGATCACGCAGATGCAATCGCTACCTTCTATACCGAAGACGCGACCATGCAGGAAAACTTGTCGGCGCCTCGCAAAGGCCGCGAAACGCTGATCGCATATGAGCGAAAGATGCTCGTACGCTTACGCGAAATGCGCACCCATCCACCAAAAGCTATTCTGATCGATGGTGACCAGGTTGCAATCCATTGGACTTTCGACGCCGTCGGCCAGGACGGCACAGTTCGCCGTTTAACGGAGATCTCTCTGCAAACCTGGCGAGGCGATCAGATCGCGGTAGAGCAGTTTTTCTATGATAGCGCGACCGCGTGGCAGCCAGTTCTCGATACGACGCCGTCCACCGAATGATATCGCTCTTGTTGATCGAACATTTGTGCGCGGGACCTAAAGTAGCGCGATAACAGAGGCTCGGTGAAGATACTTGCTTTGTTTAGCAAGGCGACAAGCTGACATAGACAATTTCTCAACCGCTCGCACGCATGCGGTAGGCACAAGTCTCGATACCATTTTACGATTGCTGCGCTAATAGACGAGATAAAATTTAGGAAATCAAACAATCCGCACAAAAACAATGGCTTACATTGTTTTTGTGGCGCGAGTGACGGGACTCGAACCCGCGACCCCCGGCGTGACAGGCCGGTACTCTAACCAACTGAGCTACACCCGCGCATGGGCTTCCCCGCCGAAGCGGTGAAACGCTGATCTATACGTGCGCTTTTTTGGGGTCAAGCGGCAATTGCCATGACTTTGACATCAGTTGCAGCTATTCAGCTGTGATACAGCAAAAATAGGCCAAAATCCTCCCATGAAACGTGTTTTGATCATCGCAGGCGCTTTGTTCGCAATCCTCATTGTGGTGGCTGTAACTCTGCCATTCCTGATTCCTGCATCGGTTTACAAGGCGCAGATCGAATCTGCTGCGACGAAAGCGCTGGGGCGGGACGTAACTTTGAAGGGCGATGCCAGTCTTTCCGTCTTCCCCGTAATTGCCGCGCGTGTGGACGGCGTCGAGATCGCAAATCCCGAAGGCTTCTCCGATCCCGTGATGATTGAAGCGGGCAGCTTGCGGGCCAGTATCAAGATTTTACCACTGCTGTCGCGCCGTGTCGAAGTTGCGCAGGTCACGCTCGACGATGCCACGGTTCGCCTGGAGCGCCTGGCTGATGGCAGCGTCAATTGGGAGTTCGCCCCAGAGCAAGCGCCAGCAGAAGAGGAAGATCCGACCGAAAGCTCCGGCAGCCTCGAGACGGGGATCGATCGCGCAAAACTATCGAACACAGCCGTATTCTATCGCGACTGGACCACAGATACGCAATACGCGCTCACCGACTTCAACGCGACGGCGCGCCTGACGGCATTTGACAAACCTCTGACCTCCACGGGTGACGGCTTGATCAACGGACAGGCGTTTGACTATCGCATTCGACTTGAAACCATTGCGGCGCTCGGCGAACAGGCGCCGGTGACGTTGGATGTCACCTTAGGCACGATCTATGGCGATATCGCCTATGATGGCGCCCTGACCCTTGCAGACGAACCGTTCTTGGACGGCACGTTCGATGTCAGCTCAGACACACTGGGCCAAGCCCTCGCAATTCTCGGAGACAATGATTTGCCGATCGTCGCGAGCGCGCTCGACTCCGTCAGCGCAAAAGGGGTGATCACAGGCGGCCTTATGACGGCAGCGCTCAATTTTGATGAGCTAACGCTCTCCGCGACCGGGTTAGATGTTGACTATAAAGGGTCCGTTCAGCTCGGTACGACGCCGGTTCTAGATGGCACAGTTGATCTAAACGCCGCCGATGCGCAGCGTCTCTTGAAGCCAAATCATCCGTTGATCCCGCTTCTCGCAATGCTGGGAGATGTCGATTTCGAAGCGCGCCTGCAAGGATCAGTGACCGCGCCGAACCTGACCGGCATCGTTCTGAAACAACGCGGTCAGGACCTCAGCACCGATTATGCGGGCAGTCTGGGATTTGATGGCGATCGCGCGCTTGAGGGGCGTTTGAACCTTTCGAGTGAGAATCCTCGCGCCGTGCTTGCAGCCCTAGGAACAGAGTTACCGCCGGGCGATTCTTTGAACAAAATCGCGATTTCGGGTGACACGAGTGGCTCTGTTATGGCGCCAAGCTTGAGCGGTGCCTCTTTTGAGATCGACGACACGACGGCGACCGGCACTTTAGGTGCCGATCTGCGCGGCGCCCGGCCACGTGTGACCGCTGATCTCGACATGCAGCGCTTGGACCTCACGCCCTTCCTTGGCGCTGGGTCGCAGCAGCAAGATACAGAGCCAAGCCTGAACGAGGACTGGGATGATACGCCGCTGGACCTTGCTGCTTTGAAGGCTATGGACGCGACGATTACAGTCGCTGCTGACGAAGTGATCATGGACCAAATCACGCTCAATGATGCGCTGCTCAATACGCGGCTCGACAATGGGCGGCTGTCCGCGATCTTCAGGCGCGATGATAATGCGCCAGGCTTTAAAGTCTTCCAAGGCAACTGGTCTGGGGACCTCGTCCTTGATGCCTCGCGCTCGACACCAACCCTACAAGTCAATGCATTGGCCGACAGTATCGCAGCCCAGGATATGCTCACCGCTCTTACCGGCTTCCAGAACTTGAACGGGCTGGGCGACGTGCTGATCGATCTCAGCTCGGAAGGCACGAGTATAAAAGCGCTGATCAATGGCCTCGACGGGAAGTTCGAAACCGATCTGAATGATGGGGCCTTGCGCGGCCTCAATCTGACGAAGCTGGTACAGAACGCGTCGAACCTGCAGGATCTCGTCAGCAGTGGTGGCCTCACGGTTGCCAGCTTCCAAGAAGCTTTCTCACCCAATGCCACCACCGACTTTTCTAAGTTTATCGGAAGTATGGACATCACCAATGGCGTGGCGACCCTGACTGATCTGAACATCGACAATCCGGTCGTGGGCATCTTTGGGTCCGGTCAAATCGACCTCGGCGCAAGGACACTGGATATTCGCCTGACCCCGCGCCTCGATGTGAATGCAGCAGGTGCTGGTTCAACCATTGGCGTCGGCGATATTCCTATCCCCGTTCGCATCTATGGCAGCTGGTCGAGTGTTCGTTTCGGATTGGATTCGTCAGCCGTACAGGCTGAATTGACATCTCGGCTCCGTGGTCAGGCTGCCAGCGAACTCGCTGACAGAATTGGCGGCGATGCGGGGGCGATCATTGGCGACATCGTTGGCGGTGGCTCGAGTCGCGACGCAACTGATGAAGACGCCCCGAGCCTTGAGGATGAAATCGCTAATCGCGCTTTAGGCGCTCTGTTCGGAAATCGGGACCGCGACGAGGAAACCGAAGAAGCAGAGGAAGACGAGCAAAACTAACCGCGCTGGCGGAAAAACGCTCGTACTTCCTCGCCTTTCGCAGCTTCTAGCGCAGAGCACAGCTCAATGCGCTCTGTGGTTTGGCTCAACGCGCGTTCGTGTCCTTCGGCCAAGTCTCCATGTCGTTCGAACAAGGCGACGACCTCATCTCGCGCGGACAGGCTACACATCGCATCGGCAAGCGCCGGGCTGGACCGTTTTCTCTGACGTGGGATCGTTTCGAGATAGGTCGGGAAGTTTTCCTGAACCCAAGACCAGGTCGCATCGCGGGTTTCGGTCTGCCGCATCTGGCCACGTGCAATTGTGCGCGTTTCGCGGCTCCCTAACTCGCCGGTAAGGGCAAGATCTAGCACGCGTTCAAGCAGCTGTGGATCTTTGTTTTGACCGATCGCATAGGCGACAGCTTGTTCAAAAACAGGATCGTCAAACTCACTGCGGGCCGCGAGCAGTCGATCCAAAAAGGGTTCGCCATAGGTCTGCAATCCAACTGCCATGCTCGTTAGATAATCATCGGTCGTAATCTCGCGCTCGGACGTGACTCCCTCCAGCCCGATAAAGCTGGCCGCGGCCTCTGCAAGGCTCTGGCGGAGCGCCGTATCTTGGCCGGCGCGAATAAGGAAACGTTCCAGGCTTGATCTCATGATCATGAGCTCGGGATCATTGTTGTCTTGTTGATCAAGCTCTGCGTAACGGTAGCGGAACACATCCAAAATCGCCGCGCGGTAGCCAGCGATCGCGTCTTCATCATCAGCGAGTAGGCGCTCAAACTTGCCCGCCTCACGAATGGCCGCTTGCACAACACGGCGCTCCTGGTCGCGCACGGCCTCGTCAATAAAGCGCCAAACTGTCTGCACATCGATACGTCCTGCGGCGAACTCAGCGCCGACGCTATCGAGTGTTGAGAGCTTCTCGCCTGCAGACAACAAGCCAAAGTTTCGCCCAAGGTCCTGCCACATCTCATACGGCATGGAGAACCGATAATAGCCGGTTCCGTCGGCGTTCGGCAGGAACCAACGCATCTCATTCTCGGTCGTGACGCGTGGATCTCCGACCAATGTCTCGGTCTTATCATTGATCAAAAAACAGAGCCTGTTCCCGCCCTCAAGGGTGCCGCGATAGGAACAGAACGGGATAACCCAATCTCTGTGATCTTGGATCTTCGTTCCCAACGGGCCGTACCGCGATTGGCTAATCTCAAGCGTGTTGGGATTGGTTTTCTCAACCCGGATCAGGGGTAATCCGTTCTGTTCAACAAAACTGCGAAATGCACGAGTGAGATCAGGCTCACCAGTTTCCCGGCCGATAATGTCAAAGAATTCCGGGCTGTTCGCGACACCATCCTCGTAAGCTTCAACATAGCGCCCGAGCGCGGGCCGAAAGACGTCTGCGCCGAAATAGGCATCGACCATACCGATCACAGCGAGGCCCTTATTATAGGTGATCGAGTCATAGGCGTTACGAACGTTTTCGTTGAGCGCAATTGGCTCCCGCACCGCCCGTGCACTCGCCAAACTATCGAGATCCATGGCGCGGATTCCATCGACAATCGCATCCAGTTCATAACCCTCGCCTGGGTACATTTCCGAAAGGCTGGCGCCCTCGCCCCAACTCGCAAATCCCTCTTTTAGCCAGAGATCATCCCACCAAGGCGGCGTGACAAGATTGCCGAACCACATATGCCCTACTTCGTGCGCGTGGATCGCCAGCAGACTTCTGCGCGCAGCAGGACCAATGTCTGGGCGCGCGAGAATGCGGCTTTCGCGATAGGTGATCGCTGCAGCGAGTTCCGTCGCCCCAGACGGCCATTGCGGCGCGGCGACGATATCTAGCTTTTTATAGGGATAGGGCTGCTGCAGCGCCTCTTCGAAAATACGAACAAGCTCAGGCGCGGTTTCCAGCGCCAAGGCGAGTTCCTCACCTTTCCCGCGCCGCGCAAAGCCGCGCAAAGGAATCGGCTCTGCTCGAACCTCATTCGGCGGCAAAACACCGGCATCGACGACATCGAAGCTACCGACCGCGAGCGATAAGAGATATGTTGGTAGAGGCCGTGTAGTTTCGAACGTAACCTTCTTCAAACCATCTTCCATTGGCTCGACCGACGCTTCCGGCGCGTTCGAAATCGCGGAATCCCCCTCTGGAATGATCAGCGAGACATCGAATGGGGCTTTAAAGGCTGGCTGATCAAAACCCGGCATAAAGCGGCGGGCCTGGATGCTTTCAGATTTCGCGAGCGCATAAGCATCGCCTTGCTCCGTCACCTTGAAAAGGCCGGATAGGTTGGCATCGAATGGGGCATTATAGTCGATTTCAACGACGATTTCGCCAGCTGGGACAGACTGACCAAAGCTCAGCCAGGCAACGCCGGACTCCCGCGCCATCGTCCAACTGCCTGTAATGGGTTCCTCGGTGCCCGCAAATGACCGCACGCCGGTGACGTCCAAATCGCGCCCATGCAGGTAGACACCCTCTGTTTCGTCTTCCAGCGCGAGCGTCATTGTCACGGTCCCACCAAATCTCGCTTCGCGGGGATCGAGGGTCAAATCGAGTGCGTAATGCGTCGGATATGGTGATGCTGGCAATGGCCCTGCTGGCGCGTCCGCAATGATTTGCTCCAGATCCAGGCTCTCCGCGTCGACGGGCGGCGCGGTATTGCCACACGCCGCTAAAGCGAGCCCCAAGATCGAAATCAAAATGCCGCGCATCGTCTACTCCAACTTGTGTATGCCCCCTGCATAGCGCACAAAGAGCGCAATGAAACCCACACTCTCCATCCTCGACCCATCCCCGATTTTCGAAGGTCGAAGCGCGGCTGCCGCTTTGAATGAGACGCGCGCCCTCGCCCAAGCCGCAGACGCTATGAATTATCGCGCCTATTGGGTTCAGGAACATCACAATGCGAGCAGCTTCGCAGGCACCACGCCTGAAGTGCTTATGGCAGACCTCGCAGCGCGAACCGCACGAATTGCGCTTGGCTCTGGCGGGATCATGCTGCCCAATTACTCCCCGCTGAAAGTCGCAGAATGGGGACAAACGCTGGCCCAACTCTATCCGGGGCGGATCGAGATTGGCCTCGGGCGCGCCACGGGCGCTGATCCACGTGCGTCCGCTGCGTTGCTCGGGCCTGGCGGGCAGAACTTCCCGACGATGCTGCGCATGTTGATGGATTGGATGCTGGACGCGAGCGGCGAGGCTCACTTTCCTGATAATCATCGTGCGCGCGGTATCGCCGCAAACCCATCCGGGCCAAGACCTGACCTTTGGATGCTCTGTTCGTCACCGGCATCGGCAGCATTTGCTGGACAGATGGGCGTTAAGCTCGCCTTCGCCGACTTCCTAAACCCTGGCGGCGCAAAAGATGCGCTTGACGCGTATCATGACGCGTTCGAACCCTCGCCGTTTTGCTCAGAGCCCTATGCGGGTGTTGGATTGGTGGTGCTAGCCGCGGAAACTGAAGCGGAGGCCGATCGTCTCGCAGCACCGATCAGAGCCTGGGCGCTCGGCCGCGCGACGGGCAAGTTCAAGCCCTATCTCGACACAGATGCAGCCCTGGACGCGCTTCATCGCGCCCCACTAGAGCCACCTCAACGTGGGATCATTGGCACAGGCGAAACAGTCGCGCAGCGCCTATTGCAGACCGCTCAAGACAGCCATGCGAGCGAGTTTTTCCTACTCTCTATCACCGACAATCTCGAAACGCGGATCAACAGTTACCGGCTGATCGAGCAAGCAATGTCGAACATCACCGCAGTGTCGGCATAACCGCCAGTAAAGGGCTCAACACACTTGCGCCTAATTGCTTGCAGCGCGCCGGTGACCACCCAAACTCGGCATCGGGATGGTTGGCATCATCCTTAAACGGCATCTCTAAAGTCATGGCGAGACAATCAAACCTCTCCGCGAGCGCGTTGCTGCAAATCGTCAAATTCGCCTTGCCTGGAGCGTTTGTCGGATAGCCGTATTGGGTTTGAAACGCTCCGTTAGACGACTTCACATAGGCGTTTTTGAACGTGTCCTGCAGTGCCGCCAAACGGTCTGTCCAACTTGGAATGCCCTCAGTTCCGGCGATGAAATTATAAGGCAAAGCCTCGTCCCCATGCACATCCAGCGCGAGATCGCAGCCAGTTTCGATCATCTTGTTCAGAACGAGATAAACCTCGGGACTCTTCCCCAAAGTCGGCGTGTCCCACTCGCGGTTTAGGTTCACGCCTACCGCATTGGTCCGCAGATGCCCCCGGGCACTACCGTCAGGGTTCATATTCGGGACCACATAAAACACGGCACGTGAAAGGAGATCTTTCGAAATCGCGGAGATCGGATCGAGCATCCGCTCCAGAAAGCCCTCCATCCACCACTCAGCCATGGTTTCACCGGGGTGCTGGCGGGCGGTGACCCAGATGGCGCGTTTGTCCGGCCCAGGTTCGCCGATCGTTATTAGGTCGAGGTCGCGCCCATCCAGGGTTTGCCCCAGGACGCTCACGCTCGAATGATCGTAATTCTGAGCCCCAGCGACGAGCATCTGATGACGCTCCGACGAGTAAGGCGCGAAATACGCTACATAAAGCGAGTTTTCAGCGAGCTCCGCTTCAATGGTCAGGTGCTGGCCGTCATAAGACGTTGGCACCCGGCGCCATTCCATCATGTCTTGCGAGACGACGGCATTGTAGTTCTCCCACCCTTTTGGATAGGCAGCGCTACCCGCATTCTCAATTATCAGGCGAAGTTTTTGCCCTTTTTCACCTGTGACACGAAAGTGAAACCACTGATAAAAGTCAGACTGATGATCTTTCGCAATCGCCAAACGGACATTCGAAGGATCGCTCGCGTCTTTGACGATTATGTTGCCACTGTCGAATGTGGAGGAAATACTGAGACTCATACCAGCTCCGTCTGTTTGAGATCAGCCTGGTAGGCTTTCGCCATCTTAGAGTCGATCCCCTGCATCTTCAGAAATGCGCTCAAGACGCCAAGCTTGCGGTTTGGCTCTTCGCCATCCGCGATCCGGTGGAGCTGGGAGTAATACCAGCCCTGCATGCCAAATCCATTCAGGGCTTTAAACAGGCCTATTGAAGAATTGGGCCCGAAAATGCCTGGTCCGATGCGCAAGGTCTTCTCCCATTTTGGCAGTTCCGACAGCTCACCGGAAATAAGTTGAGCGGGTGCATCGAAATCCACACAGAGTGGTCGCCCGAGCCCAATCAAGTCTGCTTCACCACTCTCCAGCGCGGCATCCATGGCATCGCGCGTGCGGAAACCGCCAGTGACCATCAAAGGCATCTCCGCCATGGACTGAACCTCTGTCGCATAATCGAGAAAATAAGCTTCGCGCTGCTTTGTGCTCTCGCGGGCACCGCTATCGTCAGCAGGCTTCAACCCTTCCATATCCATCATTTTGGGCTGCTCATAATTGCCACCGGAAATCTCAACAAAGTCGAGCCCAAGCGGGTTCAGCATCCCGATCACGGCGGTGGAGTCGTCCCGTGTGAAGCCGCCTTTCTGGAAATCGGCGGAATTGAGTTTCACCGAAACGCCAAAAGCGGGACCGGCCTCTGCCTTCGCGGCTTTGAGAACCTCCAAGACAAGCCGCGCGCGGTTTTCAAGCGGGCCGCCCCATTCATCGCCGCGCTGATTGGTCAGCGGCGATAAAAACTGGCTCATCAGATAACCATGCGCCGCATGGATCTGGACGCCATCGAACCCGGCTGCTCGCGCCGCCTTGGTCGCAACCGCATATTTCTCGATCAAGCGCTTGATATCATCGCCGGTCATCGCACGCGGCGTTCCGAACTGGCCGCCTGGCAGATCGACAGCGATCGCACTCGGTGCGTCAGGTTGTGGATTGACCAATTTCTGCGTTTGTCGCCCGGCATGGCTCAGTTGCATCACCACTTTGCCGCCGCCCGCCCTACACGCCTCAGCCCACTTACCCAGCATGACAGCATGTTCATTCGACGGCGCGCCATCAATCGCGACATTACCCGGCGCTTCTAGATTCCTCCGATCCACCAGGACATTGCCCGTGATCTGTAACCCGATCCCGCCATCGCCCCAGGCTCTGTACAGGCGCAGATGGCGTTCTGTGACTTCATTCTTCGGATTCGCCAATCGCTCCGTCATTGCTGCCTTAACGAGCCGATTTGGCAATTCTACGCCAGACGGCAGGGTTAATGGCGTATTAATCTTAATCGTCATGATGGAAGTCCTTGGAATCAGTGGGCGAATGGGCTTACGGGGAGAAAACCATTATGGGCGCTGCAAAGCAAACAAACCTGTTCAACGATATGAAATCTGATCCATCTGGCTATAGCGCTAAAGACATTGAGGTCCTCGAAGGCCTCGAACCCGTCCGCAAACGTCCCGGTATGTATATCGGCGGGACCGATGAACGCGCTTATCACCACCTGTTCGCCGAAATCCTCGATAACTCCATGGATGAGGCCGTTGCGGGACATGCTTCCCGGATTGAGGTCCATGTCCGCGCCGACGGCTATGTAGAAGTCATCGATAATGGCCGCGGTATTCCCGTGGGAGAGCATCCGAAATATCCCGGAAAATCTGCGCTTGAAGTGATCATGACCACGCTTCACGCGGGTGGTAAGTTCTCCAACAAAGCCTATGAGACAGCGGGCGGTCTGCACGGTGTTGGCTCCTCGGTTGTGAACGCACTGTCTGAGCGGATGGAAGTCGAAGTCGCGCGCGATAAGAAACTCTACTTCCAAGCGTTTGAACGCGGCATCGTCACGGGCCCGCTCGAATTGATGGGCGCAGCGCCAAACCGGCGCGGCACAACGGTTCGCTTCAAGCCTGACATTGAGATTTTTGGCGAAAAGCTTCGCTTCAAGCCGCAACGCCTTTTCCAGATGACACGCTCAAAAGCGTATCTCTATCGCGGCGTAGAAGTGCGCTGGAAATGCGATCCGGAGCTGCTGCCGGAAGATTCCAAAGTCCCCGCCGAAAAGACGCTGTCCTATCCAAACGGCCTCGCTGATCAGTTAGACGAAGTCTTTAAAGGCAAAGCGACGATCACAGAGCAGCACTTTGCGGGTCTGGTCGAAACCGATGATGGCAAAGTCGAATGGGCCATTTCCTGGACGAATGCTGGCTTTGGCGAAACGGACGGCTTTTCGCGCTCTTACTGTAACACGATCCCAACGCCAGACGGCGGAACGCATGAAGCGGGCTTCCGCTCTGCGATCACTAAGGGCATGCGCAACTATGCGGAGCTGACAGGCCAGAAGAAGGGCGCATCGATCACAGCCGATGATATCATGGGTCATTCTGGATTGCTTTTGTCAGTCTTCATTCGCAACCCAGAATTTGTCGGTCAAACAAAGGACAAGCTGTCGACGACTGCCGCTTTCCGTCTTGTGGAAAACTCGGTCCGCGACCGGTTCGATCACTGGCTCGCCGCCAGCCCGAAAGAAGCGGATAAGCTTCTGACTTGGGCGATTGAACGCGCTGACGAACGCGCGCGCCGCCGAAAAGCCAAAGACGTTGCTCGTAAGTCGGCGACCAAAAGACTTCGCCTCCCCGGCAAGCTAGCAGATTGCGCCGATAGCAAAGGCGACACGGAACTGTTTCTGGTGGAGGGTGACTCAGCCGGAGGCTCTGCCAAACAAGCGCGTAATCGCAAAACCCAAGCGATCTTGCCTCTGCGCGGTAAAATTCTGAATGTTGCGTCGGCGACGGCAGATAAGATGGATAAGAACCAGGAGCTGCAGGATCTTTTGCTGGCGCTTGGAACGGGCACGGGTTCGCGCTTCAACATTGACGATCTGCGATACGAAAAAATCATCATCATGACCGATGCGGACGTCGATGGCGCTCATATTGCTGCGCTGCTCATCACGTTCTTCTACAAGATGACGCCCGGCCTCATCGAAAGCGGTCGCCTCTACATGGCGATGCCGCCGCTCTATAAGCTCTCCTACAAGGGCAAGTCTGTCTACGCGATGGATGATGAGGACAAAGACCTGCTCATGGAGCTGGAGTTTAAGCCGAACCAAAAGGTCGAGCTGAGCCGCTTTAAGGGCCTCGGGGAAATGAATCCGGGTCAGCTAAAAGAAACGACCATGAACCCGGAAACACGGACCCTGGCACGGATCACGCTTCCGGACAGCATTGACGAACTGACAGAGGCCAAGCCAGCCGAGCTCATTGATACGCTCATGGGCAAAAAGGCAGAGCATCGCTACCGGTTCATCCAAGAGAATGCACACTTCGCAGAAGAGCTCGATATCTAGCGCTCCAGTAAAATTCGCCTACCACGCGAATTGGCCTCAAATTTGCTTCCAATCGTCCTGACGATCACCATTCGTGAGGATGTTCGATGTACGTGAATTGGCCGGATCATTCCGAGGCAGGCTTCGGCCGCGACGTGCTGTTGGCGCAGCACGATCTTTCCGTGTCGGATGTGTTTACGGATGACGGACTAGCGCATTTGCTTGACGTGTATCCACGGCAAAGCCTCGATATCTGGACATTCGGTCAAGAGAGCGAAGGCTTGAACAGTTCGCTTCGAGGGCGCGCTCCGCGACTCGACGGAAAGGGTATTTTGGAGGCGGTCAAACGCGGACAGATCTGGCTCAATATGCGGCGCGCCAACATTGACGTTCCCGAGCTCGCTCCGATCGCAAATGTGATTTTCGATACGCTGCAAGACGCAAGCGGACGGAAGATCCGAAAGCGAGACTTGTCAGTGCTCATCTCCTCGCCCAACGTTCAGGTGCACTACCACTTGGACATTCCACTGGTGGCGTTGTTGCAAATGCGCGGCGAGAAAACGCTGTGGACATATCCGCGCGAAGAAATGCTCGCGCCGTCTGATTTCATCGAAGACATTGTGCACATGAAGCGAGAAGAGGAATTGCCCTATCGCAAAGCCTTCGATCAGAAAGCAACCCAGTTCAAGTTGAAGCCAGGAATGGGTTTAACCTGGCCGCAATTCATGCCGCATCGGGTCCAAAATGCAAACTGTATGAATGTGTCTCTGTCTTGCGAATACCAGACGATGAGCAGCTTCGTTCAGGCCAATGCGATGTATACGAACGGCCTCATCCGAGGCGCAACGCCGCTGACACCAGCACTCAACGATCGTGTTGGACCTGTCTCCGTAGCGAAGGCTGCCTTCGCACGCGCGCACAAAGCTATGGTACGAAAAGGCCCCAGAACGTCTCCGACGCGGGTGACGTTTGAGCTGGACCCGACAAGAGAAAACTGTGTCCGCCAGTTATATGGCTAATCGCTTTTTTCGCTTGCAAACCGCAGCTAAACGGACACATTGCGCCTCATCTAATGAGATGAGGATAGTGATGAAACACCTCTTATTCGCGATCGCCTCGGGATCGCTTCTTTTGGCCGGGTGCGGCGGCGGCGAAAGCGAAGACGCAACCGACAGTGCCGACACCATTGAGATCGATCGTAACCCATACCCCTCGACCTATGCGCCCTACCCTTCGACAACGACTTTGATCAAGGACGCGACGGTGCTTGATGGTATCGGCGGTGAGATTGCAAGCGGTGATGTATTGCTGGTCGACGGCAAAGTCTCTGAAATCGCCGAAGAGATCGCGGCGCCAGACGGCGCCAACGTGATCAATGCCCAAGGCAAATGGGTCACGCCTGGCATTATCGACAACCACTCTCACCTCGGCGTCTATCCAAGCCCAAGCGTTAGTGCACATGGCGATGGCAACGAGATTAGCGGGGCCGTTACTGCAGAAGTCTGGGCCGAACATGGCATCTGGCCACAAGACCCTGGATTTCCACGCGCCCTCGCGGGCGGGGTCACGTCCTTGCAGATCCTTCCCGGCTCAGCCAACCTCTTTGGCGGACGCGGTGTCACGCTGAAGAATGTGCCATCCCGCACGGTTCAGGGCATGAAGTTTCCGGACGCGCCTTACACCCTCAAAATGGCGTGCGGCGAAAATCCGAAGCGTGTCTACGGCTATGGCGGCGGACGCTTCCCAGGCGGCGCGCCCTATTCTCGAATGGGCAATGTTGCGGGCTATCGCATGGCCTGGGCGAAAGCTGTCGAGTACAAGCGCAAATGGGAAAAGTATGCTAACGAGGGCGGCGATCCTCCAACGCGGGATCTTGAACTCGACACGCTTATGGGCGTTCTAAACGGTGATATTCTCGTTCACATGCATTGCTACCGCGCCGATGAGATGGCGCAAATCATGGATATGAGCCAGGAGTTTGGCTACAAAGTCACCAGCTTCCACCATGCTGTGGAGAGCTACAAAATCGCTGACAAACTCGCTGCTTACGGCGCCTGTTCTGCGATGTGGGCCGATTGGTGGGGCTTTAAGATGGAGGCCTATGACGGCATTCGCGAGAATATCCCAATGGTCCACAAAGCCGGCGCCTGCGCAATCGTTCACTCTGACGATGATATCGGTATTCAACGTCTCAATCAGGAAGCTGCAAAAGCGCTCTCTGATGGTCGCCGTTCTGGCATCGAAATCTCAAATGCCGACGCCTGGCAATGGCTCAGCGCCAACCCGGCCAAATCACTGGGCATATTCGAACAAACCGGATCCTTGGAACCAGGTAAAAACGCGGACGTCGTGATTTGGTCTGGTGACCCATTCAGCGTCTACAGCCAAGCTGAGCAGGTCTTTATCGACGGCGCTCTAATGTATGAGCGCGGCAATGAAGCGCTCACTCCAGTTATGGATTTTGAACTCGGACAACCTGGTGAAGGAGATTTGAAATGATCCGCACCTTACTTCTTTCAACCGCAGCCGCTGTCAGTCTGACGCTCGCAGCTGCAGCCCAAGATGTCGCGATCGTCAACGCCAAGATCTGGACGGGAACCGATGCCGGGACGCTTGAAAATGCCACGGTCTATATGAGCGATGGAACGGTTCAAGGCATGGGCGTCAACTATGCGCCGCCCAGTGGAACACGCCAGATCGATGCGGGCGGAAACTGGGTCACACCTGGCATCATTGCGCCATTCTCACGCGTCGGAACAGTCGAGGTTGGCGCCGAAGACTCGACGAATGATACAAACGCCAGTGGGTCTGCTTTCTCAGTCGCTCTGCGCGCGGCAGACGGCTTCAATCCCGCCGCGACAACAGTCGCAGTCACGCGCATTGAGGGGGTCACGCAAATCGCGGTCGCACCTGCCAATGGCGCATCGATGATTGCCGGACAAGGCTTTACCGCCGATACTTCAGGTGCCGCAGATTCGATCTCGAACGAGCGCGCCTTTGTCTATATCGATCTCGGCGAAGGCGGCGCAGGCTTAGCGGGCGGGTCGCGTCCAGCTGCATGGGCTGCTCTGAGAGGTGCCTTCGCTGACGCACGCGGGTACCCGGCGCGCTTTATGGCGCACAATGAAGGTGACACGCTGACCCGTGCAGACGCGCAAGCCTTCGGACCAGCAGTTCGCGGTCAGCAGCTTATCCTCGTCGCTGCGCATCGCGCGAGCGATCTGCGCCAAGTGATCGACTTAAAAGCAGAAAATCTCAACCTGAACCTCGCCATTGTCGGGGCTGATGAAGGGTGGATGGTGGCCGACGAGCTCGCTGCTGCGCGAATCCCAGTAATTGTCGACCCATTCTCCAATCTCCCCGCTAGCTTCGCGCAACTTGGTGCGACGAGCCGTAATGCGGAGCGCTTGATTGAAGCTGGCGTACCGACGGCTTTTGCGCATCTAAGCAATAGCGGCCACCAGTCACGTCTGGTTTTGCAATCCGCGGGCAATGCGGTTGCAAACGGCGTTAGCTTTGACGACGCGATGGCGGCCATGACCGTGGTCCCAGCAACCATTTTCGGAATGGGTGTTTCCGGAACGATCGAACGCGGCAGCGTTGCTGACTTGGTGGTTTGGGACGGTGATCCGTTAGAGGTCACAACCGCGCCAACAGCAGTGTTTATCGAAGGGGTCGAGCAATCGCTCGTAACGCGCCAAACAAAGCTGCGCGATCGTTATCTGGACCTCGACGAAACCGAACAACCGCTTGCGTATAAACGTTAGTCGCCCTTGAAATCCGGCTCTCGCTTTTCGAGGAAAGCCTGGATCGCTTCGGCCTGGTCGCTGGTGGTTGATGCATAGGCAAATTGATCTCGGTCCATAAAGCTCGTCGCGTGCCCAAGTGGCATCGCGGCGACATTAATCGCTTGCTTTGTCATGCGCAGCGCAATCGGCGGGACCTTGGCATATTTCGCGGCCAGCGCCTCAGCGCGCGCTTGTGTCTCTCCCCGCGCAGAAACTTGATCGGCAAGGCCCCAATCTAGAGCCGTCTGCGCATCACAGGGTTCACCAAGTATCGTGAACTGCTTGGCTCGCGACGGCCCGATCAGCGCGACGGTGCGCGGGTTGGTTTGCCAACTCATATTCATACCGAGCGGGATCTCAGGCAGGCGGAAGAAAGCATCCTCTGCGATGATGCGGTGATCACACGCCACGGCCAGAGCGACGCCGCCTCCGATGCAATAGCCTTCGATCGCCGCAATTGTGATTTGCTCAAGCGCTTCCCAAGCTGCGCACATATCCGGGCCAAGTTTTAAAGACTGCCTTTGTTCGAGCCGCGTTTGATCGCGTAGCGCGGCGCGGTCTGGGTCTTTCAGATCCGCGCCAGCGGTGAAAGCTCCAGCGCTACTGAGTATGATGACGTTACAGCTCGTGTCAGATCGCAGAAACGCGGCAGCGTCGATCAGGGCCTGCATCGCCTTGAGCGATAAGGCGTTACGCCCATCGCCGCGATCGATCGTTACCGTCGCAACCGCTCCATCAGTCTTCAGATGGACACACTCTCCGAACGTCTCGGTCATTTGCTTTTAGAGACATTAGCGACGCGTTGCAGCGGCTCTGTGCTCTGAATGTATCCGGCTTCTTCCGGAATATGCAGGCAGGGTTCTCCGGCATCGTCTTTTCCGATCACGGGCAGGACGGTGACGACTTTTTCCGACGAAAAGCGTTTTAGCGCGGCCTCAACCGTATAAGTCTCCGCAAGCTTTCCGAGGTTCATTCGGGTTGGGAAAATGATGGTCGCAGAACCCGCTTCTTCCATATCCAGGGCTTGCTGCGCGCCAAGCCACACCGCTTCGGTGGTCTCGCGGCCATCTTGCTCAGCAATTTGGCCCGACGGCGTTCTTGCCAGATAGAAATGGGTATCGAACCGTTTCGGCATCATGGTCGGCGTGATCCAATGCCCGAAGTGAACCAACCGATCGAGCGCGAGGACCAGATTGTGCTCTCTAATTAGCTCCAAAAAGCTCTTCTCACGCCGATCGACCGCAGCCCGCATAGGGTCGAGCGCATCGGCCACGTCCTGCCCAACTAAGGACGCGCCAGCGCCGCGTGTGCCAGCCTCGCGAGCGAGGATAATCCCGGCCTCTTCATAGGCTTCGCGGATTGCCGATATTCGCGCCGCCTGTTCAGCGCCGGAATAGTGCCCATCAGTGTGATCCGCCCAGGCTGGGTCGCTATCTTCCTCATTCGCTTTGCCGCCAGGGAATACGAGCGCGCCTGACGCGAAGTCGATTTCATAGTGGCGTTTGACCATCAAGACCTGCAGGTCTGGCTCATCACGCAGAAGAAGGATGGTCGCGGACAATCGCGGCGTCGAGGCTTCAGACATTTTCCCTCCCAAGAAAAGTTCAATCAAATTTGTCAGAAATCATCACGTCAGCGTGCGCGTGATTTCAACTATGTTTCTGTAGGTACGGTGCTTGTCGCAACGTCACGGAAGCAGAATGCGCCCTACACACTATCAGCAATTCGACGCCGCTCAGTCGGCATCAACCCGTAACCGGCTCTTGCCCGTGATGCACCTGGAAACAGGTGAAGCCGTGCTTTTGTTTGCCGAGACCGAGAAACGCTTCGAAGAGCGTGCGGTCTTCGGACCGGCGGCCTTGACTGCAGAAAGCAGTGAGGCTGCCACCCCGGCTCAGTGGATGGCCGAACAGGTTGAAGCGATTGCCAATGATGCGCATAACCGCACGACCGAGCGCCCGGTTATTGTTGAGCTTCCTTTGGTGGCGCTTATCGATCCAGATACGGCCGTTGCTTGTGATGCCGCGATTGCGCGCACCCGCCTCTGCCCTCAAGAAATCTGCCTGGAAGTTCAGGACGCGGCTCTGGCGCTTCCTGCTGCACGCAACGCGAAAGATAGAATCGAAGCCCTGCGCCGTTGCGGCTTTCGCGTGTCTATTAATGCCACGCGCTCTTGGCAGGCGCCAATGGACCACAGTCTGCGCCTCTTGCTGGACAGTCTTCGCATCGATGCACGCAAGATCGAAGATAATGTCGAGTTACAGGACCGTATCGAAGCGGCGGCTTGCGCCGGCATGCTGGTGATCGCTGAGAACGCGAATTGGCGCGACAGCTATTACCTCAACGAGCTTGGCGTGGAATACGGCTTTCGGATGCGCGCAGACGCTTAAGCAGCGCTCTCTTCGCGGCGTTTCGCCTGCTCGGCATATGCATCCAGTTTTTCGAGAAGATAGTCGAGGTCATCTTTCGGGATCGCCTGGAACTGCGTCAACACGCGCTCAATCATGCGCATGCGGAAGCGTGCTTTATCATTCGGTCCGCCATCAAGTTCAAGCTCATGAAAGACTGTCACGGCAGCGCGGAAAGCTGGCAACAGCTTCCGGTGCAAACCGGCGCGGTCGAAAATAGCCTGTAACCCAAGCGGACCAGCATCATGGATCATCAACCAAGCGCGCGAGTGCGGCACGCCTGAAAGCTCTGCAAGAGCATGCTCAACAAAGGGCATATGACCAACGCAAAGCGCGCGCATGATCAGAGAATGTGTCAGACGCCCATTTAGGTTCAGCTGCGACACGAAACGCGCCATGTCGTTTGTGCGATCGGCTTGCTCCACCAGGTCGATGGTTGCCCGCTCCCGTGCACCTGCAGCGAGATCAATCGCCATCTGGGCTGGGAGTTCGTGACGGTTGATCAGCATATCGAAGACTTGGCCTGACACGAGAGAGACCATCTTCTCAGCGATATGAACCGGGATATGGTCCCGCATGACCAAATTTTCGTGCATATTCTCGTTCGCTGGGAAGCGCTCGATGCTATGCTCAAAGGCGCGGTCTGTTAGCTCCGCTCCGGTATTTCCGGATAGCGTCTCTACGGCGGTTTCATCAGCATGCTCGCAAATAACCTCGGCCAGCGTACTGGAAACTGTCGAACGCCCAGCAATCGCGGCCTGCTTGGCCGCCGTGACGGACAGTACAAGCTCGATCAGTTCTTCATCATTGAAAACGGGCGAGTTTTCCAAAAGCGGAATCGCAACAGATTCAACATCTTGGGCGAGCTGGAGCGCGACTTTGTGCGGAAGACGCGGCGAGTTGCGCAGTGTGACAGACAGCGTTCGGCGCACGAGCTCGGCTGTATCTTGCGCTAGTACCTGAATGATCTCTTCAGCGAAGAGGCGTTCATCTTCGGTCAGCACATCGGTCGCGATCCGACGGCACAGACGATGCGCCACCGTTGCACGCTCTTCTGACGTTTCGCCTTTCATCAGGCGAATAATATCGCCTTCACTCAGCTCCGGACGCATGCTTTGTACAGTCATATCGCGGCGGTATCCCTGTCACCGATTCTTATTTTTAATTAAATGAACGCTGCGGGTTAACACCTGGTTTACCAAACCGCGAATGGTCGCGCCGAAAAGAGAGATAGAGACAGCCATGTTGGACGGAATTAAGGTCATCGAGCACGCCACTTATATGGCAGCTCCCGGCGCGGGCGGCATTTTGAGCGATTGGGGCGCTGAGGTCATCAAAATTGAACCTCCAGGCGGCGACCCGATCCGCAACTTTTTCAGCACGATCGGCACCGACATTCAGGATAATCCGGTCTTTGATTTCGATAATCGCGGCAAGAAGTCGATCGTGCTCGATACGCGCACTGAGGATGGGCAGAAGATCCTGCGCGAGCTTGCCTCTGATGCGGATGTATTCCTGACCAATGTTCGCCCGGGCGGCCTCAGCCGGTCTGGCTTGGACTATGCGAGCCTGCACGCGATCAATCCCAAGCTCGTTTACTGCACGCTGACTGGATATGGCCTCGAAGGTCCCGATGCCGACAAGCCGGGTTTTGATGTTGCCTCTTTCTGGTCGCGCGCGGGCGTTGGGCAACTCACCGTCCCGAAAGGCCAAGATCCGTTTGCGCTGCGCACAGCATTCGGCGATCACACCACCAGCATGGCGGCCGCCGCTGGCATCTGTGCGGCTCTGGTCAAGGCGCAGCGTACCGGTGAGGGACAGCTTGTCGAAGCGTCCCTGCTCCGCGCCGCTCTGTTCGCGCTTGGTTCAGATTTCGCGATCCAGCTCTTCTTTGGCCGGATCGGATCGACAAAGTCACGGCATGAGCAGATTCAGCCTCTGATGAATTTCTTCAAGACCAAGGATGATAGCTGGATCTGCATTGTGTCGCGCCAGGGAAATGTCGACTGGGCGCCGCTATGTCGGGTCATGGAGCGTGTCGACCTGATCGAAGATGAGCGCTATACGACAGGCAAGTCGCGGCGCGCCAATGCGACTGAACTTGTCACGCTTATGGATGAAGAATTCGGCAAATACACCAAAGCGGAAATTGCTGAACGACTCGATGCCGAAGCGATCGCCTGGGCGCCTGTCCAAACTCTCGCAGAGGTGGCGAAAGACCCGCAAGTGAAAGCGGCGGGCGGGATCACGCAGGTTCCAAGCGCGAGCGGTGACGGCTCCAGCTTCGCCTCCCCAGCGTCTCCTATTCGCTTTCCCGGCACGGATGACGGGCCGAAAGGCGCCTCGCCGCGCATGGGCGAGCATTCAAGCGATGTTTTGGCGTCGATTGGCTATGACGAAGAAAAGATCAAAGCGCTCTATGAGGCTGGCGTGGTCGTCTGATCGTCTTCGGGCGCTAGAAGGTCGAAAACTGTTGCTGCGAACCCGTGCCCAAGCCAGGCGCTCGGGAGGAGCACGACCATCACAATCGCGGTTGAAACACCCGCTTCAATGGGCGTGGATGGCGCCCCAATGAGGGCGACGCTCACAAGACCCCCGATATAGGTCAACACCGTGAGTGGGATGACCACGAGGAGCAACATCGCTGGGGCCAAGGTTTGGAAATAACCCTTGGTCCAGTACCACGTGCGCAAGACATGGACGCGCCCACGCGTTGCGGTCGCGGCTGCGAAGGTCATGATCCGGACGGCAAACCAAAATATCCCGAACAAGGTCGCGAGAAACAACAGAAAGAGCGGCCAAAAAGTGCCGCTTTCTCGCATTTGAGCGGTCATATCGGAGATATTGGCTACATCATCGCTTGTTCCAACGCCTAAGCTGGCACCTATCAAAGCGAAGAAGAGCGTGATCATGCTCCCCGCAATCGCCGCAATCACGATGATCAGAATCCAGGCTAGCGAGAGTTTCCAAGCCGCATGGATCAGTCCAGCCTCAGCAGGCAGGACAGCGTGGTACATCGATACCGAGTAGAGATTGTGAACATACAGGGTTGCAAAAGTCAGTGCGCTAAACATTGCAAAACCGGATCCGCCATCGGGCAACACGTTTGCGGCCCAAATCAGTACGCCAAGCGCGAGGACAAAGCCGCCTGCATAAGGTAGCGACGGGATCGTCAGCCGCTTCGTGCGGTCCAAACTCTGTTTTACGATCTGTGAGAGTGAAATCGGCTCAGCCATGGTGGCTTAGCTAAATACCAAGAAGAGTAAGGCAAGCGACAGAATGACCATAGCCGTCCAGGTCAGCACCATACCGAGCTGACGCAGAATGATCGGACCGCCGGCCATGCCGATCGCATGCATCGCACGGCCAAGTGTGAACCCAATCCCGAGGGCATGAATGCTCCAAATTGGCCCTTGCAAAAAGGCCAGCGCTAGCAGCCCAATGAGCATTGCAGGCGTGTATTCCGATGCATTGCCATGCACGCGGATGGCTTTGGCGAGGTCTTCCGATCCGCCATCACCCATTGAAATTTTACCGCGAAAGCGCCGGGAAACGACGCGGATGGCGAGCCATACGAGCATCAAAATATTGATCGCAATATAGACGCTAGCGACTTGTAGTGCGCTCATATGGCCCTCCCCACTTTTAAGTCTTAGTCGTCGCGTCTTGCGTCTGGCAGGCGGTCATTAATGTCGTCACGAATATCAAGAATGGTGACGATCAAGCCAGCGACAACGCTCGCGATGATCCAGCTTCCGACCGACAGCGCGACAAAGGCCAAGACCTGAGCCATTGTGCCTTCGACCCCGATCAAATCGGTAATCATGACCCCTTTCTGGGGCACTGCGTTATAGTAAGCCAGCAATAGGCCAATCACGATTGTCGCAAGATATGCGACATACACCATGAGGCGGAAGCTGTTGATAATGAAGAATTTCATGGCATCCTCTTTTCACTCAAAGATAAACCCGGACAGCTGAGTTCTATCAGGTCCGGGTTGCTCTAAACCAATTCGGCTCCAGGGGTTACATTTCCATGCCGCACTCGGTGGCGGCACCCATCATTACACTCATGAATGAGGTCATTTCCTCAGGCGATAGCTCGCTCATTTTTGACATCATGAACGCATCTTCGTCTTCAGCTTTTGTTGCTTCGACAATGATGTCGACCAGTTTCGGATCAAGATTGTCGATCGCTTGGTCAGCCATGCAATTGCAGGTCGCTTCGTCGGCACCGCCATCTTCTAGGCAAGACGAGACCATAGCGGCTTTAGCACCGCTTACGCCACCGCCGCCACATGCAGCCAGACCAATCGCGAACAGCGATGCAAAGATAACTTTTTTCATGGGCGAACCCCTTTCCTCAATGTTTCGCACCTGGTTAACGTTCCACGAATCCCGATCCAAGGCCAGAGGAAAAGAGCTTATTCTCGTCGTAAGATCCAATCCAAGCGGAGTTTGGCTTGACCGGACTTCAAGAAGTCAGCCTTCACCTGCTCGCGATCATATTCGTCGGTCAACCAAGCCTCAAATCCAATACCTGTTACAGCTTCAGCCGCTAGATAGGTCTCAAAAAACGCGTCGAGCAGACCGGTTTTCCCCTCACGCATGTGCAAGTATTTCTTAGAGAGTTGCTGGATTGCAATTCGAACCGGGAGCTGTTGGCGAAAAATCATATAAAGGACGCTCATCAGGCCCGCACGGTCCGCGCCAGACTTACAATGCATGAGCGCCGGATAGGTTATCTTCTCAAACAGCTCTTTCGCTTCAAACACTCGCTCAACTGTAGGGGTGTCTCGGGAATAGACCTGAAAATCGATCAGCTCGATGCCATTGGCTTCGCAAGCCTCCTGCTCGAGCAGATAATAGCCTCTGGTGCTCGGACCTCGCAGGTTCAGGATCGTTTTAATACCGCGTTGCCGGGCATGTTCGGCGACTTGCCGGGGGTTTGGCTGATTCGAGCGCCACATCTCGTCGCTGATTTGGTGGAGGTTTTGAAAGCTCTCTCGCAAAAATCCATGATCGGCAAATGTCAGCTCTCGCTCAGCCCGTAATCGACCGGAACGAGATCCGATATCTGCCGCAACATGTTTCCGCTTTTTGTGACCAGGAAGTTTCATGAGATCGCGATACCTGAGCGCTGAGGGGCCGACAAGGCAAGGTTGCGGCTAGAAACCATACAGTAACCCTGTTGTCCTAAACTATGGTCAATAAGAGCTATAAAAACAGGGGCAATTAATGCGCTTATCCACGGCGCTACGGGCGAGTCTTGTAGCAATTTCTATGGCAGCAATCGCTGCTCCAGCAGCTCCATTCGGAATTGGGTTGCAGCCGACAACTGTCGAAATGACGGTCCAACCTGGTGATCGCCAACGCCAGGTCATCAATCTCGGCAATGTGCATCAAGAGCAGACCATTTCGCTGACGCTTGGCTTGGCGGACTGGAGCTTGGACGAGAGCGGTCAGATCTCTCTGACGCCGCCCGGTGAAACCAACTCCTCCGCAGCAGACTGGGTTCGCTTCAGTCCTGCTTTTGTCACGCTTGAGCCCGGCGAAACAGAGCAAGTCATCGTCGATATGGCAGCGCCAATCCGGATTGACCGCGAGGGTGATTATCGCTTTGCCTTGATCGCATCAACGCTTTTGCCCGAAGAACGGTCTGGACAGTCCGGTGTTTGGAAGAAGTATCAAATCGCGAGCCTGTTCTATCTCACGATGGGCAATGCCAAGAGTGCACCGGAAGTTAAAGCCGCCTCTGTGAGCCAATCAGCCGATGGTGCTTCTGAAATCGTCCTCGACTTCGAAAACTCCGGAAATGCTCATGCCCGTTTGCGCGGCGATGTCGAGATCACAGGCGATTCAGGCGGCCCGATCATTGAATCGATTAGCAACCTGGTCGTTTTGCACGAAGGCATTCGCAAGTATCGCGTCCCTTTGACGGAGACTCTGCCCGCCAATCCGCAGGTGAAAGTCACCCTTGAGAACACATTTGCACCGCAGACCGCCACAGGGGCGATTATGCTGGAGCCTTTCACCTCTGATTTGTCGTTTGAGGAAACGGCATTGCCCGCAGGCGGAATTGAAGATGCAGAAACGGCGTTGGATTAAGCTGCGGCTTACCGCACTTATTGCTGCAACCGTATCAATGCAGCCGCCCGCCTCGGCATCGTGGATCGATTCTGACTTCTATTGCCGGGTCTATGGCTGCGTTGTCGTGCATGATGGTTTCACCTTCGATGTTTACGACAATTACGAGTTTGCATCGGGTCAAACAGTGCCGCCTGGTGGGCGCATGATCCCATGGACCGGCAACCCATTTCAGGGCGCTGGCGCGGTCAATCCGGTCATTACCGGGACCCGCACAGAAGGCTTCCACGCCGTTCCGCTGGAAGACCAAAGTGTCATCCTGGGCATCGATACAAATGGCGACGGGACGCCGGACCGGCTGCCCATAGATGCCAATAGTAGCGGCTTTCTGGATGCCAGTGATCGTTTCGACGCGTTCGAACTGTCCGCCACAACAGATCTCGTGGCTGCAGATACATCAGCTCAGCGCAGCTTCTATCTATCCTCACGTACCGATTTTTACGTCACAGCTGAAGCCCGCTTGATCGGCGCCACTGACCCGTTCAATTCAGCCAACCTGCTGAATAGAGTTGAGTTTCAATACGGCGTAACCCGCCGAGGAACAGATGATGGCATGGCCTTCGGGGCAAACACGCGCAATGGCAACTATATACGATCTCTCAGCAACGCGACCTCGGTTGCCGATCTGCTCGGGGCGCCAACGCGGATCCTGGAGTTTCGGAATGCGATCCGGCGGCAAGCAGCTGATGATCTTCCATCCCAATCTGTTCGGTTCGACTATGTCTACGGCTTCGGAGACTATGATCTCTCAATGGGCGAAGGGGATCTGCAATACGAAATCGAGTTTGATTTCTACAATCGGTAGCCGAGACCCGTCAGCAGCTGTGCCGTTTCGAAGACGGGCAGACCCATAACACCTGTATAGCTGCCGCTAATCTGACGGATGTGCGCTCCGAAAAGACCCTGGATCGCATATCCTCCAGCCTTACCGATGCCCTCGCCACTTTCGATATAGGCCCCTATTTCAGCGTCACTGAGGCGCTTTACGGTGACCCGCGTGTCACTCAGGCGTTTCGCCATCTGGCCGCCAGGTGCCATCACACAAACCGATGTCATGACATGATGCGCGCGTCCGGAAATCAAGTTCAAGCAATCCCGGACTTCTTCATTGGTTTCAGCTTTGGGAAGGATGCGACGACCAAGCGCGACGACCGTATCGCCTGCAACTGTATACTGACCAGTTTGATGCACCGCAGCGGCTTTCTCAACCCCAAGCCGCTCCGCATAGACGCGAGGCGCCTCCTTCGGGTGCGGCGTTTCATCAATGTCCGCAGGTTCAATCGCATCAGGTGTGATTGAGATTTGCGCGAGCAGTTGCTGCCGCCGTGGACTGGCGCTCGCTAGGACGAGTTTGGTCATAGGATCTTGAACGTGGCGTTCGCCATCGCAACCGGCTTGTCATTTCCGCGAATGATGGCACGTGCAAAACAAATTGAGCCACCTGTTTTGACGGGTTCGGCATCAATCTCTAGCCATTCCCCCAGTTTGGCGCTGCCAAGATAATCGGTTCCGAGCGATACGGTAACCAAGCCAGCTCCGACATCACGCTCAGCTTTACGCAATGCCATAACGCAAGACAGTCCCATCGCATTGTCGGAGAGCGCTGCGATCAATCCCCCGTGGACCAGGCCGCGAGAATTGCAGTGAGGCTCTGCGAGTACGAGACCAATTTGAAATCGGTCTTCAAATTGTCTGGAATAGAGTGGTTCCCATGGATCTGTCAGTCCAGAGCGGCGAAAATGCCGCTCGAAGCCCTCTGGAACCAACGCTTCACTCAAAGCTCAAGGCCTACTTGAAGCGATATGTGATCCGGCCTTTGGTCAGATCATATGGGGTCATTTCGACCAGAACTTTATCCCCTGTGAGGATACGAATGCGGTTCTTGCGCATTTTGCCGGCTGTATAGCCAATGATCTCGTGATCATTTTCCAGCTTCACGCGAAAGGTCGCGTTCGGCAAAAGTTCAACGATCGTGCCGTTAAACTCGATGATTTCTTCTTTTGACATCCTGTCT
>ERZ1740072.141-NODE-141-length-32932-cov-15.725431_pt1 | contig 32932 bp, 34 predicted proteins | sample MGYA00581733_ERZ1740072 | MGnify/ENA primary metagenome ERZ1740072 (study PRJEB43018, sample SAMN04849741) | marine metagenome | isolation source: floating plastic debris | place: Pacific Ocean | collected 2008-08-30 | study: EMG produced TPA metagenomics...
GTCGACTTGCCGTGGTCAATGTGCGCCACAATGGAGAAATTACGAATTTTATCGCGTGGTGTCATACGCGCGATATAGACTTGCCCGATCCTTTAGGGAAGCAGAGGTGCGACAAGAACTGCGATAAAAGGAACAGTGAATGCGTATGATTTTCGGAATGATGTGCGCGCTTGCGCTTTTTGCGTGTGCGGAAGGGGTGCCCGCCCAATCGACATACCCAACGCTTTCGGGTGATGCTCCAATTGTGATTGCCCATCGCGGTGCCTCTGGTAGCCTGCCCGAACACACGCTTGAGGCTTATACACTCGCGATTCAACATGGGGCTGATTTCATTGAGCCGGACTTGGTGATGACCAAGGATGGAGTCTTGATTGCTCGTCATGATCGCTTTCTATCGACGACGACAAACGTCTCCGATCGCCCCGAGTTTGCGGACAGGAAACGCGTTCAACAGGTTTTTGACGGCGAGCGTGATGATTGGTGGGCCGAAGACTTTACGCTGGAAGAAATCAAAACACTGCGCGCGCGCCAGCCCTATGCCGGCCGTTCCAAAGCGTATGATGACCAATTCGAAATTCCGACCTTTGCCGAGATTGTAGATCTCGCCATTGCATCTGGCATTGGGCTTTATCCCGAAACCAAGTCACCCAGTTATCATGCTGAGGTCGGCCTCGATATGAAGGCGCCGCTGCTCGAGGCTTTGGCGGGTGTGCAAGTTCCAGTTTTCATTCAATCCTTTGAGGCGGAGATTCTGCGCGAGTTAGATCTGCTCACGGAGTTCAAACTTGTCCAACTGATCTCCGGTGACCCACGCGCGGTTATGGCTGGGCATGAACCACCGCTGGAGCAAGTGGGTGAATATGCCGATGGCGTTGGGCCTTACAAAAAGCTGCTTTGGGTCGAACCGGGTTTGCCTTCTGATTTCGTCGAGCGGGCCCATGCATTTGGTCTCGCGGTGCACCCTTGGACTTTCAGGGACGACAATCTGCCGGAACACTATTCCTCTCCGGAGGCTGAGATAGAGGCCCATCTGGCGATTGGCGTTGATGGTGTTTTCACCGACTTCCCCGAAACGGCGGCAAAGCTTCGAGACGCTGGCAACAAACGCTAGAGTTCGTCGCTCTTGTGCCGTAAGGAGCGCGCATGATCCGTCTCTACAAATCCGACGAGAACGGCGCACCTGTCGCCTATCATGAGGCATGGGTGGAGCCGCAACACCGCCGCATCGTCGAGCATTGGGGCTATGTCGGTGAGGCCGGCGAAACTGCCACGCACCGGGTGCATATTTTTGGCTCACTCGAAAAACAATTTGCGTGCGTCCTAGAGGGCGCGCGAGAGCTTGGCTTTCAAGAGCTTCCCGAAAGCGCCTATGCCACTCTGATTGTCGAATTCGCGCTAACCGGAGACGGGTCAGTCGCGGATCAGGACAAGCAAGAAGACGTGTCCGACGCTCTAACCGAGAAGCTCGGCTGGCTCGGTCTTGGCTATTGCGAAGAGGGGCAGGTAACGGATGATAAGATTGACGTCTGCTGCCGGGTCCTGGATGTCGAGCGTGCAAAGGCCATTATCATAGAAGCGCTAAATGGATCTGTGTTCGCTGATTATTCCCGCATCTATCAAGAATAGGTATAAGGGACCAATGGCCGATACCGAAACCCTGATCGATAACACCAAGACAGACACCAAAACGGGGATGACTCCGGAAGGATGGCTGACGGATAGTTGGTATTTGGGCTGTCTTTCGGCTGAGCTGAGGCCGGGCGAACAAGTGCGCCGCATTGTGATTGGGCAACCAATTGTTCTCGCGCGCACAGAGGCGGGAGAGGTTTTCGCGCTGCGCGATATTTGTCCGCACCGCTTGGTGCCGCTGAGCGCCGGTCGGCAGGTGGAGACGAATGGCGAAGCGACCTTAGAGTGCCCCTACCATGGCTGGCGGTTCGGGGCGGATGGCATCTGCAAACATATGCCGTCTCTGACGGGGTCGGAGCCATATGATCCGGCAAAAGTGAAAGTGCGGCGCTATCCGGTGCACGAGGCAAACGGCGCTGTGTTCGTTTTTGTCTCTCACGATGCTCGGTTTGATGGCGATCCTGACGTCCCGGTGCCGGAGTTTGGCGCGCTGCCAGAGAAGCCAAAATTTGTTATCGAAGACGTTTTCAATGCGCATATGGATGATGCTGTGGTCGGTCTGATGGATCCGGCGCATGTGCCCTTCGTGCATAATCAATGGTGGTGGCGCCCGCCTTCTGTTGGTTTGAAACTGAAAGAAAAGCCTTTCATTCCGGCGGAGCGAGGGTGGGCAATTGATCGGCATCGCCCGAGTTCCAATTCGAAACTCTATAAATGGGTGTTTGGGGATGAAGTCGAAACCGAGATCCGTTTTCAGCTTCCGGGCTTTCGCTGGGAAATCATTTCAAATGACCGAGCGCGTCTGCTGACGCTGACCTGTCTGACGCCCGAGGGTCCAAAGCGGACGCGGATCACACAGCTGACCTGGTGGACAGGGGCACCGCTCCTCAATCTCGCGATCCCGATTGCCAAACCAATGGCTCGAAAATTCCTGCGCCAGGATGGCGACATGGTTGATCTGCAGAACCTCGGCATGGAGCATCAGAAGGCGATGATGTGGATCGACGATATCGATGTTCAGGCCAAGTGGTACCAGATGCTCAAACGCGAATGGGCGGCGTCGCGATCAGAGAGCCGAGATTTTGTGAACAAGATCAAGCCGACCACACTACGCTGGCGCAGCTAGGGTGGCCCTAACCCGGCTGATCCTGCTTAAGCGTTGATCGAGCGCTGAAACTGCTTTTGTTTCCCCAGTTTCTTATATGTCGAGACGAGCCAGCGATTGGCGGGTTGCTCGACATGTTCGAAGATCTGGAACGAAAGAAAAATCAGGAATGCGAAGACCAGTGGCAAAGAGATGATGCTGGCAGTCGTGCCAAATAGCGCAGCTATCAAGACCAGAAGCGAGATGCCCACGACCTGGTGCAATAAGTAAAACGAGTATGAGGCGCGGCCGATACGAAGGACCAACTTATGGGTCATCCAATCGAGTTGATTTGGGCTCCAGACGAAAACGGCGAATAAGCCGAAAATTACCGCGTATCCGACTAATAGCGGCCCTGTTGGGCTAGTGTCTTCCGACAATAGACTCAGCGATATGTGCGCAAATGCTAAGATAAAGGCGTAGGCGTCTACTCGCGTTGATAGGTTCGTCCTCAATCGGTAGGCCAGAATACCAATCATGAAGAAAGGCACGTACTCGGCAAAAAGTAATCCTTCTACGACCAGCAATATCCCATTTGATGTCGTGAGCGCGCTAGCGACGATTGCGAACGTCAAAACAGCGTAGACGATCCACGCCTCAAACCAATGCTTGCGAAATGCAAAAAACAGCGCCCCAATAACCACATAGAAGCGGACCTCTACCCAAAGTGACCAGTACGCCCCATCAAGCCACTGCCATTCGGAATTACCCGTTAAGGCCCCGATATGCTGCGGTGGAATGAGCGTGATACTGATCAGTGCTTCCCAAATGGAGCGTTGAAACTCAGCTGGTCCGAAGAGTGTTGCGCATAAGAACGTGATGGAACCGCAGACGAATAGGGTCGGCCAAATCCGCGCAAAGCGTTTGACACAAAACTCGGCAAAACTGGATGTTTTCGTCAGCGTCAGGGAGATGACATAGCCGGAAATTAGGAAGAATAGCATTACGCCCAAGTCTCCGACGTTCGCCAGAGGAAGCCAGGCCAAGGCGTCATCATAGGGCAAAAGACGATCGCCTTTTCCGGCTGATGACCAAAAATAGGCGTAGTGAAAGATCGCGACCCAAATGATCGCTATCGCTCGGTACGCATCGAGTAAGTCGATACGTTCACGTGGCGTAGTTTCCGACCGGTCTTGTGAACTGGCGCGCATCGTTGTCCCCGAGCAGCTTCTTGCTGTCGTGATGTGCAAATACCGGGCCGCTCTAAGCGGTCAGCTTACGAGAGCTCTCGAGTCATCCGATTTCGAACCAGAACTGATGGGAATAAATATGTTTAACGCGTTGGTACTGGCGCATCGCCAGAATAGTCATAGAAACCACGTCCGACTTTGCGTCCGACCCAGCCAGCTTCGACATACTTCACCAAGAGCGGGCAAGGACGGTACTTTGTGTCCGCAAGTCCATCATGCAGCACCTGCATGATCGAGAGACAGGTGTCCAAGCCAATGAAGTCTGCGAGGGTGAGCGGTCCCATCGGGTGGTTGGCCCCGAGGCGCATGGCGGTGTCGATGCTCTCCACCGTGCCAACCCCTTCATACAGTGCGTAAACCGCCTCATTGATCATCGGGACCAGAATACGATTGACGATGAAAGCTGGATAATCTTCCGCATTCGTGGTCGTTTTTCCGAGACGCTCGGCAAAGTTCATGGCCATTTCATACGTATCTTGATCAGTGGCGAGGCCGCGAATGATCTCCATAAGTTTCATCAACGGGACTGGATTCATAAAATGCAGGCCGATGAAACGCTCTGGTCGATCCGTTGTTGAGGCAAGTCGGGTCACGGAAATCGACGATGTATTGGTCGCTAGATAGGCGTGGTCCGGAACAACTTCGCATAGCGTGGCAAAGATTTTCTCTTTGACTTCGCGGTTTTCCGTCGCCGCCTCGATCGCAAGATCTGCTTGCCCAAGAGGTTCAAGAGCAACAGTGGTGGTGATTCTGGCCTGGGCGGCTTTCATCTCATCCAGCGAGATCAGGTCTCGCGTGACCTGGCGTCCCAAATTCTTTTCGATTGTCGTGAGGCCAGCGTCCAACGCGTCCTGAGAAACATCATTTAAGACTACATTATATCCGGCTAGGGCGCATACGTGCGCAATGCCATTTCCCATCTGCCCAGCGCCCACGACGCCTACGGTCTTGATCTCCGCCACTTTCGTCTCCCGTCGGAATATCTTTGTGTATGAGATCTAGGTTGCTTGTGCAGTGCGGCAAAGCAACCTCCGATTTTCTTCGCAGTTGCAAAAGAACAATCGCTGTCGCTTCAGAGCCACAGCTTTGTCTTAGGCAGTAGTGCCGGATTCATTGGTCGCGGCAGCCGCGCGGATGGTTTCCAAAAGCGAACGACGCAGGGACTTGTCGCCGATCTGCTGGAACGCTTTCACCAACTCCATAGCCTCACCATCCAGAACAGGCAGGCTTGGGGGGTGATCATCTTCGTGAACTGTTAGAATACTCGGGCTTTCGAGCAAGTCATCGACGCCCTCATAGAAATAAGTGATCGTGATCCCGAGTACCTGCGCCATCTCAAACAAACGCCCCGCCGAAATGCGGTTCACACCCTTTTCGTACTTCTGGACTTGTTGGAATGTGAGGCCAAGCCTCTCGCCGAGTTGCTCTTGTGTGAGCTTCAATTCACGACGGCGCCATCTTAGTCTTTGGCCAACAATTCGATCGATACCACTAGGGACTTTATTTTCAGACATCCGCCACCCGACTTCTCTATACAATCACTATTCTTCTAACGTCGCCAATTTAGAAAGGCTAGTCCAGCAAATAGTACTATTGTCAACCAGTAAAACGTCTCACCAAATCTTTGAAACGGTGTGATATCAAGTTTTGTGGGCAGTCCAGTACGCACAACAGCAGATTTCCAGCCAGCTGGGTCACCTGGTGCAGGGTTTCCGCGCGCGACTTCTCTGCCATAGGCGTCAACCATGGCAGTCATGCCCCGCGTGGCCACGCGGGCCATCGGTAAGCCACTTTCGATCGCGCGATATCGGTTCTGAGCATAATGCTGGGCGGGGCCGAGACCGCCACCAAACCAGGCATCGTTGGAGATCACTACGATCCATTCCGCGGCCTGACGTTGTGGTTGAGCCTTTCGAACGATCTCTGGGAACAGCCCCTCATAGCAGATCAAAGGGATGAAAGGCGGCGCAACGCTTTGCGGGAGCAGAACAGTTGCTTCTGCGCCCGGCTCAAACCCATTTGCGGCAATACGCTGAATAGCGGACGGGAGTATCCCCGCGAGGCTCTCTCCAAACGGAATGATCTTGGTTGCGGGCAGTTCGCCGAACGGCACGAGGCGGTGTTTGTCGTAAAGCGCCGAGAGTTCCACTGTATTTGCGCCGGCGGTGAACATGACCAAGCTATTGTAGTCCCGACTTTGCCCACCATCATTGGTGAAACGCGGTGATCCGGCAATCAAGGCGCGGCGACCGAGAAAGGCGGAGACCAGCTCCAACGCGTTGTTGTCCGCAAAGTACGGGTTCGGCAGCAAGCCATAGGGTAGAGCACCTTCTGGCCAGATGATGATGTCCCCGTCCTCGCTCGGCACATTACGTAAGAGCTCAATATAGCGCGCGACCACTGGCTCACCGAAGTCTTTAAACTTGTCGCGCTGCGGCACACCCGCATCCATCAAAAGAACTGAGCGCTCCGTCATGACGGTGTCATTAGACAGTCGCTGCGAGCCCCAGGCCCAGGAAAACCCAACCAAAGCAACGGCCATGATTACAGGAAATGCGCGGCCAAGAACGCCTTTCGCGTCTCGCGTATCGACCAGGGCGGAGGGTGCGGCAGCTATGAAGAGCGTGACCAGCGTCAGCCAATAGACACCGCCCAAAGAGGCAGCCTGCGAAAGTGATCCACCTGGCGCCCAGGTCGTCCCGGGCAAGTTCCAAGGGAAGCCGCCAAACAGCGTGCCACGGATGAGCTCAGCGCCGCCCATGAAGATCGCGAAGATGAAAACGCGGGACGGCGAGGCAGACCAGAAGGCGCCAGCTAGCGCGCAGGCCGCGCCCCAAATCAGCGCCATGCCGCCTGGCAGTAGGATTAGCGGCATCCACAGGAATATCGCGTGCTTTTCCGGCTCAACCAGGAAAGGAAGCGCGGTCCAATACATGCCGACGAGGAAATAGCCAAAGCCGAAAGCCCAGGCGCGGAAGAACATGGCCCTACCCCAGCGCCTTTGACCACGCGCGCCGTCCAGCATCCAAACCAAACCAACAAAGGCGATGATCAGCGCCGGTGACAAGTGGAACGGTGCAAATCCAAGCGCACAGAAGGCGCCTAACAGTATCGCGAACAGACCCGCCGTCATGCCCTGGGTACGTGCTACCGCTTCATGCACGCTGGTCAGTACGCCGAGCCCATGACTGCGTGTTTCTTGATGCTCGATCATGAACTGGACTCCGCAGCGGGTTGGCGAACGATCAATCTTTGAATGCGGCGCACATCACTTTCGAGAATCTCAAGATCGACGCCGCTTGGGTGAGGCAGGATTTCCCCGCGCAGAGGCACACGGCCTGCCAAAGCGAAAGCAACGCCGCCCAGCGTATCGACGTCATGATCTTCAAGTTCGAGATCAAGACCGGTTTCCTCTTCGAAGTCTTCGGTTTCCATGCGCGCATCGACTTCCCAGGCGAGGCGCCCACGGCGGATCAAGAGGGCAACCTCTTCATCATGCTCATCTTCGATCTCGCCAACAATCTCTTCGACCAAATCTTCGAGACTGACCAAACCATCGGTGCCGCCATACTCATCGACGACGAGCGCGAGATGGGTGCGTGAGGCTTGCATTTTCACCAGCAAGTCTGGGAGCGGCATGGAAGGTGGAACAAACAGGATGTCCCGGCGCAAACGCTCCAGAGGTGTATCGTCTGCCTTTGGGCCTTCGCCATTGGCGCGGGCGATTTCCCCAATCAGGTCACGAATATGGACCACACCAACCGGGTCATCCAAGGTTTCACGATAAACGGGCAGGCGTGAGTGTGCCTCATTGGCATAGAGTTGAATCAAATCGTCCATGCTGGTCGACAATTCAACGGCAATGATCTCCGCCCGCGGAATCATGACGTCTTCGACGCGCGCGCTTGCAAAATCAGCAAGGCGTAAGCGCATTTCCTGTTGGGAGGGCGCTTCTGGCGTTTCCGATAAGGGTTGAACCGGGTCGTCCGGGGTTTTCTTGAACAGGCCTAATAGGCCTTTGCGTCCTTCCGACATGTCTTTCTTCGGTCCTGTTTCGGCGCGTTCGAATCGCTAGCTAACTATATGGATCAGGCCAACCCAGTGATGCAAGCGCAGCAATCTCCAAGGCCTCCATTTCGGCGGCCTCTGTGTCATCTTTGTGGTCGTGTCCGAGCAAATGCAACAATCCGTGGATTAACAAATGCGATAGGTGCTGATCGAGCGCGATGTTGCGGGTCTTGGCATCGTCTTGTGTGACCCCGATGGCGACCGCGATATCACCCAAAAACGGCTTATCCATCGGGTCCGCCGGGAAGGACAAGACATCGGTTGGTTTGTCTTTCCCGCGCCAATCGCGGTTTAGAACCTGTATTTCCGCATTGCTGGTCAGCAGAACGGCTACTTCGCCTTTGGCTGCTTTTTGCGCGGCACCAGCCTCGAGGGCGCGCTGACAAATGGCTTCGAGGCCCGGCAAAGATATGGCCCACTCAGGTTCAGCCACGCGAAGGTCTAGATCAACCATCACTCTTTGTTTCTGCGGCTTTGTCATAGGCTTCGATGATCCGGCTCACCAAGGCGTGGCGGCGAACATCGCGGGCGGAGAAGGTTACGCGTCCCACCCCTTTCACGCCGCGCAGGATCCGCAGCGCGTGAGCGAGCCCTGAGGTTTGGTTCTTTGGCAGGTCGACTTGTCCTGGGTCGCCGGTCACAACCATGCGGCTATCGCGGCCAAGGCGCGTCAGAACCATTTTCATCTGAGCGACGGTGGCGTTTTGCGCTTCGTCCATAATCACGAAGGCATTCTTGAGCGTACGGCCTCGCATAAAGGCGAGCGGCGCCACTTCAATCACGCGTTTTTCGCGCAGACGTCCAGCTTGATCAGCGCCAAGCGTCTCGTCGAGCGCGTCCCAGATCGGTCGCAAATACGGCTCGACCTTTTCTTCAAGGTCTCCCGGGAGGAAGCCGAGATTTTCACCGGCCTCTACAGCAGGACGTGTGATGATGAGCTTCGATGCAGCTTTGTTTTTCAGCGCCGCAGCGCCAGCGGCCACGGCCAAGAAGGTTTTACCCGTACCGGCTGGCCCGACGCCAAAGATCAGGTCATTCTCAGTCCCAGTCAGGAGGTCTAGATACTTTGCCTGTGTATTCGTTTGCGCTTTGATCGGCACTTTCAGGCCGGTCAGTGTGCGGTAATGCTGGCTCGGCGTGCGCGCTTGCTCGACCGCGCCTTCGAGCGCAGCGATCCCTGCATTCGGATCCTGTGCCAGCACAGTTTCAAACACGCTGAGCGCCAGCTCTGCTGTCGCAACCGCTTCGGCAGACCCGTCTAGGGCGATCCCGCCGCCTTGGCTTTCTGCTTTTAGCTTCCCATCCGCCAACTCATTCTCGAGATAGAGGAGGTTCATATGGTTGGGGCCGCAAATCACTGGCAGAAGTGAGGCGTCTTTTGGGGTCCAGACTTGGCTCAAGCGGCCACCTCTTTCGATTGCCCTGCAAGATCTCCGGAAAGAGAGTTCAGCGTCGCGCCTTTGATCGAGACATCGACGATCTGGCCGACCAGCTCCGGAGCGCCATCAAAGTGAACGGCCTGCAGCCATGGCGAGCGGCCATGCATTTGGCCTTCTTTGCGGCCTGTGCCGGTGACCATGACCGGGATGGTCTCACCAATCTTGGACGCGTTGAAGGCAGTTTGCTGCTCGCGGAGCAAGGCCTGAAGCGCTTGCAGGCGCTCATTCTTCACGTCTTCTGGGACTTGGCCGAACATTTCGGCGGCAGGTGTGCCGGGGCGCTCGGAATACTTGAATGAATAAGCGATGGCATAATTGACCTCACGAACGAGATCCATCGTGTCTTCAAAATCCTTGTCGCTCTCACCCGGGAAGCCGACGATGAAGTCCGATGCCAGTGCCATATCTGGCCGCGCTTCTTTCATCCGGCGCATGATGTCGAGATAATGCTCGCGCGTGTGGCCGCGGTTCATCGCCTTCAGGATATTGTTTGAGCCAGACTGAACCGGCAGATGCAGGAAGGGCATCAATTCCGGCGTATCAGCATGTGCGGCGATTAAGTCATCATCCATATCGCGCGGATGGCTGGTCGTGTAGCGAATTCGGTCAAGCCCGCCGACTTTGGCGACATGGCGCACCAGTTGCGCCAGCGTCCATTCATCCCCGCCCTCAAGCTTCGGCGCGGCGCCGTGATAGGCGTTCACATTCTGGCCGAGCAGTTGAACCTCGCGCACGCCTTGGCTGGCAAGGTTGCGGGCTTCGAAGATCACATCATCAACTGGACGAGAGAGCTCTGCGCCGCGTGTATAAGGGACGACACAGAAGGTGCAGAATTTATCGCAACCTTCTTGGACAGACAGGAACGCCATCGGTCCGTCTGCTTTGCGGGCTTTTGGGAGGGCGTCGAACTTTTCGAGCGTTTCGAACTCAGTCTCAAGTCGCTCGCCGGTGGAGCGGTGCACGCGGGCAATCATTTCCGGCAGCTTATGATAAGCCTGCGGGCCGAGCACCAAATCGACAGCGGGCTGGCGCCGCATAATCTCTGCGCCTTCGGCTTGTGCCACGCAGCCGGCGACGGCGATGGTCATGTTGCCGCCTTGGGCCTGTTTCAGCTTCTTGATTTTGCCAAGCTCAGAATAGACTTTCTCAGTCGCTTTCTCGCGGATGTGGCACGTGTTCAGCACCACCAAATCAGCGCCATCAGGACTGTCGACCGGCGCATAGCCGATCGGGGCCAGCACATCTTTCATGCGCTCGCTATCATAGACATTCATCTGGCAGCCATAGGTCTTGATGAAGACCGATTTGCTGGACTTTTCAGGGGTCGTGTCGCTCATCGGGCGGCTTATGACTTAAAACCGCCCGAAAAGCTATATGTGCGTTCAGTTTTTGGTGTCTAAAACGCTAGATAGAGTGCTTTCACCGCGACAACGAGGAACACTGATCCAATTGCGGTGAGCATGGCCACATAGGTGCCTTCGCGGAGTTTTTCGCGGTCGAGGATTGGGCCGTTAAATTTGTCTGCCTGATGGCCAGACTTGCTGTGCATGGGAAGTGTATTCATGTTCTTATCTCCCTTCACTTTCTTACGTTATTGATGGTTCTATTTACCATAGGTCAGGAAAAATGCAACGGAATCGGACGAAATATATGCATCAACACGGATTAGTTTAAGGAAATCAGCCGCGTCTACCGCTTAAACTTTCCGTCATGCGGAAGAACAATGCCAGGCTTGCTGGACGCCACGCAAGAAAGCGGGCATGGCAGGCGGAATGACCCGTACTATCCTCTTTAATAAGCCTTTTGACGTCCTCTCTCAGTTTACGGACAAGGGAAGTGAAGGTTCTTCACGCAAAACGCTATCAGAGTTCATATCTGTTCCGTCTGTCTATGCGGCTGGGCGGCTAGATCGTGATAGTGAAGGCTTGCTTATCCTGACCGATAATGGTCGGCTTCAGGCGCAGATCACCAATCCGCGCAATCGTACGCCGAAAACCTATTGGGCGCAGGTCGAGGGCATTCCAGATGAGGCGGCGCTCAAAGCGCTCGGCAGCGGTGTGAAGTTGAAGGATGGCGTCTCTTCAGCAGCGGAGGTGTCGCGGATGGACCCGCCTGCTGATCTCTGGCCCCGCACGCCGCCTATACGCGTGCGAAAGTCGATCCCGGATTGCTGGATCTCGCTGACCATCACTGAAGGTCGCAATCGCCAGGTGCGCCGCATGACCGCGGCCGTCGGGCATCCGACCTTGCGCTTGATCCGCTACAAGATCGGAAACTGGACCATCGATGGTTTAAACAGCGGCGAGTGGCGCGACGCTTAGCTTTTCGCGAGGCGGGCTTTGGTCATCCCCGCATGCGGTTTCGCGCTCGCGGGGTCATCCGGCCAATCATGTTTGGGATAGCGCCCACGCATGTCTTTGGCCATATCGCGATATCCGCCCTGCCAAAAGCCCGGCAGATCCTGCGTCGTCGCAACGGGTTTGCCGCCAGGCGATAGGATTTGCAGGGTGACGGGCAGGCGGCCCCCAGCCAGCGTGATACGGGCCGCCGTGCCATAAAGCTCTTGCGCTTTGCATTCGACCAGCGGCGCGCGCTCATCCAGCCAGTCAATCCTAGCGTTTCGACCAGAGGGAAGTGCGATGCTGAGCGGTGCAAGCTGGTCGAGCTCCTTTGGCAGCGGCCATTCGAGCTGGGCTTTCAGCGCATCCCCAAGTTTTGCGGGCGTGGGCATGGTAAATGATTGGTTACTCAGCAGCGGGTTTAGCCAGTCTCGAACGGTCTCGGCGAGCTGATCTGGCGACCAATCTGGCCAAACCTCACCGAACAAGTCACGAAGTTTCGTCATTCGCGCACACGTGGTGCGGACCACGTCCTCTAGGCCGGTGGGGGCGAAGCCCTCCGCCTCAATATGCGAGAGGAACGCATCGTTTGCCGCCTCCGGACTGGGCTTGGGAAGCGGCTGTTCGCTTAAAATGATTGCCCCAATCGCTTTGACGCGGCGCGCTTTAAACGTGCCTTTGGCCGGGTCGAAATCAGCGGTTTCTCGCGTCACCTCCTCACCGATAGACCGTGCGAGTGCCTCATCCAAAGCCGCGGCGAGCGTGATCCGAGCCGTTTTTGCGCTGCCCACCATGTCTGCCACGACCAGCCAGTCTGACTTTGCGAGGGGTGAGCTTTCATCCACCTGACCCGCGCGGCCGGAGGCAAGCACATATTGCGTGGCCGATCCTGACCGCTTGCGCGCAATCATGTCCGGCCATCCGCGCGCGAGCACGTCGGCGGCATTTCCTAAAGGCTTGGCCTTCCCGGCCCAGCGCGCGGCTTGTTGTTTCAAGGTCTCTGCGCGTCGGCTTCGATCGCCTTGAAAGCGCGCCAAGCGTTCGCCGAGATCGGCGCTATTGCCGCCAATGCCGCGTTCGCTGATCAGGGCGGTAACTTGCGCGGCGAGGGCACGTTCTGGCTCAGTTTCGGCACGAACAATTAAGGCAGCGAGGCGCGGAGACAGCGGAAGCTTGGTCATCTCGCGCCCGATTTTTGTGAGACCGCCAGCGTCATCCAGGGCACCGAGCGCCAGTAAGTCTTGGCGCGCGGCTTTCAGTCGTCCGGGCGGGGGCTCCGTGAGCCAGTTCAGCGACTCTGGGTTTGTTTCGCCCCAATCTGCGAGCGTCAGCATCAAGCCAGACAAGTCCGCATTCTGAATTTCAGGCTCTGGCGCTATAGTGAGTCCGCGCGTTTCAGCCTCGTCCCACAGCCGGTAACAGATTCCAGGGCCAAGACGACCGGCCCGGCCGCGCCGCTGGTCGACATTAGCGCGCGCGGCCCGCACGGTCTGCAACGCCGTTGAGAGGCCACCTGGCACATAACGTGGCACCCGCGCATAACCGCTATCCACGACGACGGAGACGCCTTCAATCGTCAGCGCGCTCTCAGCAATATCTGTGGCGAGAACGACTTTGCGATTGCCCTCTGCGCAGGGGCGGATTGCGGCGTCCTGGTCTTGCGGGCTGAGGGCCCCAAACAAAGGTGCGATAAGGACATCGCTCAGATGCGACAGGCGTTCTGCGGTTCGGCGGATCTCTCCCGCCCCCGGCAAAAAGGCCAGGATTGATCCGTCTGTTTCTCGCACGGCCCGCTCAATCGCGCGCGCCATCTGGTCTTCCAGCCGGTCTTGGCTGCGCCCGACATAGCGGGTTTCGACGGGGTACTGACGGCCTTCGCTTTCAATCACTGGCGCGTCCAGTTTTTCCGCCATCTCCGCCGTATCGAGTGTCGCCGACATGGCGAGCAGATGCAGATCCTGCCTCAGCGCGCCCTGTACTTCGAGCGCGAGGGCGAGGCCGAGATCAGCGCTGAGGCTGCGTTCATGGATCTCATCAAAGATGACGGCGCTGACGCCGCTGAGTTCAGGATCATTCAGCAAGCGGCGCGTGAACAGGCCATCGGTAACGACTTCGACCAGCGTTTCTTTGCTGATCTTGCGGTCCACACGGGTGGAAAGGCCAATGCGCTTGCCGAGCGGCTCGCCAAGCGTCTGCGCCATACGCTGCGCCGCCATCCGGGCGGCAATCCGGCGCGGCTCCAGCATGATGATCTTGCCGGGCAGGGCCTCAAATCCGTCAATCAGACCCGCCAGCGCCAACGGAACTCGCGTCGTCTTCCCCGCCCCCGGCGGCGCGCCAAGGATCAATCGCTGCTTCGCTTTCAGCGTCGCGGCGATGTCCTGTAGCAGCAGTTCGATGGGAAGGTCGCTCATAAAAACAGTCATGTCCTCAGTCTTGAGGTTTCGCAATCGCTGGATATCAACTAAAGCCACCCGGTTGTCTCTTATAGGAGGACGCGCGTGACCTCATCCCCAGAGTTTTCGATCTGTGTGCCGATGCATAATGAATCCGGTAATGCAGAACAGTTAATCGACGAAATCGCGACGGCTCTTGCGGGCCGGGCGTTTGAGATGGTGATCACCGATGATGCCTCAACCGATGATACACGCGCCGTTTTGGCGGGTTTGAAGGCGAAATATCCAGAGCTTCGCGTGATCGCGCATCGCTCTAATGCTGGACAGTCTCGCGCCCTGCGCACCGCGATCCAACACGCCCGCGCGCCGATTGTTGGGACGCTGGATGGTGATGGCCAGAATGATCCGGCGGATTTGCCTGCTTTGTATCGCAGTTTGACACGAGTCGATGCCCCGGAAGGCCTGACCATGGTGATGGGCCGCCGCGCCAGCCGCAAGGATTCGTCTTGGAAAAAGTTCGGGTCCCGCTTCGCAAACTCCATCCGAAAGCGCCTTTTGCGCGATGATTGTGATGATAGCGGCTGCGGCATCAAAGTGATGAAGCGCGAGGCGTTTCTGGCGCTTCCATACTTCGATCATATGCACCGCTACATGCCTGCGCTGATGAATGCTGAAGGCTACGGCGTTGAATTTATGGATGTAAACCATCGCGAGCGTGGGGCAGGTCAGTCTAAGTATACGAATTTTGGACGGCTCGGTGATGCGCTCTCGGATTTGCGCGGAGTCATGTGGCTGATCCGCCGCCGTCGTAATCCTGGCGGGTCAGACGAGCTTTAGGCGCTCATTCGATCTAGAATAAAACGCGCCCGGGTTTCGGGTGGTCCCTTTGGCACGCTGATCAAGTCATAGCCTGAGCTCAGATAGCCTGCGCGGGTAAGCTCGCCAAACGCAGCCGCGCTGTCAAAATCGAGCGTGCGTTCGTCATCATTCTCGTAAATCTCTTCCCAGGGCGGGAAGAAAAAGACCGGTGACCGGTAGCGATGCGCATCAATTGCCGCGCGCACTGGCTCATCCGCCAGCTGGTAATACGCGGTGAAGGCGAGCAAATCCGGAAGGCCGCGATCGAAGACGGTTTTACCGGCGGCGCGGCTATAATCTGATCTAGTCAATTCCAGCATCTGAGCCACGAACGCAGCTTGGTCTTGGTCTCCGGTTGCGGTTCCGCCAATACGTCTTTGCTCGACGAGGACACGTCGTGCCGGTTCCGCGATCGAGCGCACCTCTTGTTGAAGTAAATTCAGCACAGTCGTCTTTCCTGATCCGGGCGGGCCGGTCAGGATGAAATAGGGCGGAGAATTTGTGTGTGTCACAGACATGCTCACTTTGCATTAATCCATATTACGGTTAACTGGGCGGGCGAGGAGACGCGTGATGACAGTTCCATTTCCAGCGGCGGTTGTGGCGGGTCTCGATGAAAAACAGCAAAGGGCGGAGCGCCAGAATGGCCATAGTCCACGGAAAAGGGGAAGTCTGATGCGACTCTTACTCAGCGCATTTCCGCTATTTGTGATTCCAGTCGGCATTTACTGCCTGATCGCGCTCACGACAAATGGTGAGCCTGTCGTCCTGACGCATGGCAATGAGATTTTGAGCGAGAACGTCTCACCACTTATGGCGGTCTTGGGACAAAAATTCTTCTCGATCGGCATGATTGGCGGCGAGATTGAGTGGGTTCTGACCAAGGGCGATGCGCTATTGCTACTGTCGATCGGTGTCCTGTTCATGGAAATCTTGAAGTCGACCAGTACGGGCACCGCAACGATCATGAACCACGCTCTGTCAATGATCGTATTCATTGTGTGCCTGATGCTATTCCTGCTGCATCCAAACTTTGCGACGTCTGTTTTCTTCATTCTGACCATTATGGCTCTGCTTGATGTCTTAGCCGGCGTGGTCGTCACGATTGTTTCGGCGCGACGCGATTTTGGCGTCGGCGAAGGTTTTGTTGGATAGATTTCCCTCAAAGCATCACAAATCTGCAAAAACATGGGACCGGGCGCTTCACAGCGCCCGTTTCTGTTTTAGGGTAATTCTCTGTAGAAACAAAAGCTATGCCGGGGAGGCATCATGGAGAACGTGGTTACGCTGATCGAGACTATCAGCGGATTCATTTGGGGCGGAACCTGGGGCGATACGCGTTTACTCCCCGTTGGACCGCTTGCGATTGTCCTGCTTGGGACGGGTATATTCATGATGATCCGGCTCGGCGGGCGGCCTCTGCGGCGGTTCTTCCCAGCGCTAAAAGAAGTTTGGGAAGGTCGCAAAGCACAAGGCGAAGATGGGGCGATCACGCCGTGGCAAGCACTTTCCACCGCGCTCTCCGGACAAGTCGGGACGGGGAACCTGGCGGGTGTTGCAACGGCCATTACGCTAGGCGGTCCGGGCGCGATCTTCTGGATGTGGATTGTTGCGCTATTCGGAATGGCGCTCGCTTTTTCAGAAAGCTCTCTGGCGCTGAAATACCGCGAAACCGATGAGTATGGCCGCATCAATGGCGGCCCGATGTATTATATCAAGAACGGTCTCGGTAAGCATTGGGGTTGGTTGGCTGTCATTTTCTGCCTCGGCACGCTGTTCTCTGCGACGGCGACGGGATCGATGATCCAGGCCAATTCGATCACTGAAGCAGCCCTCGAAGTGGGCAGCACTTCCTTTGGTCTTTCGATTCCAAATTGGCTGGTCGGCATCATTTTGTCCGGACTGGTCTTCGCAGTTATCATTGGCGGGATTAAGTCAATCGGATCGGTTGCGGGCCGTGTCGTGCCGGTCATGGCGGCGCTCTATGTGTTGATTGCGCTCGTCGTTCTGGTCATCAACGCGCCGAAAGTTCCAGGCGCATTTATGGAAATCATCTATTCCGCCTTTGGCTGGAAAGAAGTATTTGGCGGCGCTGCGGGCTATGGTGTTCTCGCCGCTGTCCGGGCGGGTATTGCACGCGGCCTATTCTCGAATGAGGCCGGTCAGGGGTCCGCCCCGATCGCCCACGCTGCGGCGCAAACCAAGAATCCCGTGATGCAAGGCGAGATCGCCATGATCGGTGTTTTCATCGATACAATCGTGATTTGTACCATGACCGCCCTGGTGATCCTGACAGTGACAGGCGACTTCCAGAAAAGCCCGACTTTGATGGCGGCGAATTACTGCAGCGATCGGGGCATTGAATTGCCAATGGACCCAAGCCAGGAGGGCGTTCGCTACAGTGTTGGCGACCTTGTGCCGTCGGCCTATGAAGATGGGCGTGAGGCGGTGATCGCTGAGAAAGGCCAGACCGCGCAGGCATATCTGACGAGCTGCCGGGCTGCCGGCGTAACATTTGATGGTCTGTTCGACTGGTCAGACGAAACCCGGACGGATCTGCGTGCAGCTAAAAAGGCTGCCTCTGGTGAAGCCGCTTTCGAAGTGCTGGCGGTAGAAACCGCGGCGGCTGAGGAAGAAGCCTTCTACCAGGCAGCTGTTTCTGGCGCTGTCGATGCTGATGTTACAATTAGTGTTGATCATGCTTGGGAAACCGATGCGAACTCGGCCGCGATTACGACGCGTGCTTACGGCGCGGCCTTGCCTGGCGGTGAGTGGATTGTTCCGATCGCGCTCTTCTTCTTCGCGTTCACGACAATTATCGGCTGGTCTTATTATGGTGAGCAAGCACTGACCTATTTGGTTGGTGAGTGGGCGACACATCCGTTCCGATACGCTTGGGTTCTAGTTGTGTTTGCTGGGACTATGATCACGAATACAGATGCACTTTGGTTGCTAGGGGATATTGCGAACGCCTCCATGGCTTTCCCGAACCTGATTGCGATCCTGGCCCTGTCAGGGGTCGTGATTGCAATGCATAAATCGAATGGCGAAGATGAAGACGGCCACGTGGTTGTCGACAAGTCGCCGCCGAAAGAAACCACCGAATAGATCTCATGATGATCTTCTAGCAAACGGGCGCTCCTTGCCGGGCGCCCGTTTTTGGTTGGTGTTAAGGTCTCTCGCTTAGTCATGCAGCATGTCTGATCATGCGCGTATCGAAGCTTTTTTAGAAATGATGTCTGCTGAACGCGGCGCGTCTCCGCACACTTTGGACGCTTATGGCCGTGATTTGCTTGAGGCGTCTGGTTATCTTGGCGGCACGCTTTGCGAGGCTGATCCAGGCGATCTCTCTCAATGGATGCAATCGCTCGCAAAAGACGGTCTTGCTGCCTCGACACAGGCCCGCAAGCTCTCTTCTCTAAAACGCTTCTTCCGCTTCTTGTTTGAAGAGCGCGATCGCAAAGACGATCCGACCTCTAAGCTTGATGCGCCTAAAGTGCAGCGCGATGTGCCGGACGTGCTGTCGCGCGAGGATGTTGATCAATTGCTCCGTGCATGCGCTGACGATCCGCGTATGACCTGCCTTTTGGAATTGCTTTACGGGGCAGGATTGCGTGTCACCGAGCTTGTAAGCCTTCGCCTTGGTGATTTGCCGCGTCGACGTCTAGGCCTTTGGGAAACGCGCGAAATGATCATTCGCGGTAAAGGCGGGAAAGAGCGCATGTGTCCGCTCGGAGCGCCCGCGCTTTTGGCGATCCGGAACTGGCTGGAAATCCGCGATGATGAGAAATATGGAACCGGCAGCGGCGATTTTCTGTTCCCGTCTCGTGGCAAAACAGGGCATCTGACGCGCCGCCGCCTCGCGCAAATGCTGGAGACACTGGCAATCGAGGTTGGGCTGGCCCCATCGCGAGTGCATCCACATGCGCTGCGCCATGCCTATGCGACGCATCTTCTGCAGGGTGGGGCGGATCTGCGCAGTGTTCAGACCCTGCTGGGGCATGCCGATATCGCGACGACGCAAATTTATACGCATGTTCTAACGGATGAATTGGCTGAACTTCTCGAGACTGCGCACCCCATGGCGCGCTAGGCCTGCGACTTTCTCCCCATTGCTTCGAGAGGATTGCCCGCTAGGTTGCGCCTCAGTTTGGAGGAACACCCATGAGCCAGAAAGCCCCGCGCCAGTTCTTTAAGCCGCTTGCCGCGGGGGCGCCTGAGCCGATGCGCGATCTCCCCGTGCGGGTCGAGCGGATGATCCAATTTGTCCCGCCGCACTTGGATAAAGTGCGGGCGAAAGTTCCGGGCATGGCGAACTCTTGCGATGTCGTGCTTGGAAATCTTGAGGATGCCATCCCAGCAGATGCCAAAGAAGCCGCCCGTGCTGGCGTGATCGAGATGGCTGGTATGTTCGATTGGCAAGCAAAGGGAACCGGTCTCTGGAGTCGGGTAAACTGTCTCAACTCGCCTTGGTTCTTAGACGATGTGACGGAACTGGTCACCAAAGCCGGCGCGCAGATTGATGTGCTAATGATCCCAAAAGTCGAAGGGCCTTGGGACATCAATTATGTCGATCAGTTGGTCGCGCAGCTCGAAGCCAAAGCAGGGCTGTCACGCCCGATCCTTTTGCACGCCATTCTTGAAACCGCTGAAGGTGTCGCGCGGGTCGAAGAAATCGCGCTTGCCTCACCGCGAATGCAGGGCATCTCTCTCGGACCAGCTGATCTCGCGGCGTCTCGCAAAATGAAAACGACGCGTGTCGGCGGGGGGCATCCTTTCTACCGGGTCATTGAAGACCCGAAAGAAGATGGCTCGGCGCGGCTGGGTGCGCAGCAAGACCCCTGGCACTATACGCTCGGCAAGATGGTCGACGCCTGCGGCATGGCCGGTATTAAGCCCTTCTATGGCCCGTTCGGTGACATCGCCGATTTGGAAGCCTGCGAGCAGCAATTCCGCAACGCCTTCTTGATGGGCTGTGTCGGGACGTGGACGCTGCATCCAAGCCAAATTGAGGTAGCGAAGAAGGTCTTCAGTCCCGATCCCGATGAAGTTGCTTTCGCCCGCCGCGTCCTCGAAGCGATCCCAGACGGTGCTGGCGTTGCGATGCTTGATGGTAAAATGCAAGATGATGCGACGTGGAAACAGGCTAAGGTGATCGTCGATCTCGCCGATCAAATCGCGGCGAAAGACGGCTAAGCAAAGCCCTAACAGGCCGTAAAAGCTGCGCTCATCGCGTTAATGTCCTGATCACCCGGATCATGCCATATTGTCTAAATGCGAGTCGGACGTTCCATGTCTCTGCGCCACATATTGGCCTGCACCGCTGTCTTCGCGATGGCGGCTTTGCCTGTTCAGGGGCAAGACGATGTGTCTCGCGCGGACTTGGAAGCGCTTGAAGCTGAACGCGAAGAAACCTTGCGGCAATTGGCGATCCTGGAGTCTGCGGGCGGCGTTGTTGCAGGCGATTTGGAATCCCTGGAACGCGACTTGATCTCGGCGGCAATGGAGAGCCAAAGGCGGGAAGAGCAGGCGATCTCGACGGAATTAAAACTCGTGTCGCTACGATCCCGGCTATCCGCCGCGCGGACAGATCTGGTTGAGGGCGAAGACGCTCTCGAAGATTTGATGGCGTCCTTGGCAATCTCTGGTCGCCACCGACCGCCCGCGCTTTTGACCCAGCCCAAAAGTGCCAATCAAGCAATCCGGGCAGCCATTCTGATGGGAGAGGTCGCGCCGGAAGTGCGCAGCAAGACCAAAGTCCTGACGGAAGAGATTACCGAGCTTCGGCGTCTCGAACGGAATGTTCTGCGCGAACAGAAAACCCTCGCCGCGGCCGATGCGGCTTTGGCTCTGAAGCGCGAAGAAATCATCCAGCTCACAACAGCCAAGCGCGCAGCCTTCGAAAACGTCAATTCTGATGCTCAAATCCTGCGCCAACACGCTGAATCGCTTGGGGAAAAGGCCGGTGATCTGCGCGAACTGATCCTTGCACTCGAAGCCACTGCGCCAGCGGCGCCGCGTCTTAAGCCGCGGCTTGCCCTTGCTGAACAATCAACACCGCGCCCGATACAACAGGCCAGTCTTCCGCGCGCCACGGTGTCGCAGCCGCTTGGCGTCCTGGCGCTTCCGGCAACTGGGCGGGTCGTCCGCGCCTGGGGCGATAAGATGCCCGGCGGCGCCAAGTCAGAGAGCGTCGCGTTCGCGACTCGTAGCGGTGCTCAAGTTTCTGCCCCAATTAGCGGTACTGTAGAATTTGCAGGGCCATTCAGGAGCTATGGACAGCTACTGATCCTCTCGACAAGTGATGGATACCATGTTCTTTTATGGGGCATGTCATCTAGTTACGTCGCTGTAGGCCAATCTGTGCAACAGGGCGAGCCGGTGGCGAGAATGGCAGATCGCGCTGGCGGCGAGCCGGAACTATATCTAGAGGTCCGTAAGGGCGGTGAACCCATGGACCCGGCAAATTGGATGAAACGCGGCTAAGGCCGAAACAGGAGACACGTCTATGAGAGCTATGCTGACAGGAGTCGCGCTGGGGGTCGTACTTGGAGCGACAGCAGTCGGGGTGTCAGCCGTGGCTTGGCCAGACGCGGAAAATACGACGCCTCGCTATGAGGCGGCATTCGAGCAGCTCTCCTTGTTCACCGAAGTTATGGCTCGCGCCAAAGCCGACTATGTCGAAGAGATTGACGAAGTTGCAGCTCTGGAAGCCGCAATTGACGGAATGTTGGGCTCGCTCGATCCGCACTCAGGCTATATGTCTCCCGACGAGTTTGAGGCGCTGCAAGTCACCACGTCTGGCGAGTATGGCGGCCTTGGCATCGAAGTGACCATGGAAGATGGCTTTGTAAAAGTTGTCACGCCGATGGATGAAACACCTGCCAGCCGTGCTGGATTGGAGCCTGGCGATCTGCTGACCCATTTGAACGGAAACGCGATTGTTGGCTTGAGCCTGGATGATGCGGTCCGTGATATGCGCGGCGCACCTGGCACAGATCTGACCGTCACCATCTATCGCGAAGGCCAAGATCCATTTGATGTGACATTGGTGCGTGAAGTGATCGAACCAAAATATGTTGAGTTCGAAGATAAGGGCGACGGCCTAGCCTATATCCGTATCGCAACCTTCAACAATAAAAAGACAACGACCAAACTGATCGAAGCGTTTGATCAGATTCGCGACGAGATTGGACGTCGTCCGAACGGGATCATCCTTGATCTGCGCAACAATGGCGGCGGCTTGCTTGATGAAGCCGTTTCCGTGAGCGACCAGTTCCTGTCTGGCGGCGAAGTGGTCTCGACTATTGGGCGCCGTCCGGGAGATGTCATGCGCTCGAATGCGCAGCGCGGCGAAGTGTTCAAGAATGTACCAATTGTCGTCCTGATCAATAATGGATCGGCGTCAGCGTCTGAGATCGTTGCAGGCGCGCTGCAAGACCGCGACCGTGCAACTGTGCTCGGCATGACAAGCTTTGGCAAAGGCTCGGTTCAGACTGTGATGCCACTTGGCGCTGAACGCGGTGCCATCCGGCTCACAACCGCGCGCTATTACACACCATCCGGACGTTCCATTCAGGCAACCGGCATTGTTCCGGATATTGAAGTGGCAAACCGCCGCGTCAGCGAGGAAGACCTGGCCAGGATCAGACGTTATTCAGAGGCGGATCTGCCGAACGCCCTCGACAATGAGGATGGCACAGCGCGCGATCTGCCGCACATTCCGGATGATATGCCGCCCGTCGATTATGAAGGCGACTATCAGCTTGAAAAAGCGATTGAATTCCTAAACTCCGGCGGTGTGGTCGCCAGTACGGGAAACCGCGCAGGATAGTGTCCGCTCGCTTAGTGCCGTGCGTTTCTGATTTTTAATCGGTTTGGGGTCGAGTTTGCGCGCAAATCACTGCAAAGGTTAATTCAGATTTGCCTCTTCTTAACCAATAGAAGGGCACACTGAAAATTGATCGAATTAAAGTGTTCTCAGGAGCCTCAATGTCTGCTCGCTCGGCGCGTGATCCATCCCCTTTTCGAAGTGGCCTCGTGCACAGCGCGCTAGGTGCATTCACTTTGACATTTGTGCTTGGGTCCGCGGCCTCCGCCATGCACGTCTTCGGCAGTCCTGAAGCGGGTAGCCCGAATGTACGCATGGCCCTGTTTGATGAGAATCAAAACGATGCGCCGCAGCTAAACCCGCGTCTGCCTGGATATCAGGAAGCGATTGGCTTGGCACAAGCCGCGCCGGAACAAATGATCCAGCAAGAAAATGAACCTGATCTTGGCGTTGAGTATTCGGAGGCTCGTTCAGTCGTCTCGTCGACCGTCCAGCGCACTGAGCCCAAAGCTGTACGGATCAATGGGCGCGATGTCCTGCCTGGACAAACCTACAGTCAGGTCTCGCAGATGCAGGTTGCTGCTGCGGCGCCGACCCCAGTAACTTCGGCAGCAACGATTTCAGAGAGCTCACCGCTCGCGCGCAACTCGCGACCGTTTGAAAATCCAGAGGGCAAGCCCACAGTATCGATCATTGTTGGCGGTCTCGGGAATAATCCAAGCCGGACACGCGCTGCGATCAATGAGCTTCCACCGGAAGTGACGCTTGCCTTCGCGCCAACCGCAATAAATTTGCGCCACTGGGTCACCCAGGCGCGCCGGGCGGGTCATGAGGTTCTGATTGAGCTGCCGATGGAGCCATATGATTATGGCCGACAAAGCCCGCACTCGCGTGTCATGAAAACGGGTCTGTCAGCCGACGAAAACCGGCAGCGTCTCGCAGCCCTGCTTGCACAGACCCCAGGTTATATGGGCGTCATGAATTATATGGGCGACAAGTTTGCCACCAATCGCGATGCGGTTGATCCGATCGTCGTTGCGCTCAGCGAAAAAGGTCTGGCCTTGTTTGAGGATGGCCGGTTAGCGCGGTCTGAATTTGATACGAGTGCGCGTAAGTCCGGTCTCGCATTTGGCAAGGCGACTTCCTGGATTGATGCCCGCCTCGGCGCTGACGAAATCTCGCAAGAATTACTACTCTTAGAAACCGCCGCTCAGGAAAACGGCGCGGCGCTTGGGACCGGCATGCCCTTCCCGATAACACTTGATATCTTGCAGGAATGGTTGCCGACGCTCGAAGACAAAGGCATCGTTTTGGCGCCGGCGTCTCACTTTGCCAAACAGTCCTTGGCGACTGGTCAGGTCCGACAGGCTCAGCTAGACCCGCAAGGGTGAACAAGAAAAAACGTGATCCCGCGCTTTACCGCGCCAATGTAGGTCTGGCTTTGTTTTCAAAGGCAGGACACGTTTTTGTTGGACGGCGCGTAAATGGACGCGGGGCTTTTCAATGGCAAATGCCCCAAGGCGGTGTGGATAAGGGCGAAGACCCTGTCGACGCCGCTCTGCGAGAGATGGACGAAGAGATCGGTGTTGCTGCGAAGCTGGTCGACATTCTCGAAGAGACCGAAGACTGGCTCTATTATGACTTCCCGCCAGACCTTTTGCGGCGCATGGGCGGGCCTTATCTTGGGCAGCGCCAGAAGTGGTTTGCCCTGCGGTTTAAAGGCTCCGATAGTGATGTCCGGCTAGACAAACACAAGCCGGAGTTTGATGCGTGGCGTTGGGCGAAATTGGATGAGCTTCCGGGGTTGATCGTGCCGTTCAAACGCCCCGTCTATGAAGAAGTAGCGAACCGGTTCGAGCCTTGGGGCATTCCGGTTTAACATCGCCCTTTCCATTCTTGGTTAAGTCAGCCTATGCTGCCACACCGTTAGAAACCGGGAGGGCAAAACGGTGAGCAAGACACTGTTGATGATCCATGGTGTTGGATGCGGCGGCGATGTTTGGGATCGCATGAAGCGCGATTTCGCAATGGCCGGATGGACCTGCGAAACACCGACCTTGTTTCCCGATCTGCGCACCAAGGAGGCGCCTCCAGCGGGCCTCGCGGACTTAACCCTTAGCGACTATGTCAACGCCGCGGCAGAGATGACGAAGGATATTGCCGCTAAAACAGGTGAGCCTCCTGTCGTCATCGGCCATTCCATGGGCGGCTTGATTGCGCAAAAACTTACTGAGGCCGGGGCGACGCGTGCGGGTATTTTCCTCACCCCCGCTCAACCAAAGGGCTGCACGGTGACGGACCTTAGAGTGCTCCGAACCTTTTGGAGCATCTTGAAAGTCGGTCAAAAGAATGTGCCGGGCGGGGTGTTTAAAGTTGGTCCCAAAGGGTTTCGCTGGGGCGTGCTAAACGCGGTACCGAAAGAACGGCATGATACGATCTATGCGGACGCGCTGTTCGATAGTGGCCGCGTCTATCACGATCTTGCCAATCCGGACGGGATTGATGAGTCCAAGGTCGCTGTCCCCACTTTAACAATTGGCGCGAAGAAAGACCGTGCGACTGTCATAAAGGCGGTGCGTAAAGTCGGTGCGAAATATGCCAAGGCAAAACGACCGGGCGACTATATCGAATATGGCAATCATGCTCATTGGATCGTCGATGAACCCGGGACGGAACAGGTCAGCGCTGACATCCTCGAATGGCTTGACCGAAACCTCTAATCAAGCGCGCCGACATAAGGCAGCCCGCGATAAAGACCGCTATCATCCATGCCGTAGCCAACTAGGAAACGTCCCGGCGCGTCAAAGGCATGAAAGTCGACATTCGTCTCACCTTCTGGGGCCCAAGGTTTGCGTGCCAGAGCGCATGTAATCACTTCACGGGCGCCCTTTGCGAGCAGGTGGTTCTTGGCAAATTCCAACGTTCGACCCGTATCAAAAACGTCATCAATGATTAGCACGCCGCGCCCCTTAACCTCGCGAGCGATATCGGCGCGAACAACCACACGGCCAGAGCTTTCGCGTTCATCACGATAGCTTTCCAGCCACAGGGCATCGAGAATGGGGTGGATATCTAAACGCGCGAGCGCCTTCATCAGATCGCTCGTAAATGGCGTTGCGCCAATTAGAATATTGATCGCCGTCCAGTCGCCCTCGAGGCTTGGGGCAAGACGTTTTGCAAGATCATCAATCCGCGCCATCAAATCAGCTTCGGAAAGGACGGTCTCAATGTCTGGAAGCGCCATAAATCTCTACCTGTTCTCAGCGAGTGCCGTATCGGCTGGAACGAGGTCGAGTTCAAGTTCGAATGATTCAAAGGGTGGGTTTTCAACCCGCGCCGCGAACACCGCTTGTGCGTCTTCTGGAATAGAGGAGGGTGTGATCTGCGCGAAGGCTTCGGCGACTTTGACGCCTTGATCATCAAGCAAAATGACCCGCACGAGGGGTGCTGACACGGTCCGTCCGGCAGTGTTTTGCACGGCGCCGCGCACTTCCAGGATCGGCGTTGTGCCATCAAAATACCGTTCGGCCTCAGTTTCCAAGAAGTCCAGGCCGAAACGATTCACGGGCATGCCTATAGCCGCATAGGTCGTTGCGGACTCTGGCCAGCGCTTAACGACTTCGCCCCTGAACAAGACGAGACCTGTTACTATCACGAGAAAGGCGGCGGCTGTCGCTGTCCAGGCACTCATTGCGGCCGCGTGACTTTTGCGGCGACGGCGCTCGCGGACTTTTAAGCGATAGGTTTCGTGAGCGCCCAGCGCATTCGCACTTTCACTGGCGCCGTCCGGTCCGACAAACCAAGAATGACCACAGGTCGCGCACTTCACCGTCCGGCCGCTTTCGCCGATCGTATTGTCGTCCGCGAAGTATTGTGTCTCGCATTCTGGGCAAGTGAGGATCATATTGGGGATATTCGCGCAATTTTTAGGATTAGTCGATATGCCCCTAAGCCTATTGCTGAAGGATGAACATGACTCGCTTTAGACCTGATCTTAGCGATGAGCCTGCGGTGCGTCTCGATGGCGTTAGCCTCGCCTATGAGCGCACTGGAGAAGTGCTGACGGAAATTGACTTGGTTTTGCGTCAAGGCAGCTTCACGTTTTTGACTGGACCTTCCGGGGCAGGGAAGTCATCCCTCCTGAAGCTCATGTATCTCGCGCATGCGCCGACGCGCGGTGCAATTCGGCTATTTGGCCGGCAAACCCATGAGCTGAAACGTAAGCAGCTTGCTGCGACCCGGCGCCGAATTGGTGTCGTGTTTCAGGAGTTCCGGCTGCTCAATCATCTCACCGCTTTTGAGAATGTCGCTTTGCCGCTCCGCGTGGCGGGTCAGAAGTCAGACCAGTACCAAAATGAGGTGATTGATCTGCTCCGCTGGGTTGGCCTTGGCGAACGCGTCGATGCACCGACCCCATCACTATCGGGCGGAGAGCAACAACGTGTCGCGATTGCTCGGGCGTTGATCAACAAGCCGGACTTGCTCATTGCGGATGAGCCGACCGGCAATGTCGATCCGGAGATGGGCCGAAAAATCATGCGCTTATTTGCTGAGCTCAACAAACGTGTTGGCACGACGATCTTGATCGCGACGCACGATTTGGAACTCATCCGAGAGTTTGATGTGCCTGTTCTGCGCCTGAGCGACGGGCTTTTAGTGCGGGATGTTGAGTATGGAGCTACTGAATGAGCCGCCGCGAATCTCCGCTCCTGCCGGTCGCTGACGCCCGCGAGGCGGCCTTGTTCTTCGTTATTGGCGCGCTCTGTTTCTTGGCGGCGCTCGCTGCGCTGACCACAAGAGGAACTTACAAAGCCGCCGAAGCCTGGGGCGCTCAAATCGAGGGCGATATCACCGTCGTCATGCGCGATACCGACCGCCGAACCGCTGAACAGGCTGCCGATCAAACGGCGAGCCTTGCCAATGTGTTTGAAGCGCGGGTTCTGAGCCGGGAAGAAGTTGAGGCGCTGCTTGAGCCAAGCCTCGGACCCGGCGGAATGCCGGATGGCTTACCAATACCAATGCTCATGGCGGTTCAAGCGGATATGGCGGTTGGCGATCCAAGTGATGACATCAACCAGATCCTGGACGGTCTTGGCATTGATGGCGATGTCGCTGGAAATGCAGGCTACGCTGATAATGTGCGCGGCGCCTTGGGTGTTTTGCGGTTGGTTGCGATGTCGATTGTGGCGCTGCTCTCGGCGACAGCCATTGCGGTGATCGCGTTTGCGACGCACGCTGCCTTGTTGGCGCGCCGGGATATTGTCGACGTTTTGCACCTCTCCGGTGCGGAGGATCGATACATTGCTGGCCTGTTTGAGCGCCGGTTCTGGATCTTAGCCCTTCAGGCTGGAATGGGCGGTGCTGTCGCAGCCCTCATGGTTACGGCACTCATCGTCTTTACCGGCAGTGGATCGCAAGGCGTCGAGTCGCAGCTTCTACCCCGACTTAGCTTGGACTTTTGGGATATTGTTATTCTTTTGGTGACGCCGATCGTGGCAGGACTTGCCGCCCGCATGGCTGCGAGACTAACAGTGCTCGCATCACTGAAGGATACGCTGTGAACGCAGTCCGTTCGTTTATCTATGTGATCTGGCTGTATGGCTGGATGGCGGTGCTCGGCATTCTTGCTTTGCCGACACTGCTCCTACCGCGCGGTGCAATCTTATGGGTGATCCGCCTCTATGCGCGCCTGGTCGTGCTTGGTCTTAAGTGGATTTGCGGTATCCATGTCGAGTTTCGCGGGCAGGAGCATGTATCGGGTGGCCCGCTGCTGATTGCTGGGAAACATCAGGCGATGCTTGACGTGTTCGTACCGTTCCTGATGTTTGATGACCCCGTACTGGTGATGAAGCGCGAGTTGCTCTGGTATCCGGCGCTCGGTTGGTACGCATTGAAAACGCGTATGCTGGCGATTGATCGCTCTGGCGGCGCTAAGACAATGCGCAAAATGCTGGCGGCGGCAGAGGCCCGGGTCAAAGGTGAGAACCGGCAGATGTTGATCTATCCGGAAGGCACCCGTAGTGATCCTGGCGCAGCGCCTGACTATAAGCCTGCTGGCGTACGCGCATTCTATAAAGGCTTGAATGTTGCGATGGTGCCGCTCGCGACCAATTCCGGATTGTGTTGGCCAGCCCGCGGTATGGCGCGAACGCCTGGAAAAGTCGTCTACGAGATCTTGCCGCCCATTGCGCCGGGTATGAATCCGAAAGCCATGCTCAAGGAGTTAGAGCAGCAATTAGAAGCGGGTAGCGAGCGCCTGCTTGAGGAAGGGCTTGCCGCGCAGGGCCGGTCACGAGCTGATCTTAAATGACGGCGCCAAGCGAGGCGGTTCTGCGAGACGCGTGTCAGGCGCTTGCGAGTGCAGACCCTTATTTGAAACGAGCCTACGTCAAAGTGGATCTTCCCAATTGGCGCACCCGACCCGCGACTTATCAAAGCCTGGCGCAAATTGTCGTCTACCAGCTCATCTCAACCAAAGCTGCCGACGCTATTTGGGGGCGCATATTGGCTCGCCATTCTGAGCTTCATGCATATGATGTGCTAGCTGATAAGCAAGATGAATTGCTGGCCTGTGGCCTCTCTCGCCCCAAGCTCGGTCACCTGAATGCGATTGCTGAGGCTGTTGAGAGCGGTGTGCTAGACCTTGCTTTGCTCGGCCGCGCACCGATTGAAGACGCCCGAAAGGCGTTGCTCTCAGTTCGCGGTATCGGCCCCTGGACTGCGGACACATTCTTAATGACGGCGCTTGGCCATTTGGATGCTTTCCCGCATGGCGATGTCGGTTTGATGGAAGCGTATAAGCGCCTCTCTGGAGCCGAGGACCGGCTGACATCCAAAGCGTTCTCTAGCCTCGCTGAAACTTGGCAGCCTTATCGCGCAGTGGCGGCGCATCTTCTCTATGACTGGCTACACTCTGTCCGCGATTGACTATGGCGGCGCGTAGATCGGCGCTCAGACGATTGGGTTTTGATTTGACCTAGACGGTCAAAACGAGTGTCATATGATCGACACAGCGAATCAGTAATGCTGCGCGTGACGAAAAAGGAGAGCTCGCTTTCAAGACGAAGGTTCGACAATCTAAGGCCCTCATGATGGAGGTTTCCGTTCATGGCTGAGGTTCTTTCCGCCCCACCAAATGGCCGACCAGCGCTCGTATTGAATGCGGACTATCGTCCACTTTCCTATTATCCTTTATCGCTTTGGCCTTGGCAGGATGTCGTAAAAGCGGTGTTCCTCGATCGTGTCGATATCATCGCTGAATATGACCATTATGTGCGCAGCCCGAGTTTTGAGATGCGGCTGCCATCCGTCATCGCCTTGCGGGAATTTGTACGACAAGACCGCGTTCCGGCTTTCACCCGGTTCAACGTATTCCTACGCGACGGGTTTAAATGCCAGTATTGCAGATCCACAGAAGATTTGACCTTTGATCACGTGATCCCGCGCTCTCGAGGCGGGCGCACAACGTGGGATAATATCGTGGCAGCCTGTTCGCCCTGTAATCTCAAAAAGGGTGGGCGTATGCCGAAGGATTGCGGCATGCACCCAAGCCGAAAGCCAGACCGTCCGAGCAATTACTATCTTCAGGAAATGGGCCGGAAATTCCCGCCGCATCACCTGCACGAGACTTGGATGGACTATCTCTACTGGGACGTCGAACTCGACCGCTAAGGCTCGCTTGTGAAGTTTCGTTAAGTTTGCCAAACTCGCCCCCGAGTGAGGAATTGGGAATATGTGGCGAGTGTTGCGATCCATATCGGATACGCTTGGCGTCGGCTTTTTGATCATGCAATTGATCAAGCTGATCGGCATGGTGTTCACGCTGGTCGGACCGCTAAAGTTCGTCTCTAGCCTGTTTGCCGGCCTTTTTCCTTTGATTGCGAGTTTCTTCAAAATCTCGTTTGGCTGGACGATTAACGGGCTCGACGTGATGGCGATCGCAATCGCTGTGTCGGGCACCCTCATTGTTTGGTCTTCAGTCGCGCGCGAAGAGGCGATGGGCACTCGCTATATTTTTCGTTTCTTTCTGATCCCATACGCTTTTCTGGTGATCCTGTTTGCGATTGTCGTGCAAGTCGTCACGCCAATCGTAGAGATCAATCACTTCAACTCGCAATGCAAAGCTGGCGTCGAGAATATCTCTTTCTATGGCAGCTCGTGTTCAGAGATGACGACCCAATTGGTGATGTGGGACGATACGTTTGGCGAAGGGGCGCCGCCGCCTGAAGCTGACCCAGCGGCCGCAGATGGCAGCGCACCACACACGCCGATTGAGAGCGATGAGGATGCCGGTCTTAGCATCTTTTTGGCGATCGCCTATCTGGCGGGAATTCTACCTTTGATCGCACTTTTTGTCTTCTTTTTCAAACGCTTATCAGTGAACAAGCTTTTGAAGCGCGTTGTCATCGCAGGAGCATCCGCCGGCGGCTTGGCGATCGCATCGGCGGCTTATGCATCTGCTTTTGGCTAAGCTTCACCGCGGCTGCGCAGCCAGATCAGCAAGAGCGGAATCCAAATTAGCGAAAGGGTCAGTATTCCCTTCACGGCTTGATACCCGATCCACCACCAGAAGAACCGTTTCTTATTCGCGTTTAGCCAGCGGATCCCGGCGCGCAGGCGTGCAATCCGGCCGGTGCTGTTTGGCGTGTCTGGGCTTGGATCAGTCGACATTGGGGGTGCGGGCCCCAGCTTGCTTAAGTTTGCGCTCGAGTTGTGGCTGAAGATCAGCATTGCTCGCCAGAAGCGAGCCCGATTCGATCGGGTTCCCTTTGCCGTTCACTTCACTCACTACGCCGCCTGCTTCCTGAACAAGGATCATCCCAGCGGCAATGTCCCAAGAGCTTAAATGGCTTTCCCAGAAGCCGTCAAAGCGCCCAGCAGCAACCCAGGCCAGGTCCAAAGCAGCAGAGCCATAACGGCGAAGCCCTGCAACACTGCGCGTCATGACATGGATCTCGCGTGCGAAACGGTCGTGATACTCTTCCGCCTTCCCGACCCAAGGCGTCCCAGTCGCAATCACGGCTTCTTCAAGGTTCTTGCGCCCGGCGACGCGCAATTTGCGCTGACCAAGCCAAGCGCCGCGTCCTGTTTCGGCCCAGAAGATTTCATTCTTCGCAACATCGTAGACGACGCCAGAGAAAAGCTTGCCTTCACGCTCAAGCGCGATCGATACGGCATAGTGCGGCTGTCCGTGAAGGAAATTCAGCGTGCCATCCAACGGATCGACAATGAATCTATTGGTCTTGTCACTCCCCTCAACAATTCCGCGCTCTTCCATGACAAAGCCATAGCCCGGTCGGGCCTTGGTCAAATGTTCATAGATGATGTCTTCAGCGCGGTGATCCGCATTCGAGACGAAATCAGCGGGCCCCTTTTTGGAAACTTGAAGGAACTCAACTTCCCCAAAATCGCGAGCGAGCGAACGGCCAGCTTTGCGGGCCGCTTCGATGATCACATTGCCAAGCGCTGATGGTTTCGACATGTCCGGTGAGCCTTAGTCTGCGCGGCGCAAATAGGTGCGGTCTTCAGTCTGAACAATAATCCGCTCGCCGACGCCAATGAAGGGCGGCACGGTGACGCGAACGCCATTATCGCAGGTTGCAGGTTTGAAGCTGTTTGCAGCTGTTTGGCCTTTCACAACAGGCTCCGTTTCTTCAACCGTCAGCGTCACTTGTTGAGGCAGGGCCACGCCAATCGGGGTCTCGCCGTAAAACTCAATCTCAACGGTCATGCCGTCCTGAAGAAAATCGCCGTCTTCACCGACAAAATCTTTCTGAAGCTCGATCTGTTCGAACGATTCCTGGTCCATGAACGCATAGGCTTCACCGGCATCGTACAGGAACTGATAGTCTTTTTGCTCGAGGCGCACGCGCTCAACCGTTTCGTTTGCACGGAAGCGTTCATTTGCCTTGGAGCCATTGAAGAGGTTGCGCATCTCAACCTGATTAAAAGCGCCGCCTTTGCCGGGCTTTACGTGATTGCACTTCATCGCGCGCCAGACGCTGCCATTATACTCAATCACCATATTGGGTTTGATTT
>ERZ1740072.142-NODE-142-length-32920-cov-9.646980_pt1 | contig 32920 bp, 27 predicted proteins | sample MGYA00581733_ERZ1740072 | MGnify/ENA primary metagenome ERZ1740072 (study PRJEB43018, sample SAMN04849741) | marine metagenome | isolation source: floating plastic debris | place: Pacific Ocean | collected 2008-08-30 | study: EMG produced TPA metagenomics assembly...
TTTTTCTCCTTGGAATAGGTTCTGTTCTACATCGTTGATTACGGACTTTAGCGATCGCGCTTTGAGAGAATAGAAAATGCGATCGCAGAGTTAGCAAAAATCAAACTGAATCAATTGAGATAAACTCAACTAAATCCCGTGCTTGATAGTGACCGGAACTCTGATAGTGTCACCACCTTTCAGCTTCTCTAAGCTTGCATTATCTAAAGCTTGAAAGAGCTGTTGGTTATTGGACTGATGAATTGTCATCTGCTGTTCATTACTTTTCATGATGATTCCTCCACTAAAGGATGTTGTTTGTCGGTACAAGATTGATGTAATCAAGCCTTGAGGAAGGGCGATCGTACTTTGAAAGACTAGAAAGCGCGATCTTAGAATCTATGACACTGGAGATATTTATCAGCCATGTCGATTTTCAAAAACACTACTCATTATTGGATTACTGCTATTCACTATTGCTGGAAGAGTAGGTAAAAGGATAACCTGTTGGCGTACCGCCGCCGCCTGAAATAGCATGAGTCTCCTCAGAGTTCAACTCGCTAAATAGTTTAGTGTGCTCCGACTTTGAGGAGAAGATTAAATCTCCAAGTCCTGCTAAATCGCTTGGATTCCGTACCAAACTAAAATTTGTTTCTGCTTTCATCTTTTCAGAATTCATGGAATTTTCCTTAACTTATGGGCTGATAGCTTAAGGCGAAAAGTTATAAACAAAGTAAGATCTGGGAACTAGATTCTCACCAAATCTTAGATTTTTGCTGCTATTTTCTTCTTTTTTGAAGTTTCTCGACTTAAGCTTTTAGTCATTCAGGAGAAGTCTTTAAGTACTAAACCTCATTCCCTTTCGACTTGTCTTAAGTATAGCTCTGAATTGAGAAGAAGAAAGAAATAGAAACATATTTAATATATAGAGAACAAAGCCTGAAAGCATCTCAAAAAATCATCTTTTTATGCATGAAAAGATGTTCAAAATTCCAAGAGAAATCTGGATTCTACCCCTTTCTGAAATTTATAGAAGGCATGGTAAAAGGTAGAAGAAAAAAGGGCAGTAAGAGATTACGGTGATGAGACTTGTTCGGATGCTCGTCATAAATCGGTCAAAAGTTTGGCCTTTTGCAGTAAAAATGTGAGCACAGTTTCTTCCTCTGTTGTGATGTTGGCACGGCCCGTCATGCCGGGGCGTAGGGAGCACTGATGACTTCCTGGTCCAAAGGCGATCGCCCCTGGTTTAACAGTGATCTCGAAGTATCCCCCCGAAACCTCCGAATTCCAAGCTGCCGTCACCGTGACTTGAGTATTTACGACATCAGGAGAGATCGTTTGTACGGTGCCGGGTAGCGTACCGTAATCGGGATAAGGGCAGGCTGATATCCGGACCTGGGCGAGTTGCCCCACGGCAATTTGGTGGATTGCGGTCGTTGAAACCAGAGCCTTAATCGTTAAGTCCGATTCATTAGGCGCAATGCTAGCGATGGCATCTCCTACTACAACCGTTTGGCCAGAGTTGCGGAGGTCGAGCTGAAACAGCGTCCCCGTGACCGGCGCACGAATAATTGTTTGCTGCAAATCCTGATTCACTTGCTTCAGCGCGTGCTGGTCTTGAACTTGCTGCTGTTGCACTTGGAGAAACTGTTGCATTAGAGCTTCCTGTTCTTGGGTGAGGGCCGCCAGAGTAGACTTGCTGCTGGCCTGTTCCTGAGCAATCTGCGCTTGGGCGATCGCCACCTCCGCATTACTCGGGTTCAACCCCGCCTCGGCCTGCCTTAGCTGGGCCTGCATCGCTGTGATCGCTTCTTCCTGCTGCTGCACCGCCAGACGAGCCGCATCCAATTGCTCTTGCGAAATCGCTCCTGTTGCCGCCAGGGGTTTATACCGCTGTACTTGGAGCTTAGCCGCGGCTAAGCTCGCTGCTTCGGAACGCAATTGGGCCTCCATGGCCTCAACCTCAGTGATGGCGACAATTTGCTGATCCTCGTAGCGGCGACGGGTTTGACGGAGTTCGGCAGTGGCGGCACTGATCAACCGCTGCGCGCGATCGCCCTCGGCCTGTATCCGGCGGTCTAAAGTCTGCCGTTGGGCTTCAATTTGCTGGAGTTGTCGTTGAGCTTGCTCAATATTGGTCTGAAGTTGGTTTTTGTGGGTTTGCAGCGGCGTATCGTCGATGCGGGCAATGACTTCTCCCGCTTGTACCACCTGATTTTCGCTAGCCGAGATCGCAACCACCGTCCCCGCTGTAGTCGCTTCAATTTGTTTGAGCTCTCCCACCGGGCGAACTGTCGCCTCTGCCGGAATCGTCACCCGATAAGGCGTAAAAGCTGCCAGGACTGTAGCGATGCCCACAGAGGCTGCAATCGCCAGCCCGCCCCACTGGGTCCAGCGGCGAATGGGGGGAAGGGCATCGAGATTTAAGAAATCCTCAGGCGAGGAAGTAGGAGAGAATTCAGGTTCAAGAAGAGAGGAAGGATGAGCGACTGCAGGCTGACGAGTCGCCCGGTTATGCGCTCGATAGTCTAGATTCTCAACACGTTCAGCAGGCATCGCTTTTCTCCTCAACTCTATCCTTTGACTTTTCACCCTTTTCAAGACACGAGCTTCAACAATGCTCGTAAAGCCTATACGGCCTAGCCTATTGACGCTCCCACCCCTATCCCTGATACCCCCTACGCCGTACCCCATCACCCTCTACGCCACCAAAAATGGCAAGTGCTCACCGCTCTGGTGACGGAGTGCTTCGGGGGTGCCCTGCTGCTGGAGTTGGCCATGGTTAAGCAAGACAATCCAATCAGCCCGCTGAATCACTCGGGGACGGTGACTAATCAGCAGCGTGGTTTTGCCACGGCGATAATGCAGCAGGGTATCGAGTATTTCGGTCTCGCTGACTGGGTCGAGGGCGGCGGTCGATTCATCCAAAATGAGAACGGGCGGATCGTTGACCAGGGCGCGGGCGATCGCTAGCCGTTGTCGCTGTCCTCCCGAAAGGTTGGAGCCAAATTCTCCCAGTACGGTGCGATATTTGTCGGGCAGTTGGCTAATGAACTCATCAGCACCCGCTATCTGACAGGCCTGTACAATCTGCTCAAACTCGATGTGCGGATTGCCCAGACGAAAGTTTTCGACAATTGACCGACTCCAGAAATGTGGCTCCTGCGGCACCAGCACCACCTGCTGTCGCAGACAGTCCAGAGCGATATCTTGTTGGTTGTACGCCCCAAAGCGGATGTTGCCTGATATGGGTGTGTATAATCCAGCGATGAGTTTGACCAGGGTGCTTTTGCCACAGCCGGATTTGCCGATCAGAGCTGTTGTCTGGCCCCCCGGCAAGGTCAGTGAGAAGGTTTGCAGCAAATCCACTCGCCCCGCATGGTGGAAGCTGAGCTGATGGCACTGAATGTCTTCATCCGCCGGGAGATTAACCCAAACAGTAGCCTGATCTTTGGCCGTTTCGGGAGCGGCATCAATCACCTCGGCCATTCGCTGGGTAGCTGTCCGAGCCCGTGCAAACTCATCGACAAAGTCGATCGCGGTGCTGATGAAGGTGGTGAAATGGCGATTCATCGTAATAAAGGCTAGCAGCATCCCAATCGTCAGCTCCTGCTGAATCACCAGACCACTGCCCATCCACAACAGCCCCACATTTCCCAAGCTGGCTACCAGGTTGGAAAACGTGCCGTTGACAATGCTGATCTGGATGGTGCTGAGGCGCAGCCGCGCCAGACGGCTAAACCGCGTGTGTAGTTCATCGGCAAATTGGGGGGCAGCGGCGGTGGTTTTCAGGGTGAGGGCACCTTTGAAGGTTTCTACCAGCACCCCTTGATTTTCGGATGAGAGCACCAGCAGAGCCCGCACCTGCTGCTGAAACTTGGGCAAAAACACCACGGTGGACACGGTCATGACCACCGCGATCGCTAGGGCCACACCTGTTAGCATCGCGTTGTAAAACAGCATGAACCCCAGCGACACCAGGGCAATAAATAGCTGGCTAGGCAACTGCACCACCGCCTGCGACACCAGCTGGTTAATCACTTGGATATCTTCCAAACGGCTGGTGACTTCACCACTGCGGCGGGCCTCATAGTAGGTGAGGGGCAGGCGCAAAATTTGTCGGCCAAACTCCAGCACCAGTCCTAGCTGCAGCCGCTGCGAAAAATGGGCAATCAGGTTCGCCTGAATCAGCCGTAAGCTGCTGCTAATTAGCTGCATGATGCAAACCGCAAGCACCACCCGCGTCAGCAATTGCGTATCGCCGCGCACTAGCACATCATCCGTGAGAATCTGCACCAAAAAAGGAGAGGTCAGGGCCAGCAGTCCCAAAATGGCATTGAATAGCAGCGCTTGCGACAGGATGCCTCTGTAGGACAGTACCCGTTTTAGGAATCGGGAGAAGCCGCTGATGCGATCGCGATCGTCAGCCTGAGCATAGAACTGCGCTGGGTCTGGTTCCAGCAGCAGCATCACCCAGTTACGCCACCCCTCTCGCAGGGTTGGCCGATCGATAAACCGCAGCCCGGCTCCTGGATCGGCGACCACATAACGGTTGCCTTTTTGCCCGTAGAGCACCACCCAGTGGACCCCTTTCCAATGGATGATGGCGGGTAGCGACACATCCTCTAGGCGATCCAAAATGGCGGGATGAGCGGTGACGGCGCGTGCCTGCAGGCCTAAGGCTTCAGCGCCTCGCTTTAAGCCCAACAGAGTAGTGCCCTGCTGGCCAGTGCCGACGAGTTCGCGTAGGCGGCTGAGAGTGTACTGTTGCCCGTGGTAGCGAGCAATTGTCCCCAGGCAGGCAGCACCGCAGTCTTCTTGGCTATGTTGACGAACGCATGGATACTTCATGGCTACTCTGCAATGCCTAGCCTCAATTCATCATGAGACATTGAATTTCTTGCCGCTTCACGAGCTGCTTGGACAGCGGGTAACAGTAGACCAACGAGAATCCCGCCTCTGAGTATTTCACTGTCAGTCTCTGTTAGATCTTGCCAAAGCTCATTATTTATCTCGTTGTTTATTTTGTTCATCGCGTGGTCTCCTTGAATTCTTCAAATTGAAGAAAACTGTGGGTGCCGATGTTTTGGAAGGCAGCTTGTAAGGGGATCTTACAAAGCTGCCAGCTTTATCTTCATCCCAAAATTTGACGGCTAACCTGCCGAATCCACCATTGTTTCATTGTGGTTATTGAGCCATACACAGCCGCCGATGCAAGGGCTTTCTTTGGTATCACTTTCTCCACTCCCGCCAGCGTTCGGCCTGGGTATAGTCGCCTTGCACACGGGCTAATGTCCCTTGATTGACGAGCCAATCTAGCTCTAGGGGCAGCGAAATCTGAGGGGGGTAGATGGCTTTAACGTCACCCAATATGGTTTATGCAAACTGGAGTTGAATTTGCGCCTCAGGGTAACGCGCTTGGGCTTCTAAGCTAGCAAATAAATAGCCACGAAGCCTGAGCTACACGATTAGATCAGCTGGCTCAGAAGAGCATTTTTCCAGCAGTTGATGGCAACGCATCTCAACATCAGCATAGTGCTGTTGGGCGTGTAATCTTTCGATTTCAGCAAGCCGAAGCTGATAGTTCATAACGTAACTCATCGTTCGCAGACCTAATTTAGATGAGGCGCGATCGCACGTTTAGCCAGTAGCCAGTGCGATCGCTCTTCAATAGCACTGAATGGTAAGCATTACTTAGACAAAGTATTTCGGTTTCGTCTAAGTGAAGTTGATTTCCTTGCAGGCTATAAGCTTCTTATTTCACCTTAAAGCGAATGTTAACGACACCATATCCAGAAGGAGTATCAGCCTCATCATCATCTGTAATGAATAAGTCATCAACTGTGCATGCAGAGCAGGTTCCATCTGATCCCCCAGAGAGGTTTTCGGAAGCAGTATCAGAAAGCTGTTGAAAGAAAGAATTTGGATTAGATTGCTCAGTTGAGTTGAGAGAGATTTGATGTTTCATGGAAATTCTCCATAGTGTGTATTGCAAGTTAGCTAAAACGAGATCGCAGTCCGAATTATTGAAGAGAGATCGCAGTCCTAGCAGAATTAACTCATTGCAAAGGCAAGTTGTTTGAAAGTTAGGCAGACTAGTCGATTCGCCACGAGATAGTCCGCAGTTTGTTTTCCGAATCCCGCACGGCGGTCAACAAAAACTCGCGCCCGTTACGACTCAGCCGAGATGAGGCCAGCCGACTAGCCTGACCCGCAATGTCCGTGCCGACCCGCTCGATCTGGCCATTACTCTGCACTTTGTAAGCAATCATGCGCAGAATGCCGTCACTATCTTTGACTGAAGCAACGACCCGTCCTGCTGAGACCGCAGTGAGATCGATGATGCTGGCAAAGCCTGCAGTGGTCGAATCTTTGCGCTTGATCTGACCATTGGCTTCAACCTGCCAGGTAATCAATTTAAGATTCGCATCTTCGTTGCTAAACGCTGTGACGACAATGTCTGCCCCCGAAATCGAAGCCCGAACAATGTTCAACTCACCCTTGATTACACCGGCCTCAGCATCGCCCCGGCGCGAGAAGGTTTTAGCAGTCGAGTCAAATGACCAAGCGATCAGCTTTAGCGTGCGATCGCTGCTAGTCGTAGCACTCACAACTCCATTGAAGTCAGTACGGGTGGTGGTGACGGCCATATCCCGAATGGCCCCCGCCTCAATATCGCCACGACGAACAATATTCAGGGAGGGAGTGACTTCCCACGCAACTAACTTCAAGTCATTTTGGAGCCCTCGGGTTAACGTAATGACGCCTTTACCGTTGGGAAAAGGCGTTACAGTGACCTCCTTCACGGGACCGGCTACCGCATCGCCGCGACGTGTTACCTGACCCTTGCTGGATATGTCCCACGCGATCGTTTTCAGGTTGCCATCGGCATCGCGAAAAGCGGTGACTGCATCGGCACTGCTACGGTCTGGGTGAATCAGGTTAACCTGACTTGCAGCTCCCGCTGTGACCACTTCGCCACGAGTTAGCGTGCCATGCTTATTCACCAAGTAGGGGATAATCTGCAGGTTGCCTTCAGCATTGACAAGAGCCGCGATCGAGCCATCTAAGCTGATCTCTTTGAAGTCACCGCCCATATCCGTATCCTGGCGTAGGAACTGGGTAATCGCGTAGTTTGCCGAAACATTTGCCGCAGGCACCGCAAGCGCAATTTGAGTCGCTAGCGACTCAAGCAAAGCCGTCTGATTTTCTGTCTTGTCCATATTGAGGTTAGTGGCTACAGCAATATGGATGCGACTGAGATCGGCACCATTCGAGGCAGTATATCCGTCTGGGAACATCGCAACATAGGCGGTTCCGGCATTGTGGATCCGGCCATTGTGTTCCAACTTGCCACGGGGCTCCCTTTCCCAAGCAATCTTATTCAGCTCTGAGTCGCTATAGGTGTCTGCGAGGTAAGCCGTGATGTAGGTCAGATCCTGAGCTGATGCCCGGAATCCACCTGCTGCTAAACCCGTACCTGAATTCTGAGGCTGAATGAAGACAGGCTGCTCTTGAGCGTTATAAACGTGGCTCCAGGCCTGACGGTTACCGAGTTCTGTGCTTTCCGGTAGCACCGCCGTGTGGAGACCGAGCGATCGCAAGTAAGTGTTTATTGCATAGTCGCGATAGGTCTTGCCAGACAGGGCTTCGATAATCAAGGTCCATAGGCCAAAGCCATGATTGGAATATTTGATACGGGTCCCCGGTTTGAAGAGCAATTTCTTCGTTCTGAGAAAGTGTTTGTGGATTTGTTCGTAGGTCAGAGCCGCTGCATTGTTATTAGTAAACATGGCTGCAGCGCCCTTCGTATCAGGCTCACGGACAAACCCTGCGGTATGATCTAGGAGGTGTTGCAGCGTAATTTGGTCGTACCAATGCTTGTTTGGATCGTTGCTGAGGGCAATATCTTCTGCAAAGCGGTTTTTGAATAGACCACTCGGCCCATACAGCTTTTGCTGCTGAGGATTAATTCCCTTGTCCCGCATCAGTTGCCAGCCAGCCGGTCCCGTGACGACAGCTTTGGTCACACTACCAATGCGACTGCTCATAAAAGGTTCCATGGCCTGCTTGGTTTGAACATTGGCCCAGCCGTAGCCTTTGGAGAAAATTAAACGCCCCTGTTGAGTCACTGACACGGTCATACCGGGCAGATCTTGTTGTTGCATCAGGTCTTGAACGAGGGTATCTATTTGGGGTTCGAGCGTGCGCCAAGCGAGCCCGGAAGATCGAATGTTCATGAGATTCTCCTTAATTTCAATTGTTTTGGATGGTCGCAAAGATGAGTTAGGCAAAGCTTTTTAAGCACCGCCTAGCATGAAGTAGATGATTTATGCGGGTGCTAATGCACCGTGGAAACTTTTAGGCGATCTGTCTATCAAATTGGAACTATTTTGATAAGGTCAGATTTCAGCCAGTTCAATTTGGCGATGTTCAGTCCAGAATTTTCACTCTACCAGCCTTGAACAAAGTCACTATCTTTTTTATTTCTGGAGAAGGTGACCAGCCCATTTCCATAGGTCTGTACGATCCTTTGAAGAAATCCTCGTTGTATCGCTCTGGATATTCTACGTACCACTTGAACAACGTTTCGACACCCAGCTTTTTATAGATGAATTCGAACTGTTTTTGTTGCTCTTCCATCATTTTTCCTATAGCAACATCAGGCTCTATTTCACGTTGCTGTTTGTAGGCATCTATTTCAGATTGAGAAGTCGGTGCGTGATGGATATAACGACCAAAATGGCTATAGCAATATTCCGTATATTCGGCAGTAAAGAGAATGAAATTGTGCCACATTTCATCGAGAATGAGTAGAGGCTTAGAGATCCCTAAGCCTTGGTCTTTAGGTTGACTACACAGCCAGAGCCACTTTTTGACCTCTAAAAACAAATCTTCAGCTTCTTCAAAGCTAACATCCCAAACCTTTGTAAATCGATGCAAAATATCATCATTTTGGTAGGCTATCGCTTCTTCAACAGAGCAGAGTCTCAGAATTCTAGGACTTGCACAATAAAGCATGCTATCTGGGGAAGCATCACTTTTTTGTTTCATAACTAGCTGGCTTTCCATTTCATTTCCTCAGCTAAAGAATTTCGACCTTCTATATATCAGCTTGTGTTCACAGAAAAGAGAGAGAAGAGATCGCCCTTACGATCTCTTTAAAGAGCGATCTCAAATTTAGCGAAACTCAAGCACGTTAGAACCGATGCCAAATTTCACTTTCTGCTGCAATCTAATTATCTAGGGAGGAGAAGCAGCAGTATTTGACTAGCCGTCCATCTTAAATGAGAGTAAGCCGTCTCTAGTAGCCCCACTACCACCACCAATGTTCTCGACGCAATTGTCGACACAGTCAAATCCACACTCATTAACACATCGTCCTTTATCTGCTGTCTCAGTACCGTGTCCTCCTACAACTTTTGAAATTTCATCGATCGTCAGCTCCAGAACCAAGTTATCTTTCTCTGCCTGGTTTACCTTATTAGAAATCTGAGCTTGAATTTGACGGATCATTTCGGATGACATAATAGTTGACCTCTTAGGTTGGTTGAACGTTGGATTGATGCGGAACTGGCTTGAAGCAGTTTCCACTATTTAGTTTTCAGAGGATTAACACTGTGAATTCCACTTGGAAAAATACTAAAACAAGCTTCTTTAGCAATGTATAGACCACAGAATTAATCCAGAGAGAAGGCCCTGTGTTTTGAACTTATTCTCTTTCTTAGCTTCGCTTAAATGGTAGGTTGGAATCGAGAATAAGTCGGGAATAAGACAAGACCAAGTAAGTGAATTCGAAGGCATTAAGTAGGTTGACCCAATTAGCTATCAGATGTCGAGGCCCCCTCCCGTCCCCCAATTCTGGGGGAGACTAGACTCAAAGCCCCCAGAATTGGGGGTTTGGGGGCTAAAATCTGCGAAGTCAAACTGCTTGTTCATATCTTATAAAAGATTGCGTTCACCCACTTAGTAGGACGAATATGCCAATATCAAGTGGGTAATACCAACATGATATTTCAGAGTGACATCCATCTTACAGAACGACTACTTACACAGGAGTTTGATATTTTCAGGATTATGCGATCGCTTCATTCACAAGCAATGTTTCATTGTGGTTATTAATCCAGATGCCAGGGACTTTTTTTCTCGTGTTGCTTTCTCCAGTTCCATCATTGACCTTAGCTTGTTCTGTCTCAGGAACAGATTTCAGCAGTCGAATTGTTTTCTTGGCTGTTTTCTTTTGTTCTTTCATGATTTCAAGGCAATAAGTGATTGCAAACTCTCTCTCACTGATAACTGAGCACCAGTAGTCGAATTGATGGTTTGCGTTTTGGACAGAATACAATCGCACTGTTTTTAATTAGTTGGTGCGATCGCAGCGCTGGCAGATATAAGTCCGAGCCAAGGCAGAAAGTTCTGATTGGCTACAGCGTCAGAGTCCAGGAATGGACTTTAGCTGGCATGGCAAGGACAAACATGCTGCGGCAGTTCCGATAGATACGGTTTACATTCATCAAAGCAGTTTGATTACCGAGATCACGACTGAGTTCGTATGACTTATGACTGAAATGCCCAATTAGCAGAACTGCAAGTTCTGGAAGGACGTTTTGCCCTACTGAATAGAAATTGATGCTGCAAGCGTTAGGCGCGGTTGAGGCGTCGATCCTTGGTTTTAGCCTCCACTAGACCAGTTCATCGCTTCAATCAGCAACGGCTTGCCATGCATCGTATCGATAGTATGCATCAATACGATGCCATCTGTTGATAGACCGTAATCAGTAAAATGCCTCAAGCTTTGGGTTGATATAGTCATAGTTATCTGGTCCTCTACTGATTATGTCTCGCTCCCTAAAGGTCAATAGCCCATCCATTGAGCTGGTAAAAGCTGCCCTCAAGCGGTGTGGCTTACGCAGCCAACGCGCCTTGGCTGAAGACCTGAATATGGCTCTATCGACCGTGAGTCGATTTCTCAATGGCAAACCCGTTGACTTCGCGACGTTTGTAGAAATCTGCGATCGCTTAAGTCTAGATTGGCAAGCCATCACCGATCTCATAGTGGGTGCCCCAGCAGACTCAGGACTCACGTCGCCCCTAACCCCGCAACCCGCACTGGTTTCAACTGATAGCGCTCTAACCTGCACACTTGAACCAAAGTCTGAGCCTAAGACAGATAAACCGCAGCAGGATTGGGAAGAAGCGATCGACACTACTTTCTTTTATGGGCGCAGGGATGAACTCGCTAAATTGCAGACTGCTGTTCTCACAGACAAATGTCGCCTGGTGGCCATTTTGGGCATTGGGGGCATTGGTAAAACCAGCCTGGCCGCAAAACTAGGGCATACTATTTGTTCAGATTTTGACGCTGTTATCTGGCGCTCTGTCCGTAACGCTCCTCCCCTTACGCACCTCCTGAAGGAGATGGTGCCCTTCGTATCACAGCAACAGGATGTAGAACCCTCCCTAGAGCGACTCTGTCATTGGTTACGAAAACGGCGTTGCTTGATCATCTTGGACAATATCGAAACCTTACTGGAAAGTGGTCAAGCCGGTCACTATCGGACTGGGTATGAAGACTACGGCACGTTACTCCGTCACTGTGGCGAAACCACCCACCGTAGCTGTTTGATCATCACTAGCCGCGAGAAGCCCGGTGAAATTGGCCTTTTAGAGAGCGAGCAGCACTTCACCCGATCGTTACAGCTCGGCGGATCAGCAGAAGCAGCCCAAGCCATTGTTCAAGCCAAAGGACTGCAGGGACAACCGGAAACGATCAAACAGTTTTGCCAGCGCTATGGGGACAATCCTCTCGCCATCAAAATCGTCGGCACATCAATCCAGGCAATTTTTGATGGAGATATTACGCTCTTCTTAAAGGAAGACGCCCCTATCTTTAACGACTTTCGCAGACTGCTCGACCAACAATTTGAACGGCTTTCTCCCCTTGAGCAAAGTATCTTGTACTGGCTGGCCATTAATCGTGAATGGACACCAACCTCTGAACTATTAGATGACATCTGGCCTGTGAAGTCACGAGCTGATGTGTTTGAAGCTTTAGAATCCTTGAGCTGGCGATCGCTGATTGAGACAAAAGCAGGCAACTATACTCAGCAGCCCGTAATCATGGAGTATGTCACCGAACGGCTGATTCAAACAGTTTATAAAGAGCTCGAAGCCCTGAATCAACAGAAAACTCCTAGCTCGCCATCGCCCACAACATCACCTCTTCTATTTCATACCCATGCGTTACTCAAAACCACGAATCGGGATTACGTTCGCGATAGTCAGCGACGGATGATTCTTTCTCCTCTGGTCAAACAACTGCAGACAAGACTGATTCAGCCCCATCTGGTGAGTCAGTATATGCAGTCTGTCCTAACCACGCTGAGGCAGCTTGTGACAGGGTATGGCGTGGGTAATTTTATTAACCTGTGCCGACAGTTAGAACTCGATTTGACTGGCTATGATTTCTCCAATTTAGCGATCTGGCAAGCTGATTTGTTAACAGCAAATTTACAAGCAACCAACTTCGCTCAGTCAAATTTTCAGAACTGTCAGTTTAAGAACCACTTTGGGGCGATTACAGCACTGGCCTTAAACCCCGATAACACCTTGTTAGCAGCCGGTGATTTTCGAGGAAATATCCACATCTGGCAGATGGATACCTATCAACCTTTAGGGACCCTCAGCGAACATACAAGTGGGGTCTTTGCGATCGCATTCTCCCCCGATGGCCAATATCTACTGAGTGGTAGCGGTGACCATACCCTCAAACTTTGGCAGCTCAGTGACTATCAATGTGTGAGCACCTTGCAAGGCCATCATCAAATGGTTTGGTCGGTAGCCTTTGCACCAGATGGTAACCAAATTGCGAGCGCTAGTCGTGATCACAGTATCAGAGTGTGGGATGTTGCTAGCGGTGAATGTCTAAAGATATTGGAGGAGCATACCGGTGCCGTTAAGGCCCTAACCTTTGCTCAAACAGAAAATAGGCTAGCCAGTGCTAGTTTTGATCGCACCATTAAGCTTTGGGACTGGCAACAAGGACGATGTATCAAGACTCTAGAAGGACATACCCAAGGTGTCTGGAGCGTTGACTTTGGTCCGAATGATCGGTTTTTAGTCAGTGGCAGTGACGATCAAACGGTACGGGTATGGGATCCGACCACCGGGCGTTGTCTACAGGTCCTATCAGGCCACCAACATACGGTTTGCTCGGTGCAAGTTAGCTTCAATGGTAAAACGCTTGCGAGTGGTGATTACAGTGGCTTAATTAAGCTTTGGAATCTCGAATCCAACCTGTGCGAGCGGTCTTTGAATGGCCATAGCAGCTGGCTTTGGTCACTAGTCTTTTCCAACGATGACGAATTCCTCTACAGCGGCGGGCAAGATCGCGTTATTCGCGCCTGGGAGTACCAATATGGATGTTGTCTAAAAACCCTCTCGGGGTACACCAACACAGTATGGGCACTCGATTTCTCACCCGACGGTAAGACATTAGCTAGCGGCAGTCATGATGGCCAGATTCGGCTTTGGGACATACCCCATCGCCTGTGTCGTTCAACCCTCTCCCATAACGATCCAGTTTGTGACATTAGTTTTAGCCCCGATGGGGACTATCTTGCGAGCGGTGGAAGTGGCGATCAAGCCGTTGTTAAAATCTGGTGCTTAGACAAAGTAGCTTTGGATGCCACCTTAACAGGTCACGCTAGCACCATACGTTCAGTGAGATTCCATCCGAGTCACAGACTTTTGGCGAGTGGTAGCACTGATAAAACGAGCAAACTTTGGGACATTGCTAGCGCCAACCATACAAAGACGCTAACAGGGCATGACAATGCTGTCTGGTCAGTTGCATTTTCCAACGATGCGACGTACCTAGCAACCGGTAGTACGGACTGTTCTGTAAAACTGTGGGATGTTGAAACAGGTGATTGTCTACAGACATTAGCAGGGCATTCCGACCATGTTACGTCGATTAGCTTTAGCCCTGATAATAGGTTGCTAGTTAGTACCAGTGCGGATGGGACTGTAAAAATTTGGAACGTTCGCACCAGTCAATGCCTCAAAACCTTGATAGGGCATTCCAATGCTGTTTTAACTGGTCTCTTTTCACCGGACGGATCCAAGTTTTTGAGTGGCGGAATTACAGGTACTCTCAAAGTTTGGGATATTGAAAAGGGTCTTTGTTGCTATACATTACAGGCTCATAACCATGGTCTTTGGTCCCTAGCTTTGAGCCCCGATGGAAAGATCCTCGCCAGTGGTGGTGAAGAAGATATGATTAAGCTCTGGGACACCCAATCATGGCAATGTGTTGATACCTTGAGGTTACCTGGTCCCTATGAAGGGATGAACCTTACTGGTGCTACGGGGTTATCAGAAGCGCAAAAAAACGCGCTATGTGCCTTAGGTGCCGTTCCAGCCTAAAATCATGGCTCAGTCTCTGCTGCACCCCTATTTAGATTGGCACGGAGCCCGTGTGCTCCTTATCGCTGTCAGGAGATAAATTGAGACTCTTTTCGGCATCTATAAAAACCACGGCTTTTGTCTTAAAGAGACTGGAATAAGAGATTTAGAGCGATTGACACCTAGGACCGCCCTAATAACGAATTTCGAGGGTCACTTGAACATCCACAGTTTGTTCACCCAATGCTAATACGGGCAGATTATTACTCCATGAGGAAGAGTAGCTATCATCCTGAGGGGCAGGATTGTTTTTTGCGGCCTGTATCTGGGCATCGTTTATACGAACATCAACAATTTCTTGCACGCTAAAGCCCAGTTTGTCTAGCGCGACTTCGGCCTGGGCTTGGGCATCGGCGATGGCCTTTTCTAAGGCGATTTTGCGAGCGGCAGTCATGGCAGTCTCAGGCGCCACATATTGAATGCTATTGATCCGGTCTATATTGGCTGCGATCGCATCATCCAACACCCCAATCCCACTAGTGGATACCCGAAAAGCAATGGTTTGATAGCCGTCGTAGTCGTCCTTTTGCGGCTTACCATCCCGGCTAGACCCGATATTCAAACTGATGTTGGATGTTTTGAGACTCTCAACGTTGGCCGATTGCAACCGCTTCACCACCGCTGACGACCGTTTTTCTAGCTGGTCATAGGTGTCTTGAGCGCTATTGCCTTTGTCCGAGATAGTCAAACTAATTTGAGCTAGCGTTGTGGCGGCTTCTGCTTGACCGTGCCCAACAACGCTTAGCATCCGAGGGGAGCCCTCTTGAGCGCCAGCGGGCATTCCAGTCCCCATCAGCAAAAAGGATATTAGAAGCACCCACGGTAGGAATCGTGGCACGACATTAGCAGGTCTTGGCATAGGACGATTAGAAACGATCTAACCAGTGATCCCCATGCACACGTCAACTTTCCGCAAGCCTACTGGCTTTATCGCAGGCGAGTTCCACCGCTCAGTCGTCGCTGAGGAATACCCGGCGGTGGCGGCTGAAAGGGCGACTCTGACGATGTTTTTTCAGAGATAAACAGGGGGTCCACGGCCAGCGCGGCTGCGTCAGCTGCTGTCAGCGCACAGCCCACCAGTAATGTTTGAGTGACTAGACTCCGAAGCAGACTATCCATCGCTAAAGCTTTAGATGCACGGGGTTGCTAGCCCTATGGACCTATCGGCAGGCGTGCTCCGTCTACGGCAGAGTCGTTACAAAACTCAAACTCTAGTAATCGCCACCATGGCTCGGGTAATACAGCTCAGTTCGTCTGGCTCAATGATGTAGGGGGGCATGGTGTACAGCAGTTTGCCAAAGGGGCGTAGCCATACCCCATGGTCCACCAGCTGCGGTTGGATAATCGCCATATTGACGGGTTCATGAAGCTCCACCACCCCAATGGCTCCCAGCACTCGCACGTCTTTTACTTTGGACGACTGGCGACAGGGGGCAAGTTCTCGTTTTAGCTGGGCCTCGATCGTTTGAATTTTGGTTTGCCAGTCGTAGCTTTCTAAAATAGCAATACTTTCTAGGGCCACCGCACAGGCTAACGGATTCGCCATAAATGTGGGGCCATGCATAAATACACCCGCCTCCCCCTGGGCAAAGGTTTGGCTAATGTCGGGGGTGGCCAGGGTGGCGGCAAGCGACATAAAGCCACCGGACATGGCTTTACCAATACATAAAATATCCGGTGCGATCGCAGCATGTTCACAGGCAAACAGCTGACCGGTGCGGCCAAACCCCGTGGCGATTTCGTCTAAAATCAGCAGCACATCGTACTGCTCACACAGCTCCTTGGCCCGACGTACATAGTCAGGACTGTAAAATCGCATGCCCCCGGCTCCCTGCACTACCGGTTCAAAGATGGCTGCCGCGATCTGATGGTGGTTTTGCGCCAAGAGCCGTTCAAAACTGGCGATATCGGTATCGTTCCAAATGCCCCAAAACGGAACCTGAGGCACATCCGCAAAGTATTGCTGCCGCAGCACTTGATTAAACAGGTGATGCATTCCATTAACGGGGTCACATACCGACATGGCATCAAAAGTGTCGCCGTGATAGCCACCGCGCACAGTCAGAAACCGGTGTTTCTCAGGCTGGCCCCGGTTGTACCAGTATTGAATGGCCATTTTCATCGCGACTTCAACTGAAACCGACCCCGAGTCGCAGAAAAACACCTGCTGCAGCGGCTCTGGCGTTAGCTCCACTAGCTTTTGCGCTAGCTGCACGGCAGGTTGATGGGTAAGCCCCCCAAACATGACATGGGACATCCGGTCAATCTGGTCTTTAGCGGCCTGATTAAGTCGCGGATGACTATAGCCATGAATGGCGGTCCACCAGGAAGACATGCCGTCTACTAGCGTACGACCGTCTTCTAGCTCGATGTGAACTCCCTGGGCCGACTTCACAGGAAAGATCGGCAGCGAATTAGGCATGGCCGCATAGGGGTGCCACACATGCTGGCGATCGATGGCAAGAAGGTGTTCGGTGGGTAAGGGATGCATTGTTGTGAGCAGCGGACTGATGGCAATTGACCCGCCTTCGCTATTTATTGAACCATCACTGTAATCTTTTCGGAGATAACAGGATTCTCGTGGGGAATATGGCTATAGTTGCCTAGCACCAGCTGGAGTGAATGGTTGCCTGGTGTCAAACTGAGTTCGGCCTCAGTTTGGCCAGCGCCGTAGTGGAGCACCTGCTCAGAGCCCTGGAGCGGTTCAGTAAGGGAGGGCAGCTCATCGACATCAATCAGCAGATGATGATGTCCCGTATTGGGTCGGTCTACACCGGCTGGAGCAATTCCCATACCCGATAGGCCAAACTGGACAATAAAGGGAGATCTGACTGTTTCACCATTGCTGGGCGAAATGATATAAGCGGTTGCAGACTCGGGGGCCGGGGAGAGATCTGCGGCATGGGCTGGGGAAACTATCAGCCCCATCAGACAGACACAGCAAAGCGCTACCGCTGTAAAACCGCGCTTCAAATAAGACGCCATAGAACACACTCGAAGAGAACATTCTCTATGGTAAACCGTTGCGTAGCCACCACGGTCATATCCCTAATTGGCACAGCCTGCCTAAACGATTTTTCAATGGTTTTGGCATCAATTTTGTAGTCCAGATCGAAAAAGTGTCCTATAGTTTCGCGCGCTGACAGACAGGCAGCGATACAACATAACCATGCAAGCGGGACATCTCTGGTTCTCATCACCGGTTAATCAAGCCCCGTCTGCTACCCCCCGACCGTCTCTACTGCCGGGTGTGGGAAAAACAAAACGTTTCGAGGAATTTAACCATGTTTAACCGTATTCTTTGCACCCTGGGTCTAACAACTGCTGTTCTGGCTGCAGCTCCCTTGACGGCTCTGGCTCAAGAAGCCCCTGACTATAACTACTTTGGTATTGGCGGCAGTGATGAGGGTTTTGTTGTTAATGGTAAAGTCTCTCTATCTGACAATCTCTCTGTTCGCCCTGCTGTGGCTACTGACTTTGACTTCGACGATGGTGAAGATGTGGTCTACGTCTTGCCTGTCACTTACGACTTTAACGCGGTTGATCCTGACGGTCGCCTCAATCCGTTCGTAGGGGCTGGCATCAGTGGTGAACTCGGTGACGACAGCAGCATTGAAGCCGCTGTTACTGGCGGAGCCGACTATCGCTTTAATGATAAGTGGCTGGTCAATGGTTCTGTTGTTTGGTCTCCGTTCCAGGATGGTAGCGATGATGTAGACTTCATTGCTGGCGTTGGCTATAGCTTCTAACAGCTGTGACAAATAGCTCTCCTACTGGCTCCGCTTCTAGCGGAGCTTTTTTTATCAGACACCGAACATGTAGGGCCTTCTATACAGACGTTCCATGGAACGTCTCTCCATTATTTTTTGGACCTGATACCCCTATTCCTTAGCTGTCGCCTTGATGATTACTGTAGATTAGAACTCGGCTATTTCAGTCCCATTTACAGATTCAGGCAGCTCTGTTGTCGTCAGAAATTCAACAAATGCCTCATTTAAGGTGGCATATCCCTGATTGTTGAGATGTAGCTCGTCTTTACGATAGTCAACGGGCATACGCCCTTGTTCGTCAGCAATGGCTGAGAAGCTATCAAAGATGATCACCTGATCATCGGCAGCGAGGGAGTCGATATAGCCATTGACTTCGTAAATCGCCTGGGCAATGTCGTCTGACCAGATGGGCTTGCGGACAAGGGGAACTTCACCGACAGGCAGAATCGTGCTGATGATAACCGTTGCCCCTAGGGCTTTGGAGTCTTCGACAATCTGGCGGATATTGGCTCGGCAAAGGTCAATAATCACGTTGCGATCGCTCGGCATCAGGGGAATCGCTTTGAGGTCGTTAATACCCACTTGTACAACAACGATATCTGGCTCTAAATTGGCCATATGGTGATGAAAGCGCTGACTGGTTTGAGCGGATGTTTGACCACCCACACCACGGTTGATAAACTCATAGGCTTCCACCGTTGGAGCTGTCCAGTCAGCCGCTCTAGAATCCCCAAAAAAGACGACTCGTTTGACGTCTTCTTTCTCTTCTAGCTTTGGTTTTTGATTGTAGTAACTTAGCCCTAGCGGATCCAAACGGACCTGGTTAAGTTCCACATAATACTTACTGAGCTGTGTGTAGAGAAAATAATTCAGTGCGGCTGAAGCCCCAAAAAGAGGAATCCCCAACCACAGCAGGAGTGAACTAACCTTGACCATTTTCATAGGGCCGTTGAGAGATGATTTTTTAGTGTAAAAAGCTGATCTATAACGAAACTTAAAGACTTCAATTTAAGTCTGTATTGTTCCAGTCCTGGGTTTGTACGGACTATATCTGATGTCTAATGTTCTTTGTTGTCGGGTATTTCCGGACCGCTTTAAAGGTTTTGGAAACTTATGTAAGGCTCAGATATATCAACCCAATTGGTTATGACGTCCTAACGTCTTGACACCCTATTTCCTACTTCCTGCTTTGTCGCCCTGACCCGGAGCTTTGCTGGCGGTTGTCATTTCGCCCTCATACGCGGCATAACCGTATAGTGCGTTTGGACAAATCGTTCTATCCACTGATTATTGGCGCTATGGCTTCTGAAACTCCGCTATTTTTTCCGCCCAAACAGCAGCCACTGCTAATTCGGCTGGTGCAAAGTGTGTCCTATGGGATGCTGCAGGCGCTGTATCGCTGCGGTCTGGTTGTCTCAGATACTGATATTGCTAAGCTGCGCGCTATTGACCAGGCTCGGGTGGTCTATGTGTGCAACCATCCGACGATGGAGGATGGCGTGGCGCTGTTTAGTTTGGCAGCCAGGGTAGGGCAGCTGTGGCATTACATTGTGGCACGCGAATCGTTTCGGGGGCTACAGGGCCGATTTTTGCAGTGGATGGGCTGCTACTCGATTCGGCGCGGTCTAGGCGATCGCGCCAGTATTGCCCAAACCTTGAGCCTGCTCAAAGAGCCTCAGGCCAGGGTCGTGATTTTTCCAGAAGGAGGCTGCTCCTATCAAAACGATACGGTGATGCCGTTTCGCTCCGGGGCAATTCAAATGCCGCTGCAGGTGATGGCCCAGCTGGCTAAGCGAGACCCAAACATCGATTTGTACGTGGTGCCCATATCGCTCAAGTATCGCTACACCGAGCCAATGACGGCGGTGATTGAGCAGACGCTGCAGGGGCTAGAGCAAACGCTGGGAATAACCGTGGCGGATACAGCAGACTTTTATGCTCGACTGCTTGAGATCGCATCCCTAGTTTTAACCCGCATCGAAACAGAGTTTGGGCTAGCCAACGAAGAGCAAACCTGGAATCAGCGGATCGACCGGCTACGCAACCATGGCATCAGCCAGTGTGAGCAGCAGCTGGACCTACCGTCCAACGGTGCCCCCATTCGAGAGCGGGTGTACCGGATTCAGGCACTTTTAGAAGTCGAAGACTCCCAGACCATTGCTAAAGGCGATGCGCTCTACTGGATGACGGTTCGGCTGCTTAATTTTGATGCGATTTATGACGGCTATGTGGCGGCTAACCCTACTCCCGAGAGATTTTTAGATACCCTGATGCGACTGGAGAGAGAAGTGTATCAAATAGAACATATTCGCCCTAAAGCTCACCGCCAGGCCATTTTTCGCATTGGCGAACCGATTAACCTCAGGCATTATGTGGCAGATTTACGAAAAGATAAAGCTGGAACCGTCGATCGGCTGACCGAGCAGCTGCGTCAGACGGTTCAGGATAATTTAGCAAATTAGGTCAGAATGTAAAACAATGAATATATCAACGATTGCTGATTTGAGACCAAGAGCGCCCCGTCAACTGGGAGTTCTTTAACGGACTCTCCCTGAGACCGCTATCTCCAGAATTAGCAACATATCTCTTTTCATACGGGGTTCAGACTGCTTTAAGTCAGTTTGTTTACAGTAGTGAATATAGGAGTGGTGAATCTAAAACATGTCGTCACTATCAGATTCATGAATGAAGCCGTGAGTGAAGGCTGCGATGAGGCAGCTGTCCAATTGACACAGAGTCTGGTAGCTCTTTGGCAGAAAAGCCCGAGAGCGATGTGCCGTCTGCGACAGCAGCCAGATGGATTTGTCATTACGGACGCCAATTTGGCTATGGCGCAGCTCCTGTCACGATCGGTTGAACAGCTAAGACACTGCGCTATTCAAGACGTGCTAGCAACTGAAGACAGCGACGAGACTCCCTACCAACAGGCGATAAAAACCGACCAGGCCATCACGTTCGAAGATGTCATCACCGTTGCAGAACAGCGCTACTGGTTCTCTATTGAAGCGGTTCCACTACCTCCAACCGAGAGCGGCGAGGCACAGCTGATGGTGACCTTTACCGATATTAGTTCTTATAAGCAGACAGAACAACAGCTAACCCAATCAGCCCAAATCTTACAGCAGGTCATCGATAACGTTCCCTTTATTATCCTGTGGAAAGACCGTAACAGCGTATTTCAAGGATACAATCGTCGCTTTCCGCCGATTACCGGCTGCGATAGTTCGGAGAGCTTGATCGGTAAGACCGACTACGAAATGCCCTGGCTCCAGCAGGAGACCGAACAGTATCTAGCCTGCGATCGCCAGGTCATGGCAACGGATACGCCACAGCTCAATATCATCGAGCCCCAGCTACAGGCCAACGGTCGAGAAGCCTGGCTCAGCACCAGCAAAATTCCGCTCCATGATGACGATGGTGAGGTCAACGGTATTTTGCTCGTAATTGAGGATATTACCGAACGCAAGACGACAGAAGCGGCCCTCCGCCAGAGTGAAGAGCGCTTTCGCTCTTTGTTTGAAGGCACCCCCATGATCGGTATGCAGATCTATGACCATCAGCGGCGGGTAATTGGCTGGAACCAGGCCAGTGAAGAGCTATATGGCTACACGCGCACAGAAGCCATGGGACGGCAGCTGGAGGATTTGATTATTCCTGACGCGCTACGCGAGCCCGTTATCCAAGCGGTAGAAGACTGGGTACATCAGGGTCCTCCTATCCCGGCCGGTGAGCTGACGCTGCGCGATAAAGAGGGTCATCCGGTGGAGGTGTTTTCCAGCCACATCATGCTCAAAAATCTTCAAGGAGATCCTGAGCTGTACTGTTTGGATTTAGATATTCGCGATCGCAAAAAAGCAGAAACTACGCTGCGACAGGCCCAGCTCCAAATGATCCATGGCGAGAAGATGTCCAGTCTTGGCAAGATGGTGGCCGGGGTAGCCCACGAAATCAACAATCCCATCAGCTTTATTGATGGCAATTTACTCCATGCCAAGGAGTATATCCAAGATTTGCTTCACCTGGTGATGCTATACCAAAACGCCTATCCCAATCCTGGAAAAGAGATTCAAAACGCTCTGCAGACGTTAGACTTAGACTTTATTCGAAAAGACTTTTTTCGGCTGGCGGCTTCAATGCAGTCGGGAACAGATCGCATTCGACACATTGTTGACTCTTTGCGAAATTTCTCACGGCTAGACGAGACTGGAGCCAAGGCCGTCGATATTCATGAAGGTTTAAACAGCACGCTGACTATTTTGCGGCATCGGTTACAAACAACAGAGCTGCCCATTCAAGTGGTCAAAAACTACAGCAGTCTCTCACCTGTGGTGTGCTATCCGGGACCGCTGAATCAGGTATTTATGAACATTTTGACCAATGCTATCGATGCACTGGTGGCAGCCCACGACGACAAAAGTCTTACAGATGTTCCTAAAATTGAGATCACAACGTGCCAGAATAGACAACAAACGGTTATTACTATTTGTGATAACGGTCCAGGAATTTCCAATGCCCTAAAAGAGAAAATTTTTGACCCATTTTTTACCACTAAAGCCGTCGGTCATGGCACCGGTATGGGTCTGGCCATCAGCTATCAAATTGTGACCCATCAGCACCACGGTCAGCTCACCGTTGATTCTGTTTTGGGTCAGGGAGCCTGCTTTAAAATTTGTCTGCCCATGGACATTTAATTTTCTCCCGGACGCTGGTCACAAATATCACCTAGGCTATCGGGACAGGTGCCATAGTCAATGGCAATACCGCTGAGGTCTAATAGCTGCCAGTCTTGCTCTACAGCCGGGGTCAGAATCTCGCCGATGGGGCTGACATCGGTAAACGGGTTGTAGGACACATTTAGCGATCGCAGCGTCGATATCTGAGCCACAGGCTCAATGCTGCTGAGCTGGTTGTAGCTGATATCTAGGGTAGTGAGGTGGGGCAGCGTCGTGAGCGCGGTGATATCCTGCAGCTGAGTATTGGCAATCCGCAGGGTGCGCAGCTGGCTGATTTGGGCAACGGGGCTGAGGTCGGAAATAACGTGGCCGCTGAGGTTAAGGTCGATCAGATTGGGCGTTGAGATCGCAATCATCTGCAGGTCCACCCCCACCGGAAAATCCACCATCAGCCCGTTTTTAGGCAAATAGGTGCGTTCTAACTGCGGGCCCCACAGCGTGGTTACGCGAGTCAGCCGACGCTCAGCGACCCCACAGTCACTCACGGTCAGGGCCGACATCAGCGCATCGATTGTTTGCCAGGCATAGGGACGACTGTACAGGATGCTGCCCTCGTCGCTGTAGGTGCCTTGAAAGGCTTCGCACAGATCGACAAATGTGGGCTCTAGTGCGATCGCAGCAGGCGGAGCCCAGCCCATAGCGGCCGCGCTAGCAAGGGCGCTAACGACCCAAACCTTAAATCGACATCGGTGGTTGAGCTGAGGCATTGTCATCTTCCATGCGCGGGGTTCACCAGCACATTGGACCACCAAATCATCCCAGGGTGCAAAACTCTTTAAAAACTGTTTATACAGCGATCGCAAAAATCACAGCCAAACGTCTGCGATTTTCTCACCGAGTGATTTAAGAAAAATCGTTTCTTTAGCATCAACGTTCGGACCCGATCCAATTCTTATCTCCGTGTGGGGCCTATACAGGCACACAACAGTATCAAAAATCACGTAGATAAGAGACTACTATCAGCATTACATGACCAAACTCTTACCAGCCGTATCATAGAAGAATACAGGGTCCGTTATTTAGGATCCGGTCCCAAGATTGTCCTATCGTAAGCTGTAAATACAGGTTATATTGCTATGAGAATAAGGGGGCTTGCGATCTATCAAGTAATTGCGGATTTTATTGCGAAGATATAAAAAAAACAAGTAAAATCTTTCGGAAATTCCGTATTCATTGCTTCATGATGTACGGATTACCCTATTTGCCTGGGGTAATCTTAATATCAGGTAGTCTTGTCAGTCAGGTTTTCTATGGAAGGAGCGCAGCCATCGCTTCAAAACCAGCAGCGCGTACTCGCCGCCATCGTGGTGACTGACGCAGTGGGGTTTAGTGCCCAGATGTCCGCCAATGAAGAGCGGGCTCTGACCAACATCAATCGAGATCTTAAGCAGATTTCAGGTCTCTGTAATGTGTTCAAAGGTCAGGTACTCAAGTCCACGGGTGACGGCTTATTGATGTGCTTTTTTAGCGCCGCTCAAGCTGTTGCCTGTGCGCTTAATATTCAAAAAAAGCTCCGCTGCGATCGCAAGCGAGATTGCTTTGACCATCGTATCGGTATTCACCTGGGCGATGTCTATATCAATGATTCAGACGTCATGGGTAATGGCGTTAATATCGCCGCTCGCCTAGAAAGCTTTGCCGCTCCCGGAGAAATATGTGTTTCCCAGGTGGTGTATGACGTCGTCAAGAGCCGATTAGACTTAGATGCTACATTTTTAGGTCCCTTAAACCTCAAAAATATACAAGAACAAGTTCCCGCCTATCAGCTGCGTCCGGTCATTGAACCCGATATCAATGATGTAGAGCTGACCCGACCTTTTTTTGCCGAAGGTGCTGAAGGCTACGTATTTGATAGTCCTCTAGAGCAGGCGCTACAAACTCTCAGCGATCATGCGGATCACCTGCGTATAAAAAAGCTTATTTTTGGCACCTGTCAAAATCTTTGGGAAAACGACACCACCGTTCTAGACCAGTTTTCCGTAGACCATTTGATTGATTCTCTCATGCGGCGAAATCCGTCCGTAGATCAGTGTCGTGCCAGTCTCTATCGGATTGTTGCTACCCTAAATCACAAAGAGATTTACTCAGGCATTGCCGAGGTGATTTTACAGGCGCTGACGCCACTTTACATTGAGCGGGCGGCGAATATGCTGCCCGAATCTCACCCCTCCTCTCAACCAGGTCCAACTGAGGAAGTCGCGGGAGAGGTGGCTGGCGAATCTAGAGACCGCTATCAGCATGTGGCCGATGACCTAGAGCGCGATCCCCAGATTGTACGCGTCAAAAAAGTTCTCTACTGTCTCTGCCATAAAGTCTGGGAAGTCGATATTCAAAAAATCGAGCAGGCCGATACGGCAATCTTAGTCAAACAGCTTTATCAGCTCACACCGACGCCCAACGACCTCAAATTTCGGCTGCGTCATCTGCTACACCATCTAAACCACAAAGCCAAATACACTAAAATCGTCAATACAATTTTTAAGGCGTTTCATCCCCTCTACAGTGTTCAGACAGAACTCATATCAATGTCGACGCCGGGACTACCCAACGTCAACGACACCGATAGTCCAGAAACCTGCTTCAGAGACTTGCCCGTTGGTATCCATCCCGACAGTACCGTTGCCTTTTCTGCCAAAACCCTAGAAGGGCCTCCCCTAGGCAGCCTGGCTCAAGTCAAAGACCGAGCCGATCTATTTGAACTAAGACTCGACATCATCAAATATTGCAATCCGCTGCGGGCTAAAATTCTCCTGCACTCCACCCTGTATAGCCCCTTTACCGGTAGCTCCCAAGAGTGGTCCTTGCTGCGTAGCAAAACCCTCGAAGACTTTTTGCGCGAAGTCTTTAACTACTGCCCATCGTTCCAAGACCTTGAAAGCAAGCTGTCCATCATTGTTCATTGTCTAGAAGATACCGACGACAATGAGCCGGTGGTTACAGCCATCTTAAATGCGATTAAACCGTACTACACAAAGGACTCTGACCCAGCATCCAACCCAGCTGAAGTGGGTCAAACAGTTATACCTAATACTGTTCCATCGATGAGACCCGCCTCCTATGGATAATACTGAACTACTAGAGTGCTATAGCAGCGGACAAAAAGACTTTAGCGGTCTACGGTTGACGGGGCTACAGCTGCCCAGAGCCGATCTGATTGGTGCTAACTTTTCCAAGGCCGATTTAGAACGCACGGACCTGATGTTTTCCTACCTGAGCCGTGTGAACCTGCAGCAGGCCAATCTCAGCCATGCCAACCTCAGCGGTGTTAACCTGAATCAGGCTAATTTAATTTATTCCAACCTGAGCGATGCCAATCTACATGGAGCCAGTTTGCAAGGAGCCGATCTGCGCGGTGCAGACCTGACCCTGGCGGATTTGTTTGATGTCAATTTAGCTGACGCCGACCTGCGTAACGCCGATCTAAGCGGCGCTAACCTAACGGGAGCCTGTCTGCGGGGCGCAAATCTCCGGCAAGAGCTGCGCAGTGAGCAAACGATTTTACGAGGAGCCCATTTGCGCCAGGTTGACTTGCGGGGTGCCAATCTCAAAGGGGCGGACCTGGCCAATGTCGACCTCAGCGGTGCGAATCTAAGCGAGGCATTTCTCAAAGACGCCGATTTGCGCAATGCCAACCTCAGTGGTGCCAACCTCAAAGGCGCGTCCCTAGCAGACGCCCAGCTCGAAGGGGCCAATCTGCGCTATGCCAATCTGACTCGCACTCGGGCTCAGCGCGCCAACTTAGCTGGCTGTGACTTTACTGGGGCCACCCTCAAAGGGGTGAACTTTACCGATACCCGACTCTGCGGCACTCAGCTTTTCCAAATCGTCATGGTCGATGCTCGACTGCTGCGGGCCGACCTGAGCCGAGCTAACCTCAGCGGCGCAAACCTGACCCAGGCGGATTTAACCAGTGCCTATCTGGGCCGCACCAACCTGGGAGAGGCAAATCTCAGCGGCGCGATTTTGTTTAAGGCCGAACTCACCAGTGCTAATTTGGCCGATGCTACATTAACGGGTACTACCATGCCTGATGGTAAGGTTCACGACTAGCGCAGCTTGTTTTTTAATCGCGACGCACGCTTCGTCATCCACACGCCAGTACCAGCAAGCCCCATAGCCAGCCATGCTGCTAGAGAGCCAGGTTCCGGAACGCTGGCTGTCGGAGATTCATCATGATCAAGGGCGGCCAGGGCAAAGTCGCTGACCACGCTATACGCCGCTGTAGTGGGATGAGTATCGTCCCAAAAGAAAAACTCTTCCGGGTTATCGCATACCCCATCAAACAAAAAGCCAGGACGGGCATTTAGTAAACAAGATTCAGTGACATTGGCAAAACCAAACGCAGCTGGATTTGTCAGGATGTCATCAAACAATGTGGCGATATCGAAAACAGTAATGTCAGCCTCGGGCCGAGCTTGACCAAAGCCATCGAGCTTGGCTGACAGTAGCGCATTATGGGCAGAGGTGAGCTGATTTAGTATGGCTGGAATATCCAGCGGGCTCTGAGCATCTAAAAAGTCAGCAAAGGGAGCTTCTCCGGTAGCAGGCAGATTAACAACCAAAAACTCTTTCGCCCCCAGATCGCTAAGCTGAGTCAGGCCGTCAATAATATTATCGGTAACAGCATCAGGCAGCTGATCGAGGGGGAGCCCGCCTAAAGAAGCCAAGTTAATGAGAGCTTCGTTATAGTCATTAGCGCCAATCCAAACAACATTAAGCCCGGTTGGATCTACAGGAAACGCAGCAGAAAGCGCAGTAAACGCATCGATTTGGTCCTGGAACCCTGGAAAGAGATCGGCAACAAATGGAAAGTCGTCATCCAGGATATGCAGATCTGAAGAGAGAGCCCCGGCAAAGGCAAAGTTAATTCCTTCGGTGGGCGGTGCGACGGTTGGGTTAACAACAAACTCGGTAGACAGCGTAGGCGTTAGCCCCAAAGCCTGACCAACATTGTCGATCCAAATCGGCCCATTAGAGTTTCTCTGAGCGTAGGGCGGCGGCGGCAGAGCCGGCACACCAAAAGGAGAGAGAATCGCGTCGGTGAGATTAAAGAGATTTCCTGAATCGGCCAGACTATCACCAAAAACATTTAAACTGGTGAACGAAGCGGCCCTGGCCTCAAATGAGATCAAACAAGATGAGAGGGCGATACCTGTGGCGAACAGTTGCTTCTTCATACCGATTGCCTGTGCTCAACAAAGGCTTAGGGGAAAGGACTATCTCTATCTCCAGTTATAGATGGGCTATGTTTTTAACTCAATACGGTTCAGGAGCTCTTGTATGAAGAATTTGTAAATATCATGGGTTCGGTTATAAAGCTGGAATGTAGAAACCTGGGTCATACGATCAGGTAGGGGATGTCATAGAGCGTTTGACCTTACTAATCCATCCTTTGCTGAGATCAAGCACCTCGGTATAAGAGAGATCTGAATCCAATACCAGGTCAAATACAAATGGCTTAAACCATTGCGGGAACCACTGGTTTAGTTTTCGCCCCAGGGTCAGACGTAAGAAAAATTCGGCGATCAGCGGTGTAGAGCGGGGAAACGAATAGTCTGACAGGTCTCTGAGCGCATGAGCTTCAGGGACTCGCTGTTGGGAGAACTGGGGAAGCACCTGAGACCAGTCGTCCTGGTACTGGTCCAGCAGCCGATCGATAATCTGGATATCTTCAAGCGATGAATTGCAGCCCTGACCAATGGAGGGAGATACCGCATGGGCCGCGTCTCCGACCAGGAGAATATGCTCGCCTTGATGGAAGCGATCGCACGTTACACTCATCAATCGTGCCACCGGACGCTGCAGCAGTTCTGCCGCCTCAGTATCGCTCATCAGCTGCCGAAAGACCGGCAGATTTTCGGCAAAGTAGTTCAGAATTTCTTCCTGGGTGGTAAATTCAGCTAGAGGATTGTTCTCGGCATTAAAGATAAACGCGCCATGGAGCTGATTATTAGGCTGCGGGGCCAACACCAGCCGATTGTTGCGACCCACATTCGACGTATGGATGCGGTCGGGGGCTAGCTCTATATCCTTTTCTGGATTTGTTCTAGCTAAGAATATGGACTTATAGGCATCAGGGACATAGGTTTGTTTGCAGGGTAGGTCGTAGCGGGCAGCCAGTTCGGTTCTGACCTGAGAGCGAGCCCCATCGGCACCGATCAGGCGGTCGTAGCTAATAGAAAAGGGACGCCCCGTAGCATTGAGAAAACTAACGGTTTGCTGGTCAGCATCAAGCCGCTGACAAACACAGTTAAAAAACAGTCTGAGGGAGCTATTGGAGTAGGTACCGGTCAATTGTTCAAGTAGGGCCGCAACCAGGCGACTACGGTCAATGGTAAGCAGTTCATTTTTACGGCGAATGTCGCGGGCCTGCTTGGGGCTGTGAATAACGGTGCCCTGACAGACCATGGCATCCTGGGCAACGGCGGCTTCTAAGCCTGGAATGCCCTGTAGTGCTTTGCGACCACGCTTTTGTAACGAAATGGGGAATGAGCGGCGCTCATTTGGATCGACCTGGCGCGGATCGGGGCGACGATCGTAAATTTCGATGTAGTATTGCTGGCGATGGAGAAGATAGTGGGCAAGCAGAAGACCCGCTGGCCCTGCGCCAATGATTACGATTTTTTGTAAAGGAGTATGCATAAGAGATTTATCAATACGTAAGTACTCTTGGTGAGTTCTCAAGTGTTGGCGGCCCTCTCTCGTCTCTCAGGTTTGAGGAAGACTAGACTAAAGCCTTCAGACTTGAGAGTTAGGGCAAAGTCGGAGTGTTAAACGGTTCGTTTGTATCTTATACAGGACTTGAGTATCAATTCTACGATTATGGCGAAATCTAAAGGACGCGCTGGGCGCAACATTCGTATATTAGCTCTTTCAAGACGGTTCAGAGCGGTCCAGGCGTTTGTCCTTGCAGGAGTGGTTGCCTGTCTGCCCTTTGTGCTATCTGCTTTAGCCGAAAGATTGCGGCAGCCGCTGCTGGAGATCAGTCCTGAGCTACAAGACTCCCCGGCTATTCCACCTATTTTCTATGGGATGGGTTTTGTTTTTGCGCTGGTCTTGGTGGCAAGCGGTATCTCTTTGTGGAAGCGAGCTAATCGGGCGGATCAGGGGGCTAAGGGGGAAGAAGATACGGCTAATGAGCTACGTAGTTTAGCAGCTGATGGCTGGCAGATTGAGTATGGCAAGCGCTTAGGCAAAGGCGTCGGTGATATTGATATTATCTGTGTGTCACCCGGTGGTCGAACGTTTGTTGTGGATGTAAAGTCTCATCGTGGAGTGGTGACAACAGACGGCAAACAGCTAAAGCGGAGAATGGGAAAGAAACAGTATCCGTTTGAGAAGGATTTTCTGATTCAGGTGACAAAACAGGCTCTGCAGGTTAAGAAGAAAACAGGTGTAGATTTTGTGACGTCAGTTGTAGCGTTTTCGAATGCTAGGGTTGCGATCTCAAATAATAAAGTCAAACATGTCTACGTTATTGACAAGGCTGGACTGGTAGGGCTTTTGCGATCGCTAGCATAATTTCCAAAAGTAGGGTGTACATCGCACACCGCTCAATCGTTTCACCTATTCTCCGATGTCCAAGCCACAGCAATCATGCATCGATAAAACCTTTAAGAGCAGCAACGACAGGCTTAACCACCGGATGATCGATAGCCTCTTCAAGGGCAGTGCTGCCGCCTTCTTTAAGGGCATTGACGACACGGGCTTTGAGTGTGGGATTGTTATCGACGGATTCGACCACTTTGGCAGTCATCATCGCCTTATCGACAGGTTTTGTAGGATCGTAGTCGGTTTCGAGCTGAGTAAGTAGAGTTTTAATATCTTTAGCAGCTTGAGTAAGGTCTTGGCTATTGTTGATTTGGGTATTGATTTTGTCACCCATGACTTTGTCACCTGCGATGTTGTCGCCAGAGCCGTATTGGTGGATAGTGTTACCCATAGTTGGTTCTCCTGGTGTGTAGATTAGCTTTAGAACCTGGCTCGTATGAAGCGGCAGCATGGCATAAGTTTGGCCATCGTCATCACTGAACTCAACTTCATAGACGTCGGGAGCTAATTCCTCGACTAGAGTGCCAACTTGACCCGCAGTGAGGTGGTGTTCTGGTAAATCAGATTTTAATGCGACGACATCGAGTAGCTGTAGACGGACTGGTGAGTTCATTAGAAGTGGGAAATGGATCTCAAGGTAGCTCTGAATTTTATTTTTATGTGCCTGTTTTGTTACCTTCTACTAAGTCCCCAGCGACGTTGTCGCCATCGCCTTGCTGGATAATTTTGGTAGGGTTATTAGTGATAGAAAAATTGATTCCATCACCAGAACCTTCTATACCTATACCTTTTTGTTTGAGTCTACGGGTTTCGATGGGCTCGTAGCCATCTAGGAGTTGGCGTAGGTTGAGCTTGAGTTTAAGTTTGCCAATAACTACGTTTTGTTCACCCATGTCTTCTAGACCTAGCAGCTCTTGATAGTCAAGCGGCGGATGGTCGGGATGGTCAGGTACCGGCACCCACTCGGTAGGTTTAGTTAGGTTGATATTCACTTTGTTATTAAACACATCGCGGATCATACCAAGGAAGGTACGGCGAGTAGAGTCTTTGCCACTGACAGCGATAAAGATTTTGTTGTCTGCGGGGTCGGCTTTGACACGAGCTATATTGTAGATTTCATCACCTTCGACATGGGTAAGCATGACCCCACTACGCCAATAGGTTTGGTTGTGGATTTTTTCATGCATATATACGATGAAGCGAGAGATAACACTGTCTGGCAATATGCTGTAGTGGTACTGGAAGTTTAGTGTGTCACCTTCTAATTTAGTCTCTTCTGGTTCTTCTTTAGGCAGAATACCGGGAATGAGATAGCGAGCAGGATTACAGTCTGGGAGTTCAAAGCACAGCTTAAACTCTTTCATTAGCTCAAGAAGATAAGTGTGGCGTTGCTTCGGATAGCGTTGAGAATCTAGCACTCGGCTAAGGTCATCAACGTTAAGCTGCCCCTTAGATTGTGTTTTTAAGTTGTCGTCACTGAGTAGGGCATAGATTCCCTTTGTAACCCAGTCTGGATTGAGGACATTAGTATATTTCAGCAGAGGATGTTCAGTATAGTTGAGTACCAGACCCAGATTGTGAAGTAGCCCAATCAACTGAGTCTGATCTTTTTCTTCTTCAATACCTTTTTGATCACAAATACTTTCATATTTAGAGTATTTAATAAAGTCTCTATCTAAATTTTCAAGTTCTTCTTTGACTTCAAACCATGATAGCGGCAGCAGGTCATAAACTTCTCTAAGCTGTGCAACTTCTTTAGTAATTACCTGATTGAGCGCTTTGATACCATCGCCATCCTGACAAGACGTTTGAAGGATAGCTTTGATATTGGGGTACTTTTCCTGTAGGGCTTTACGATTGATATCAAGAGGTTGTTCATCGCACTTGTTGCCGACAATGATCACCGGAGACGCATCACCGAAACTTTGAATGAGCTTAAGCCAGTAGTCGAGGCGGTTTTCTTCTTCGCTAGTGCGACAGTTGCAGACGAGTAAGTAGAGACTACGCTTGGTAAGAAAGAACTGATGGGTAGCGTGATAGATTTCCTGACCACCAAAGTCCCAGACATTAAGTCGTACGTCTTTGGAGTTGGCTCTAATATTCCAATCCGAGACATTAAGCCCATCGGTCTGAGCTTCGTTAGGGTTAAAACTGTCTTTGAGTAAGCGATTAATTAGGGAGGTTTTACCAACGCTGCCTTGGCCGACAAGGATAAGTTTGGCTTCGTTGAGCGGCTGTACTTCACCACTGCGCAGCTGACGACAGTAGTTAAAAATCTCGGAGACAGAACCTGGTTCCTCATAATCTTCTAGAGGTCCAAGAATTTCTGGAGCAATAGGAAGCGGATTCTTTCGTAAATCCAAAGCCTCTAAATTGCCTAGAGTTTCGAGATTTACTGGTATCTCGGTGATTTGGTTATAG